>Ga0099826_10003608_pt1 | contig 10572 bp, 7 predicted proteins | sample Mtrugardesep15_FD_76830 | JGI IMG/M metagenome (GOLD analysis project Ga0099826, IMG submission 76830) | Root nodule microbial communities of legume samples collected from California, USA - M. trunc garden sep15 | ecosystem: Host-associated > Plants > Roots > Nodule | place: USA: California...
AAAGTAAAAGATGGTGAAGAGATCGAACAAATTCCTTTACAACATTGTTGTTACTTGAGACAATTTACACACATTATGGTCTGCAACAATAAGCATGGAACTTATATCATATTTGATTTGAAATAAAGTAAAAGATGGTAAAGAGATCGAACAAATTAAGAGTCAACAAGAGACAACACAAAAAGTCAATAACTTGTCCTCACTGAACTAGTAAGACTGTTTCTTTTAAGACTTAGTTTATTTTTAAAGAGCTTAACTGTGAAACTCATGTACACTATATCTAACATATCTAACGTCTCTACGGTATTTCATTGTATTAATTGTACATACGAGATTATGGCTTACAAATTTATTCATTGGAGTATAAGCTTTGGGATACAAAATTATATTCATTCCAACTCTACCCTCTAATTAATACAACTTTCAAAACTTACTACAATTCAACTTAAATGATTAATAGACCAATACATGATTAAGCACTATACATTTTTTTTAATGCGTAAAATGACCAAGTAGGTCAATTATTTTGGGAAGGAGGGAGTAGTAGTAGTAGTAGGTAATCAACCGCAGCAGCAAAGAGCTGTTAAAACAGCATTGTATTTACCTTGTTGAAAAGACATATTTCTTCCTAAACTTGTTCCTAAATAAAATGTTAGCATTGCAAAGCAAATTACAGGAAAGTTTTGACACATAACATGCCCATCTTCCCCCACAATCACCCATCCCCAATAAACTTCCATTGATAAGAAGGCCACTTCCTCTCAGCAACAACAGACTTTAAATAATGTTAAACTGCACAGCTTGAGTTATGTAACAACTCACTACGAAAAATTGGCTTGAACACAATATCTTCTAGACCATGCCAATTTAACATGAGAAATTATATTTATTCTATCATTTTGGAACAACTTTTAGGAGTACCTTTTCTTCCCTCTTCTTTTGGGAGAAGAACAATATAAAGCAAGAACATAATGAGAGCTTGAGAGAAAGTTGTCCCAAAAGTTGTCTAAAATAGTTGTATAAACACCATTTCTCATTTAACATATTCTATTTTAAAACATATAACCTTTGCCATAATGGATATTTCACTGGTCGTGAAATTGAGGCAAAAGAAAAAAATAACCAACTAAACAGGCTGTAATAATGTCACCAACCCAGCATTTTTTATGACAATTTTGATTTCTGCAGATCAGAGCTAGAACATCATACATAGAATGTAAAAATCACGTTGAAAACCTATAGCAGTTTTCTGTACACAAAAATAATCAAATTTCCTTGAACTAACACTTGCAAAGAGATTTCTAAACTGTTAAAAAGAAAACCTAATTCAAACTAATAGGAACTATATTTCAAGGCATACCCATCAATCAGCAATTGATACATTAAATGCCATAGTATTACATGGCAAAACCCTCAATCAGCATTAGCAAATCACTTCAATCTTCAAGTTAGGAGACCATTTTGTCCATGCCAGTAGTTGAAACTAAAGAGCCACAGCAAGAAAAATCAAGATGTGGTTGACTAAGGATCCGCCCCTCTAAATTCAAAAAAAGAAAGAGATATCTCCGGAGGAGAGGGTGTTGTTGCCACGCATTTGAACTGTGACCAAAACAACAAATGGAATCAGCATAAATGCATCAGATGTGACAAGTGTAATGAAAATAAATAATTCATTTGTTTAAAAAGCTTGGGCCGAGGTAGGATAAATTAAGTGTGTTTGATAAAAAAGGATTGACAATAAGCGTGCAGGAATATCACCTTATGTTGTTTGTATTTGTCTCTCACAGCTTGCAAAGAGCCCCCTTTCCTACCAAGGTACAAGTCATGTATATTTAGAACACATTCCTTCAAGTCTGCAGGTTTATATCTGGTGAGTTGAAAGATGGCTGAATTCTGTAATCAAATGGAAATATTTTAGTATTTGTGTCAAAGTCAAATACCAATATTTTAGTAATTGTGTCAAAGTCAAATACCAAATATAGATTGTACATGAATTAAAACATTACCCAGGGGTGAGTCTTTGGGCTTAACATAAAACGTGCAAGAAATACAACTGATGCAGCCACCATAGAAGGCAAGAACTTCACACAATTATAATCCAACAAACTGAGCTCAGCAAGGTAAGAGCAAAGGAACTCAAACTGCAACTCAGAAGCCTGCACAAAAGAAATAAAAGTATTAAACAAACCAAGTCTCCAAATTTGGCACACATAAATGGAAATGGGTTTGCCTGCAGCATTTTGAGTAATAAATAATAATCCAAGTAAAATTGATTTCAAACTTTTGGATAACTAGATTTGAAATTTCCTATAGCATAAACCAAAGATACTTTCTTTGTGGAAGTGGCTAGATTGGCCACATTTGCCAAAAAAAATTAGGGTTGAAACATCCTTTTACCACCAAAGATCCAGCAGAAGTATTTTTAAAAAAGGTAGTAAGACTGCATGGGTTTCATTAGTGTACAAAACAAGATAGGAATTTGATTTTCATGAATTAGTTTTGGAATGAACTATCCAGAAGGTCCAATTCCATCTCAGACCCACCCTTATTCTCTTTCTATTTATACACAACTATTTGTATACAACATCTCTTGTATTTTCACAAACAATCTCCCTATCTTAGATGCTACAATTTGATAATGCTTATATACAACATCTCTTATTTTCACAATCTCCCTATCTTAGATGCTACTATTTGGTAAGAGAGAATAATCAATGTCATAAAGATATAAGCACACATAATAGCAAAAGTAACCAAAAGTCCCACACTCCTAAAAGTAGAACACAGAAGACCCAAATCCATGTCATAACCTACAACTACTATGAAATGGGCTGAAGAATGAGATAACTTACATCTACACCCTCTAGACCAACTTTAGTGATGAATCTTCTGCAAACAGAAAAAGAAAATAAAAGTGAGCTAATATACTAAAACAATAGTACCATTCAACATACAAAGAAACCTAATCAATAAAACACACATGCCTTAGGAATGTCTTTATTGTAGGACCACCCAATTCAAACTTCAATGACTTCAAAATATCAGCCTCCATGCTCAAAACCTATAATCAAATAAAATACCAAAGCAATACCATCCAAAATCAGCAAGATCCAAAACCAAACAAACATTCAACAACACAAACACAAAACTTCAACTACAAGATTCACCTCTTCCTTGGAGTATGTATTGTCCGTAATGTAACAAAAGTCCTCAACCTCAGGTGGCTTAATCTCTTCATATTTTCTACATTCAAAACAAATTAAACAATCAATAAACATAAATAATAAATAAACAATATAAACTAAAAACACATCTTGGCTCCTCACAATTTGTTTATGGTCCAATATACCAAATTAATTCCTAACATTTTCATGAGTAATCTCTTTGTTAAAATGGGTCAAAAGCAATCAAGGAACTAATTTATCCACCATTTGAGAATGCCGCAAACGAATGTGAATGTTATTTTAATTTGGGTCCAAACAAATTGTGAGGGACCAAATTAGGTCTTTAATCATCAACATAAAAAGTTACAAATCAAAACAACAAACAAAAACATATAAACAAACTTACGAAGCAACCAACATCGAAGCAACACCGAGTAATTGCAACTTCTGTCTAGTTAAATCATTCAACGACAAAAACCGATCGATGTAAGCAACCGAAAAATAAAGCGTATCTGAAACAAGCTTGTATTCTTCAGCAACTTCCACCAACCAATCCACAAGAACGCCCCTCATACTCGCATTAACATCCCTCTGAACTTTCTGTATATAATCACACAATGGCCTCTTACTAGAATCAACCTAAAACAAACAAACAAACAAAAAAACCCAAATTAAGCAAAAAGCCCCAAATTATGGAAAACCAAAACCCTAATTGAAATTTGAAGTTAAATTGAATAAATCAAATTACCTCCATATTACGAAGATAATCGTAAATATCAGAAACATAAGTTTCACATAACTGAGGATCTTCGAATTTCTCCAATTTCTCCGGTACCTGAGTTTCATCGGAGTTTGATGAAGTAGAAACGTTTTGTTTTTTCTTTGTTGGTAAAACGACATCGTTTGGGTTGGTGATTACGTCGTTGGTTATTTCACCGAGAGGAACGCGTTTTCGTTTGCGTTGTTGTTCACAAAGTGCAGCTACGGCTTTTTTCTTTGCTTCACGTTGAGGGCGGCGCGTGGGGTTAACGCTCTTTGGTTCCATAGTGAAGATTGAAAAGTGAATGAATGAATGAATGAAGAAAGAGTGAGAGAATGAGAGGGTTTTATTTTAAGTTTTAATTATCTTTTTTGAGCGGAAAAGTGGTTTGAAAATTTTGTTATAGCGGAAGCGCGTGGTTTCGAAAATTTTCAGGTGCCGGTGTTCCCGCCTTGTTTTTTGGTGTTTTGAGAATTCAGAATATGGTTTTGAGATGGATTTCTAAACGGGTGGGTCCGGAAAATAAGCGGGTGGGTGTGTCAATGATTAATGCTACTTTTCAGTTTTCTTTTTCTTCTTCACTCTCATTAATTACCAATCTCCTATAATATGGTGTTGCGGCTATATTTCAGCTTCAGAACTTGCTCGGGAAGGTAAATGCCAAGGATACTTGCATGATAATCTTCCGTCTCAAATTAAGCGAGTTATTTCATTATTTCTTTCGTATTACAAAAATGTATAAATGAAAGAGATAAACGAAATGATTTTAAAACTTTGTTTAAAAGTTTAGAGATAAAATTTTGGACGATTGAAAATACAAGTGTAAATGATAAAAAAAATCACATTTTTTAAAAAAGTAATTTTTGAAAAAACTACTAGTAAATTATTTTAAGAATTACTAGTAATTCATGAACTATGAAAAAAAGTTTGTTCATGTAGAATTTAACTTAGTTGAGATGGATATCGAAGAAGTGGGTGAGAACTACTAGTAATTTATGAATTTGTTTGAAAGAACTAGTAATTCATGAATTAAAAATAAGTTTGTTGTTCATGTGAGTTAGCTTAATTGAAATGAATATTGTTAATGTTGGATTTGAACATAAGATTTATCACTTGTTTATGTTTATATTAAAAACGGAATTTTAAGTCATTAAATTATTTGATACAATCATAAAGGTATTTTTTATTTTGGTCAAATAATCTATAACTAAAAATTCATCTCTTAAAATAAATAAGTAACGAGTTCAAAATTCAAACTCCGATTCATCTGTACTCAATCCTCAATGTCAACTAAATTATGCACATATGACTACTTTTTCATTTACTTGTTTGGCAAAAATTATGAGAATTTTTTTCTCTTACAGGTATTGTGATCAATACATAAATAAATGCATACAACTAAACTCTAAATAAATATAAACAAGGTCGGATCTTAGTGAGGTGAGAGGAGGCCAGTCATGGCCCTCACAATTAAAATAAAATAAAAAATCGTAAAGCCAATTAGAATCGTGACATTTGATAGTGTTTTCCCTTGGCTTAATTATTTTAAAAAAGAAATGTTAATTTTTCAACTAAAAAGAAACATTGTTAAATTAAATAATGGAAGTTCGTATATCTTTAGTTTTTCCTAATTGTATTTTTCTGGAGAAGCATAAAAAATTGTAAGTGAATAACACGTAAGTGTCCAAAGTTTTTATTATATCATATGAATAAGCATAGTTTTTCCTAATTTGTTTTTTCTGGAGAATTAACAAAATTTATAGTATCCAAAGTGGGTATTATTAGTATATAGGAATGCAGAAGATTATTTCAATATCGATGGATATTAAAACTAGTTTTGTTTCTTGGATTCCCTACTTCCCTCTGTTTCTTTCTTTAAACTATTTGTATCCTTCCGATGTGAACTTGGATATGATTCCTCTAAAAAAATTACAAAGATACCAATACAACAATGCTTTTGAGATTTCGTTTGTTGGATTCTCTACTTCCATCTTTCTTTTTTTTCTTCATACAATTGAATTTTTTATCTTTTGTATGTCTTAAGCAAACCTCTCTTTGGTTTGATTTTTATTTTGCGTTAAGCTTTCCTTTTTAAAGAAATGAATCCTTCCTTTTTAAAGAAATGAATCCTAATATACGACGTTCAATCAAAAAATAAATAAAGTCTAATTAAAAGTTGGTCCACCAAAAATCAAACGTTCTTTCAAAAAATTTGTTTTATAGAGTTTATTAGTCATTTGAGTCAAATTATTTAATTTTTCTCTTTTGTTTGATTTGTAAAAGGTTTTGTAAGAACAAGAATGAAAACTATCTTTTCGTCTATAAAATTATGTTCACTTGTAGTTTTGGTGTGTATATTTTATTAAATTTGATTATTTTTAAAAAAAAAGTTAAAATATAATATATTAACTAAATCACTCAAACTTCCCAAGTGTCAAAGAAAGTTGGATATTTTTAGAGAAACCACCTAGTGCTCTGAATTGAAGAAGATGATATGAAACATGTGTTGGGTGAACCTTAGTAACGCCTAGCCAATTAGAAATATCAAACGATATTTTCTCAAAAAACTCACAAGATATAAAAAGATGATTGACGTCTTCTGGATTGCCACAACCGCCCGCACATAGTTGCGCGTTTAGCTGAATAACCCTCCTCTTTATTAAATTATCCATCGTTAGTATACGGTTACGAAGAAACCACCAAACGAAGAGATTTACTTTAAGTAGAACATCTTTATGTTAAATAATGTTTGTGCCGTCGGTAATAAGGTTGTGATCCGCTGAGAGCACATAGTTGTAAGCACTAGTAATATTGTAAATTTTTTATGTGTGGAGTTGTCAAAGCCACATGCCAGCCACATCATCCTACAAAACAATAGTTTGTAATAACTCACAACACTCTCTCACTTGTTCTTCCTCCGAAGTTGATTCCATGCCTCACTACCCTCGCTCCAACCTAAAGAATTCATATCAGCCATATACGCCATCTCATTGTTAGTGTGATAAAAAAAATGGCTAAACATATGCTTTAAAACCCCACCATCCAACCACATATCCCACAAAAAAAAAGTATTTGCACCGTTTCTCACCTCGTGTCATAAATTATCATCAAACCATCTTCATACCTCCGCCCCAGCCCCACCTCTAATAATATTCAAATTACTCCACCATATTGAACTACCTCTTCCACCATCACAAATACAATATCCCTCCCTCACCATACCTCGCGGCCAAAACTCTAAACCATAAACTCTCTCACCCAACCTTAACTCTCCAACACCATTTATCAAGTAATACTAAATTGAATTCCATTATCCTCCTAACCCCTAACCCGTCATTTTCCTTTTTTAAGAAAATAGTGTCCCAATTTATCCATGAGATTTTCCTAACTTCCTCACTTTTTTTAAAAAAAATAAAAATAGATTTTATAGATGAAATGGTATTTGTGGGAGCCTTGAAAAATAAAAATAAAAACATACCAGTAGAGAGGACATAACAAACTTTAGAAGAACCGATCAGCTACCCAAAGAAAGGTTTCTATTGCTCCACCCTGACAGTCTTGTTTTCATTTGATCAAATAAGGGCTACCTAAAGTTCAATTTGCGGGGTCACCGCCAATAGATATCCCTATGTAAAGAAAAGGTAAACTACCTGCTTTACAATTCAATACTGAAGCAGCCTCTGTCAACCAAGAATGTTGACACCAACTAATATACTCTTATGGAGATTGACCTTATGATATGAAGTCGACTAAAAAAGGATAAGCATAGATTTTAATGCTCTAATATTCACCCAACTTTTGACTCCCACTAACAATGTAACATCAGCAAATTGTAAATGAGAAATCAAGACATTATCTGCTCAGCCACCCTTGTTTGTAACCCGTATAAAAATTGGCCTCCATTCAAGCATGTCTATTATAAGAGTAAGGCCTTCAACATTGATTAAAAAGAGTAAATGTGAAAGATAATCACCTTGACGAACCCCTCTTTCAAATTTGAACTCATTAGTTAGGCACTCGTTCACTTGAACAGAAGTTGAGGCAATACTGACACATTCCATAATCCATTTTCGCCATAAAGTTGAAAAATTCATTTTATTCATAACAACATCAAGACATACCTTGAATAATAACACTTCTTTTTTCAGATGCCTAACATCCTCCACCAATTTTTTTGTTGATTAAGGACTTGTCTACCCTGAATAAAAGCTTATCGAGATTCTGATATAACACTTTCCATAACAATGTGAAGTCGGTTGGCTAGCACTTCAGCTAGCTCCTTGTACAGGCTCTCCACTAAAGAGATCGGCCTAAAATGTGTCAAACATTGATGATTTTCAACCTTAGAGATAAGAGTTATAAAAGTACTATTAATGTTATTGTCATATCATGTGTGAAATCAATATATCACTAGACACATAATCAAGTTATTCATGTATGATGACAAAACCAGATTTATAATGCTTAAGCACATATACAATGAGAATTTTTTTTAATAATTAAAAGATAATAACATTTTGGAAGGAAAAAAAAGGTGTCTTTGTATGATTGTGTCTAAGCACTGTAGATCTGGTCTTGCGATCATACAAAATTATCTACACATTATCGTATTTATGTCCGTTCTTAGATTTTAGTGGCTTAAGGGTCAATTTACAATTTGAGTCCTAACTAATAAATTTATATCAAATTTGAATTTATAAAGTGTGTAAATAATTTGCTTTAAAATGATAGTTATCATTACATTAAGAAATGATATAATAAAAACACCAAACTTCATACAAAAAATATTATTATTTTTATTTAATATCCAAATAGTCTTATAAACAAAAAATTACGAGCAATTTTAGATGCAAAGTTACTAATAAGTGTGTCTACATCATTATGTTTCTATCATATCTTTCTCAATACATAAAATGGCTAGAATATTCAACCATTCTTGTGACACTGGCGATCACAAATAGTTTTTCGATATTAGTAATATGCTTAACATTATCATCTTCTTCAAGTTTCTCACTTAAATGTGTTGCAATCATTCACTCCATCATTTGCTAAAAACTTGTTCGGCTGATATTTTGAGAAGTGGATAATTTACAACAAAAACATATTTTTTGGAAGAAGTTAAACTAGTTCACCCAAATCGATACCGATGAGAATTCAGAATCAAACCTGAGATCTTGATAAGGAACACACTTTAAGGTTTCAAGTCAACACTACAAGACCAACCTAAGTGGGTTAACAAAACAAAACAAAAAATAGGCCCTTCATTACTCAACTCTTTTCTTTCAAAAGTCTCTTCATTACTCAACTTTTTGGAAAAATAAGAATATGTAAAATGTCCATAAAATTTGCCAATAGAAAATGTAAGATTCAATTCACAATAGGCCTTTTTCAATTAAAATGTTTGGTTTTAGCATCAAGAATACCCATATTTATAGGATCGTAGATATCTAAAGGAGGGATAAGGTGGTCATCGATGTCTGCATAAACATTTTATCCATCAAGAACATTATCACTATCATTGATGAGATTATAATTATTCAAATGTTCATTAGATTGTTCAAGACTATCTTCTTATACGACCTATCCATCATTATTTGAAGACTCTTATACTCATTTACAAACAAATTTATCTATTGCTCCCTTTATAACGCTCATTTTTTCTTTCATTTTTCCATTACCAATTGCATTTTCTTTTGACAACACTATATGATAAGATAATGAAACAAAACAAATAGAATATAAAACGCATGAGTTATGCTCGCCGACAAAACTGATGTTGGAACCCTTTTTCTTCTTTCTCTTTATGCTTATGTTGCAACTTTGTCTTTCACTCATGTGTTTTTTCTATTTTGTTATATGTTGCTACAATGTTGTTGTTGCAAATTAGGGATTTAAACTCCCTTTAATTATATCACATGATAAATTTAAAATGGTCCCACAAATAACTAAGCCTTTAAGCACCGTATTTTTAGGCTTAATAAATCCCTACTTCTTTTATATATATTTTGGAGCCCTCATATTAAACTTATTTTTTAGGGTTTAGAACGGTCGTCCACTTCGCGCTACCACAAATCAACCATGTTCATACTCTTGTGAGAGTGACCATTCTATGAGCTAATAACCATAGTTCTATAATATAAATTAAGTTTGCTTTGGTAAAAAAAAATAGTAATTTTTTCCAAAAAATAATTGTACCTGGGAGCAAAGTATCTGGAATTTTAGCTGATAAATTGGTATCTTAAATTAAATTAAAAATTAATTTAAATAAGATTAAAGGATCAATTGGACACTTTAGAAAAAAGACGCATTTTTTTTATCAAAAGAAATGCCAATTTATCTATCTAAGAACTTTAAAGTAGGTTAAATTAGTATGTGTATGGTTTCTAACATCTTATTTAATTGATAGTATAGATATTGTTAGACGGGATATTTTCATTCGAGTTAAAATCTAACATCTTTTAGCTCTTTGTGTAGGTTTCAGATGGTCCTTGTCACTTTGCCTATATACCAAAAAATAATTAATTTTCTATGACACATTTTATCTTGATTGGTATTTAAGATTTATATCAATCAAATTGGTCTCTCTCTCTCTCTCTCTCTCTCTCTCTCTCTCTCTCTCTCTCTCTCTCTCTCTCTCTCTCCTTCTCT
>Ga0099826_10003609_pt1 | contig 10572 bp, 7 predicted proteins | sample Mtrugardesep15_FD_76830 | JGI IMG/M metagenome (GOLD analysis project Ga0099826, IMG submission 76830) | Root nodule microbial communities of legume samples collected from California, USA - M. trunc garden sep15 | ecosystem: Host-associated > Plants > Roots > Nodule | place: USA: California...
TCCCTTGTACCCATAATGAGTAGCAGCAACAAGTATGACCAAGAAAAATATAAATAGAAGAAGCTGCTTTGCTCTGGAAATCATTTTCTGTTCAACGATTACAAATACAATTCGTCACCAAAGAGAAAGGTAGATGGATTTATTTAAAAAAATACTCTTTTATCAAGAAAACTAACATACCTGCAGTATTGTCGGTTCCTTCGATTCTACTACCCGCTCTCGCTTTTTTCGTCGCTTTGGACCTGATTTTTCATTATCTGGCTGCTCCTTTACCTTCAACAATTACTAATATTAGGCTTGTACAAACAAAGATTACTTTAGTATTATGACACTGCTGCTACAGAGCTCACTTGTAAAATAAGTCTCATGAATTTTACCCAATAACGGTGCGTCAAAGAACGTGTCACAGAGTGTGTTGTTAGTATTACTTTAAAAGATTTATCTTACTAGTAGAACATTCAAGTTCAGACCAACCCACATCATTTGGATCATGAACAATGCCAAGTGGGACTTTTTCAGCCTCATTCTACATTTTGGTAGGCCACAATATCTAAATATATTTGTGATTTTGATGTGCAAACCTAACTTGGTACAAAGATTTATCATAACCTTAAATGGCAATGTAGACACAAAGATGTCCTTTCAGGAGTTGGATTTCCATAAGTACAATGCAATTTTGTAGTGATGATGAATAAAAAAACCGAGCAAATATGTGAAAAGTTCTGATGGAAGCAGAATTACCTCTGTAACTTTAGATTTACGTAACTGCAATTCTGACTCAACAACCTGCACTTTACTTTTACAGTCAGAATTGCAAGGAATAAGTCCAACTCCAAATTGATTTTTTGGTACATCGCTTGGATTGCAACCGGCACGATTATGTGCTGCTTGAACATCTTGACAAAGCCACTCCTTTTTCAGCGTTTGGCACTTGCAACGAACAGTGACCTTGTAAAGAATGAGTTCATATTTTAGAAGATAAATTGGATCAAAAATAGGTGTACTGGTTTGTTTACTTCGCAGTATCTAGAAAAGTAATGCAAAAAACCAGACGCAGATCGAGCCAATAGTATTATTTTCGAAGTTAATTCATAAAGCTATAGCTATTAAATTCTATACCTTTTTACAGCATTTCTCAGGATTTGGGCATTCACCAGGATGGCATATCTCTGGGCATAGATGTGTACAATTTGGCATCTTTCTGCAAAACCATTGTAACCAATAAGGCGATCATCTAGCTAATTCAATTAGAGAATGAGGAAATGAGAAGAAGGAACATAAGTCTAAAAGATATTTTCAACTCAAATTTGGTTTCGAAGGCTAAACTAGCTTAAAAAACACTTCTATTTAAATTACCTATGACATGGTCCACCGCATGACCGGGCAGTCTCTTGATCCTTTGCAGACAGGCTGTTGTAATAAATGCACTCAAAAGCATGGACCATTGCACCACAATGACATGATCGTTTAATTAGCACCTTGCATGGGGGACAGTCTCCAGGATGGCATCGTCGAGGACAGTGATGTTGACACGTAGGCGTTCGTTCCTGATCAACGCAGTTTACACATCAATAGACTAATTATAAGCTCTGACTTTGGATAGTAAAAGTGAGGTTCTCAACCTTTGCACAGGAAAACAATTGAGAAACTCCATTGATTCGGTTAAGACCAGAGATAAATGATAAAATAAAACAAATTAATGAAATTATGAAAGATTCAAAACCTTTTGGCAAGAAAGCGAACAAGCTTCACAAGCCTCATTTAGCGGTAACTGGTTCATGGAAGATCGGTTCTCCAAGGCATGGCAGGTTTTAGTACAATAATGATTACCACATCTTAGAGGATTACCACATAAATTATCACAGGAAAACTGTGATTTATTAGAGCAGACCATCTGATGAGAAGGTGGAAAAGAAAACAGAAACCACATTAAAAGCAGTTAAAGTGAATTGCTTTTGGACAAAATCATATAAAAGAATATTGCATTTCATAGTTCGTATGCAGCTTTTAAGATAAGCAAGACAAACCATTCTCTCTGCTCCAATGTGATTCCCTACACATGGTCTCCATTCTAGTTCTGGGCAAGGAGGGCATGGAGTGCCGGGAACACTTTCACTTTGTTGTATAATCTTCTTTTTCTTTGGTTTGAGAGTAAACTCAGGTTTAGGCGGAGGCTTAGCACCATGACACCTTCACATAGAAAAATGTGTGTTAAGGAAAGATATTAACTAAAATTCGAACGTACAGTCTCATGTGGCTTAATTCAACTATATGTCAATACTTGAGACATGAGTAGAAACATCTGTTTTAGGACCTTCCATTCACACCTAAATGCTAGAAAGTTCAAAAGTCTTAAACATGTAAAGCAATTTCTGCAAAATAATGCATAGTAACATCTCAATCTATCATATATAGAGGGGAAAATTTCTCAAACCTTAATTTGCATGCATGACCACATTGGTACTCTTCTGCACAAGATAGGCGACAAGGAGGGCAGGCTCCATAGTGGCATTTGTGAGGCTAAACAACAGAAATGTGTTAATAATATTATAAAAAAGAAAAAGAAAAAAAGATACATTATCAGCAATGAAGCATACACCTTTAAAATTAAGGAGCATCAAAGTATCCGATGACACCCATTGAGAGATATGAATATTCCCTTTTTAAAAAAATTATTGCTTTATGCAATCATATCATCCAATTTCAAATTTAATTGTACGCACCACTGAAGGAGTTCAATTTTAGGATGTAATATAAAGTTTGAATCATAATCTATGCACCCACAAAATATATTTTATGGAAAAGACTACAAAACACCATTACAATTTGAAACTATAGACATGAATACAATTAAAAGACCTGGAGGTGTTGGGGGAAAGAGGGCAATGATTCAAGTTCATTTTACGCCAACCATATATAAAACAAGTATTTTGTTGTGTACTGTAGATTACTTACTCATGCATTTAAAAAAAATCTGATTTTAATAATTTACATAACCTAGTTTTAAAATAAACATATCCGCAAAATATCATTGGAATAAAAAAAGGCTAAGGTACAACTGGGAGCTGGATAAAAGAGGCTCAAAAGGCCTAAAGTTGTTAATTAACAAGTTTCACAGTAGCAGTAAAAATAAGAGAAAACAACATAATAAACAAAGGCAGTTAGCTTATCCTATAAATAGTCACACACACAAACAAAATGAAAAGACTGAATAACCTAAATCTATCCCAAACTCATTAAAAATATTCTTCATGCGACAGGCTTCTGTTCAAAAACATGGACTTCCTTGAAATATTTTAAATTTAGCTACAACATGCATAATAAGACTCACTTTCATGATTATGGTAAAAATAATATTCTTTACACAAAATTATTTTAAAAGTCAATGTACATACAGAGTACACACTACTTAAAATTTAGACCACACATGTAAATATCACAAAACACATGTAAATATTTGTCAAAGAAATGAATAAGCATTGAGCGGGAAAATAATTACTGGGAGTTTGACCCGTGTCCGTGTCTACGTTGGCTCATTGTTTTATATTTAATAAAAAAGATACATGTCTACAATTATATAAAAGAGTATTTGATCATTAGATCAACAGCATAACCAGGTACTAGGAAATCATGGATTGACTTCAAAACCCAAAAGAGAAACTTCAATTAGCTGATATCAAATCTCAAAATGTTAGAGTCATTGATACTTTTGGAGATGTTATTACCAATTTTGTTACAAATGCTATCACCATTTATTAAAAAAAGAAACATGAGTGAGAGTTTTTCTCTCTAAATATTATCCTCTATCACAGCTTCACACAAGTACAAAATTATAATATATCTCTGCTTGGGAATGTAAATACTTGCAGCAGTAACAAATAGTACCTTGGAGATTGATGCATGCCGGCACAAAGGCTGAATAGGACATTGTTTACGACATTTAGGTGGCTTTTGATCCATTTCCGTACCACAAGGAACCTGTTACAAAACTCATCACTAAGCAAATATAATTTAAGCAAGTGCTGCAAAATTTGATGAAATCCAAGTATACATCATCAAGATCAAGAAGATTATACAAGACAATAGTGGCATATTGACTAAATGAAAATAGACAACCCAAAATAATAAAAGATGTGCACTCGCAAAGAAACAACGGAGAATATCTATATCAATACCTGGTGTGTGTGTGTGTGTGTGTGTGTGAAATTATTGACATTAATTTACCATCATCAAGATTAAGTAAATTTACCAATTTCTTCAAATCAAAATAAAAAAAGTAACAGAAATAAGCAACTAGATATTTACCTAGTCTCTGAACTGCTAATTTATTTAGTGAAAATGCTATGAAATTAGTAGAGTAGCAACTCACGAGTAATATCAAAATGGGTATATCACAGACTGAAAATGAATGTTATACAAAATGACAATAACAACCCTTCTTGATTTCATATAGCACATTTAGCTTTGTTGTTCCCAAGAATATGTTCAAATGACTTTGCTTTAAAATAAATCAGCAGACAGTGTAATGCAATGTGCTTATATTATGCTACATAATTTATGCAAGAAAAAAAAAATGATATGCTGCTGATCACTACCAAAATTTCTCCCTTCTTCCAATCAACTGAAACCCGGAAAAAAGCATTAAGGTGCTAGGAAATGAGTGAGACATATGTGAAAGAAAAAGTTTGTTCACTGGAAATTCCATCCATAAGTTATCAAACTAATTACTATTTAGTATGTCCAACATTATATTGCCATTAACTTCTACGAACTTGGCAGTCAATGGTGTTGTTTTACATAACTATATATATTCACACAACAATTTGCATACACGAAATACAATTATAAAATGGGGATTCACAGTAAGCACAACACATGCACAGTTGGAAAAGAAAAATCATGCAACATAAGACTAGATGTAAACAGAATTCTGATACCTCAAAATGTGTCTCCCCACATGCACAAGCAATTGTCACCATTATAGGACAAGGAGCACAGGGACCTCTGCAAGAGAAAATTTAGCTATCATCAATCTATATAATCTGCCTGTCTTGCACTATAGGCTTTACAAGTTAAAGGATGAAAGACTATTTTATCGTGTATGCATAAGATATGAAAATATTGGTCCCTATGTTTTTAATTAAACAGATCAATGGAAACAGATCAACTACTTCTTGAAGATGTTGATATGTTTCTTCTCCATCTAGATTCTAGTCCATTCATTGTGATCAAATTTTTAATAGCTAAAGGCATAATATTTAAACATCAGAGACAATATTTCAACTATTCCCCATTGTTGCAGTCTTGCAGTTGCCTAATGGACTACAGGCCAAGATCACGTGTATACCGAAAAACAACATACCTATGGCATGGAGATTGGCATTTATGGTTCCTACAGCGAAGCCTCCTGCCACATATCTAATAATTGTTGACAAACAAAAGAAACCGGTAAATAACAATTACAAGCTTACAAGTCTACTATCAAAATGAGGTAATAACATTATCAATTTTAATATCTACTACAAAACAAGCACACACACCTCTGAGCATGGAGGGCAATCTCCATCACAGCAGCGGCGCTTACACGGGTGCTTACCACAGTCGCGCAATGTCTGGCACTTCCTCTCACATGTCAAATCTTGATAGCAAGGTACCTACTTTAAGTTCAATTAAATTTGCCTACTATGGTGAGTATTTCACAAATGCATCCAAATTTCAAACAAAAGAAAATCACAACCACTTACATCTTTCCTAAGGCTTCCACAACGACAAGATTTCTTCACAACAATCCTACAAGTCTCCATACACTGTCCACGATGGCATCGTTCATGACACCTATGATACCCACACGGCAACGTTTTCTCACAAGTTGCACCACAAACCTGCAAAGGAGCATCACAAGGCATTCCTTCATACACCCTTTTCCCACAAGGACATGTTCTCTTCCCTTGTAAAGGACATCCACCACACTCCCCAGAATGACACCCTTTCTCACAAACATGCTTCCCACAACTAAGCTTCTTCTCACAAGGATCACTACATTGAAAAACACGTTCACAACACTCCCTCTCCTCTTTCACCTTCCCACATTGACATCTATAAACACCACGCGCCCGACACGGTGGACAATCGCCACAGTGACAAATCTCAACACACCTATGAACACCACAATCCAATTTTTTCTCACAACGTGCTTCACAAGAAAACTCCTTGAAACCACATCTACGTACATCTTGATGGGACCCACAAAAGCAACTAACTTTAACCAATTGTGGACAAGATGGACATGGCCCAGGATGACAAAGAAGCAAACAATAATGCCCACAGTCATTTTTCAACGATCTACCACAAACTTCACCACATGAATGTGGTAAAACCCAAGGATCATCACTGGGTGGATTCTCCAATTTACCACAGAAACAAAGGTAAATTTTTGGGATTAAACTTTTGGGATATTCAACTCTACATTTAGGACAATTCCAGAGAGATGTTTCGGCAGCATGTTCCGCAGAAACGGAGAGGCGCGTGACTGCGCGTGCGGCGGCGAGATCAGAAGCTTGACGAGACCAACTTTGAATACAGAAAAGATGAAAGACGGCGAAGCAGAGGGAGGTGCAGGACCAAGTTGGATCGGAAGGTTTGATGCGTTCGAGGCAGATGAGGCAGGAGAGAGCGCCGGAGGAGGAAGAGGTGAGGAAGGATTGGATCTTGGAGAGGTCGGCGGTGGTGGCATTGGTTGAGGAGTGGCCGGAGAAGTTGAAGTAGGATTTGAATATTGATTCGGAGAGGTCTGAGTGGCGGAGGAGTGTGGTGGTAGAGGAGCCACCGCCGTCGGAATCGGAGTCGGAAAGTAGTTGTGGCAGTGGCGGACGGTGGTAATGTGATGCCGCCATCTATGGTTTGATATGTTCGAACACCTCACACCTGTTTGTATAACATAATTAGTTGGTTCCTTGTTTGTGTCTGAAAATTGTTTTTTAGTTCATTTTTTATCTGTTTTTTTTTTCTTTACTAATAAAAATTAGATATTGTAATTTTTTTAAGAAGAATTGATAATGTAATATTCTGTATTTTTTTTGACAAATGTAATAATATTCTGTATATTATTAGGATGAATTTCAGCACTAATAAATTTTATAATACAAAATATCTTTTCTTTAGAATGTATTTCTTTTGGGGTACACTTAAAGAAAACTAAACATTTTCTAATACTTATTTAACCATTTTAAACAAACACAAAATTGTTTATATAAGCTTTTTTGAAAACTATCTAAAGAATAATATCTAATTATTTAATAAATTATGTCAAAATTATTTTTGTTTTAACTTATAACGGGCCATAAAATATTTTTACGTGACTAAAAATAAAATAAAAAAATTGTAGTATAAATAACATATTTAAACCTTATATTTAATTTTAGAAATTGGAATTTTTTAGTCTTTACTTTTTTTACGTGCTTCAACGAAAGATAATGGAAATTTTGGATCAAGTGGTTTTGTAAAATAAATCTTAGATAAAAAGTATACTTAAGGTGTAATTGGTTGAAAATATGTGAATCAATTTTGTCTTATACCAAACAATATCATTTTAATTGATCACATCTTTCTCTCTTCTAACATATATGTATGTAATCATAAGGGTTTTACAACTAAATAATATTAGAGGCCACATTTGCGGTATTGATAAAGCCTCAGGGAGATAAGTAGATCTCATCCCACTTTTATTTTCTTTTTAAATAGATAGATGAAGTTGTTGTAATCTTGAAGTTTTGCTCTTGAAGACTAGACTTCAAAACTATTCTGTTAAAATTTTAGATGTAACAAATAAATTAAATCATTAATTTAAACTATGAGAAATGTGTCTTGCACTTATGTTAAGGCAATGATTTAATTTCCTCTAAAATTCGACTCAGTTATTTTAGTTATCAAATATCAGATATTAACGTCTTCTATAACATTCCATAAAATTAAATCAGGGTATTATATTTGGTATACAAGCTAGGGTATAACCTATAGCGGTTGCTAGCATTAAACTTTCTAAGGTCAAGCATCTAATCGGAGCCATCAAACTGCAATGTTGGTAACTCCAATCACCTTTGAACTTTCTTATTTATTTATCTCTTCTCACTTTCTCCTCACAACTAGGGTTAAGAATAGATCAGGCCGATCGATAAAGACCTTTAACACTCTAGCCTATGTCAGATTTAGGCCGCACTAGACTTCTTTAAATAGACTAAGATTTGTTTAAAAGACTATTTTAGCTAAAAATTAATACTATGCTCCATACTATTTTATAATTATAATGGTTATAATAAATTTTGTACTTCGGGATTTAATCATAAATTTATTAACTATAAATTTGTTAACTATTTCAGTAATTGAATCTTATTAGTCGGTCGGGGGGAGGCAGAGTTGTTCTTTGTGATGGGGAGATTGTGAGAATCCGGTACGGGATAGGAGGTAGTGGTGATGGGTGGTTTGCGGAGTGTGCGTCGAGGAAGGTAGAGGACGGGGTGGCCACTTATTTCTGGCGTGATTGTTGGTGTGGTGGCATTCCTTTCCGCGATCGCTTTCGCTGTCTTTACGATTTGGCAGACAACAAAGCGATCACGGTTAAGGAGACAACATCTTCATCAATCACCAACAGATTATTTTCACATCCTTTGATATTCATGTAAATACTATAAAGGGAAAAAATCATCCAAAATAAACAATATATGATACAAAATATATAGCAGAGGAAGCAATAAAATCAGATGAATTCAAAGGGTATGGGAATAAGGAAATCACGAAGTTGTTAGAATCAAGTCTAGAGACACTTGAATCATGGGCATAGCCCTTGTATAAGTCACTACTCAAATCTCAAGGTAGTAAAAGCCTCACCTTCGAAGTAGTTTTTAATGGTAAATGGGCTTTTTATAGGATTAAAAACCTTAGTGAGAAGTTTTTTAAGTTTCTCTGCTTGATGGACGACGATATTGTTGGTGTTGGGAATATGAAATAATGCATATTGGTGGTGTAATATCAGAGGTTGTGTCAGTGTGCCTTTCTTCTATAATATGAAGTGATGAACATTTAGTTATTTTTTTCGTTCTTAACTCGCAGCTTGATTGTTGATTGATCATTCTTGGGAAGAATATGCATGTTGCATCATATTTCGAAACTAAACACACTCTTTAGTACAGACGATATCTTATGAGCCATACTCAACAAATATGGTACTACACACCTTCATGTTTGCCCACCAAAATCATCCTTCGCGGACATGTTATACTCATGAACTTCTATGCAAAGCAGCAGTGCCAACTCCGGAACTCGAATACCTCATTCCAAGATGGCAGTCAATTATCATATATTGACTTAGTTGAAATGATAGAAACACTCAAATCTTCAGGCAGTAATGTCCTAACTTTTAAGTAGTTTTCAATTGCAAATGAGCTTTAGGCATCAACCAAAGTGATATCCCATAACCATCTTCACTCCTCCATTTTTTGTTCTCTTGCTATGGAAACCACCCACTGCAAAAACAGGCTAGTGAAAATCTTTCATGATCTCAATATGACCAAATTAAATCATAAGTAAATAATAGATTCAATGAGGTTGAACTTGAATGTATGTATTATTAACAATGTCTTGATACTACTGAAAAGGTGTAAATCAAATCTCACATCCTCGCCACAATGAAAGTCAAGACAAAAACACATATGCACTCAATAGACAACGATTATAAATCATCCTTAAAAGTATTGCCCTGAATTTTCAATCAGTAACAATTCTAGACCTCACAGGTTCTTGCTAAAAAAATATACACTTGCATGCTAAATGCAACCATCTGAGCTCCATGTTTCCATCCAGTTAACAGATTATAATGTGTGTACCTTTCAGATAACCTCTCTGTTGGAGATTGATATTTTTCTGTCATTATAATTAATTGTGTGTTGTTGTTTTTCTGTCATAATTAAATGTTGCTTGTTTAAGTTAGTGTCATAATTATATTGTTTCTTATTAAGTAAGTAAAGCAGTCCCTAGGTAATGATGTTTAGTATTCTTAGGTAATGATGACTAGTGCTTAAGAGTAGATCTAGTGCAGATTTTATGTTGAGTCTTACAAGCAAGCTTATGGCTTGACTTTATATATTTGTTATGTATGATTCAACTTAATGTATCAAAGTATCTTAACTTTTAGTACTTTGTTCTCAAAACTTTATTGTCTTTTGATATTTTCTGGTTTTTTCTTCTTTCTTCTCCACCATTTTGAACCTTAATTTTTTGTCTTGAGCTTATTGCTTCTGCTGTCTTTGCAAAAGCTAACAGTGGTATCAAGAGCCCCATTGATCTTAACGGGTCTGTGAGGTTAGATGTAACACCCCGTTTTCCCAACATAAAAATTTCTTAAAAACATTAACAGAGTATGCAACACAACAACGGGATGTCACATAAAAACTTAACCCGAAAAACAGTTAATTAATAAATTAACTAAATAACTTCAAAATATTGCAGCGGAAAATATTTATAAATCATAAACGTTTGGCACGCAGGCCCCATAAAAATATCTCAAAAGAGTTAGTTTCA
>Ga0099826_10003610_pt1 | contig 10571 bp, 3 predicted proteins | sample Mtrugardesep15_FD_76830 | JGI IMG/M metagenome (GOLD analysis project Ga0099826, IMG submission 76830) | Root nodule microbial communities of legume samples collected from California, USA - M. trunc garden sep15 | ecosystem: Host-associated > Plants > Roots > Nodule | place: USA: California...
ACTCAGTACCATATGCACCAGCATCTCACATGACAGGGCTTCCAACTGATGCCACATGGCCTCCATTTTCTACTACACATTTTATTGTTGGAAGAATAGCTTGTTATTCCAAATTAAAGGGAACCATAACTCACATGCAATGTAGTATTGATGCTGGCAATACTAAATTTACAAACATAAAGGTTTTAGTTGGTGTGATAGAACAAAATTATACCTGATTCTTTTTCCAATTTTCTTAAAAGGAGTACCATCTTTGCAAACGGCTATTCCTTTCTCCAGGCACTCTTCAGTTACCTACCAACAGATAAACAATATGCTCAAGACTGATGAATGTTCCATGTAATTGCACAAATGGCATTGCTTACTGAGGAATCGAATTTCGTTTATGGGAAAAAATATAAATACATAAAGTAATGTGTCATCAATCAAGTAAAGCTTGTAGTACAAAGAAAACAAAAAATTGCAGCGGAGTTTCTTTTTCTTCAAATGTATCATATAAGCAGACTATTTTTTACCTTAACAAGGTTTTTCATTGCATTATTGACGTCCCCACAAAAAAATGTCTTTGACGTGTCTCCATGATATCCCTAACAAAGCGAATATAGAAGGCGACATTAATACTTGATCCTCAACATTAAACCACTAAATGTCATAAAGCACAGAATAATGGCAACTAGCTTGGTGTGCCAATAATTCATTATACACAGGTGGAAACTAATAGGTTTGAACAAGTCAAAAATAGAAGGCAAAGACTAATATGTTAGAAAAAAATAACTACCATGGAGTATCATAAAATTCCCAGTCAAATATAATATGCATGAGAGAAATCATTAGTAATTATATCCATTGATAACAGATAACAAATAATTTTTGAGAGAAACATGCTAATGAATTCTCATTCCCCAACTAACCAGGTGGTGTTTCAGCAGACTAAAAGCAAACTTATGTTCGTTTCCCTGCGACATAAACAGACTGATGGGAACATGGCATTGTATTGTATTACAGAGATAAAGGGAAAACCTCTCTTAATTATATCCTACTCATCCATTCCGCTCATGTATATCACGGTCCTACATCTTCGACAGTTTCATCAACTAATTCTAAGTAACTATACTAACGAACTAACAGGAGACCACTGGTTAAGGTGTCAATGAGGGTGAAGTTTAGGTATGAAAGTATGGCTGGGATAATGATATTATGGGGTAACCTAGGCTTATTGATTTGATTCTGATATTATGGGAACATGTTTGTATTTGCTTTGTTGTATATATACTAGTAAATCCCTTGTGAATAATCAGTGGAAAATATTCAGATTCAACCAAAATATTGCTGTAATTTGTAGAAAACATCCAAGTTGGAAAAAATGTTGGATCAATTTCAACTAAAAATATCAATAAGAGTTGAGAAGCATACATTCAGGTAGACTGTCACATCAATGTTGATAATATCACCATTCTGCAAAAGATACATATAATTGTAAACAATTATGAGTTATATGCATTTACAAGGGATAAAAAAATTGAAAAACAAAACAAATAAAACCTGTAATTGCCGAGAATCAGGTATCCCATGGCACATGCACTCATTAACTGATGTGCATACACTTTTCGGAAATCCACCATAACCAAGGGGCGAGGGATAAGCACCAGCATCAATTATCATCTGGTGCACTGCTTTATCAATTTCATTAGTTGTTACAGAAGGCTGGCAATATAAACCAAGATCAAGTCAGACAAGAAAGTGGTGCCAAGTAAGTTATCATTCCAAAACAAACATAAAGTTTAGCATTTGGATAATCAAATAACATATAATCAAGGTTACGGACATTAAGCTTCAAATATTATCGATTTTATGTTCTTAACCATTCACAGTAAAAAAATGCTCATATATTACAAACTTTGTTGATGTTGTCTGTGGTGTACGTAAGAAAATCAATGCATCATACAAGTAATAGTAGTTCAAAATTTTCACACCTGACACCTCTCAAAACCCCATACTCAAATAAAAGCATGTTATGGTTGTCAAACCTGTTAGTTGACTCCTACACTCATCCGAGCTTAAGTGTCCAGCAAGCAAGATCCAATTAACTTGCACACAAAATATATTTAACTCACATGAGAAGAATCAATTAAACTTGGCCAAAATCTCATAGAATTTCAATTTAGCGAATCTAATGGTAGGAAAATGACAACTTCTGAACATGTTTGCTATGTAGTCAATCCTAGTTTAAGGAGTGATCCAGCCGACACAATAACTGAGATTGCGTAGTGTGCGAGATGGCCCCTATTTGAGAGAGTATGAGTCAATGGTTTTTGGAATGTGCAGAAAGACGTTGGGATACAGGTTGGCAAAGGGCTAGCATAGTGGCTCAGATGGCACATCATATGGAAAAGTGAGTGAGAGAGAGAGGATAAATGAAAAGAAGAGAGAACGGGTGTTGGTTGCAGAAGAGAAGAGGGTAATAGGGCTTTTTTCTGCACTAAAAACCCTAAAATACCCATGTAACCGTTCAATTATAAGGGAATTTTAGGGTTTTCAACCCTAAAAATCGTACGCGCTCCTGTTGCGGTAAACCAATTACGAAATGAGGATTATAGGGTTTTCAACCCCTAAAATCGTACGTGCTCTTGTAGCGGTAAACCAATCAGGAAATACGACGCGATTTGTAGGTGCAAACGCGGTTGCAACTCCATTTTGTGCAGCATCGATGCATGAGGGGGGTGGCTAGCCACTGTTCTGTATCGGCATGTTTTGCACTCCCTAGGCTGCTATTGACAACATAACATGTTTCATTTTTTTGTTTCACCTTGTTTACATTTAAACATGAATATGTAAGGAAACTAATGCATCAAACTGGTAACAGGTGTTCAAAGTTTTAACTCCTCCCTCGAAACCCCAGACTAGGGTAAAAGCATGTTACGGATGTCAAACTTTCTAGTTAACTTGTAGACTAGTCTGAGTTTACGAGTCTAAGTAGAATATATTAGTTAACTCGCATACAAATAGTTAACACACGTATGTAGCCTCAGATAAATTTGGGTAAACTTGCTAAGACCCATAAGTTAGTGAGTACGGTAAGAAAAAGGCTTAAAACGACAACTTCTAAAGTTCTACGCATGTTTCTTTTGTTTGTTTCGTGAGTTATTGTGTTTACGTTCGAAGCTTGACTGAAGTAAAGACCTTTAAACAAAACCTTTGAGACTCTTTGACACTTATCCTAGGTTCCCTTTAAGAAAAACCTCTCCTTTCCAGAAGCCTTTGACCAGCAAATCTCCAACAGTGAGTAGAGTAAGGTGTTGTGCAAGCAATACAACAAATCCATTTTCATTTCGACCTTCACTTAGAACTTGCTGCTGCACAAAGCAACACGATTTAAATCTGAATCTCTAATCACTATTGGTTTTCAATTTTGCCATTTAACATTTTATGTTGTGCATGTGATTTTATTATTTTCTTTTTATTCTTGCAGTTACACCATTTAATATGAAACTTCCTTTACAATTATATTCATCCAGTTTCACAACTTAATATGACTTAAAATCAATTTCGTACTCTGTTTCACACCCTTCCCAGCACTGTTGTTATTGAGATTGTTGCTTTATATATTAAGTAAACTCTTGTGAGTTTAAATGTCAAGTCTATGGAAGCTCCACAAGCTAAAATAAAAGCTAAAAATAAGACTTCTATAAAAAATTAAAAAAAAGGGCAACCCGGTGCACTAAAGCTCCCGCATACGCAGGGTCCGGGAAGGGGTCCCACCATAAGACTTCTATAAATAAAGTAAAAGTTGTTTCGTGTATTTAGACCATTTTCTATGGTAACATCATATTATAAATGATTGTGTAAAGTATATTTATGTAAAGAAATAAATCTCATTAAAAAATAAATGAAATATTTAATGAATAAAATATAAAGTTATGAAGAAAAAAAATTATTAAGAGAAGCACAAAGTAAGCTAGGCCAAACACACCCGAAGTATATGCTAGAAGGAGGAAAACTTACCTTAACCAAAGTTCCTGCGAAGTTCAAGACACGTGCTGCAAGCTCACCTGCAGCCCTCATTTTAGCTATACCTTCAGAATCATGAATTTGATATTCAGTTCCCATTTCTGGAAGTATATCTGAGCCTACATAAGGAGGCTTTAGTATATCATCAGGGACAGGTAGACGTGGCGATACTTTTCCACGCCTTAATGGAGGCCCTTTTCTATCCTTCTTCACAACCTGAAGTTCACGTTCTCTTCATATGAGCAAACAATGAGTAAGAATCTGAACAAAATGTGAATCCATCTTTTTTACTTCTAAATAAAATAAACTTTATTTAGACGATAGAAAGCAAATTAAAGAGTGAAGAAGCAAGTTGAGTATTTACTTTCTGAAGAAAGTATTGAAATTGTTTAGGAAAGAATATATATGAGAAAGGGATAAATAGATTATTATATCTATCACTTACATACCAAGATCTAAATGATAATAAGACACCAAAAAGATGCAAAGCACATTAGGAGAAAAGAAATGTGGAAAATATGTATAACACTGAGATAGCTCGATTAAATATTTATCTATCTTGTCAATAGCGCGCTACCGCGAAGCGTCATTCAGACTAGCGTCAATAGCTGCCGCTATTAGAAGTTGAAAAGCGGCAACATAGCAGTGCATTCCAGCTACCGTAGCGGTTAGATGGCCGCTATTGTAATTTTGGGGGGGAAATTCTTACAAAACCCTAATATTTTATATTTTTTTATTTTTTTGAGGGTATATTGGCACTTTTTCACCCATTAAATGACCTAATATTATAACCAACAATGTTTGATTCTGCAATTGCAGCCTCTTTTTGTTCTTCTTTTCTTCAAGTTCTTCTTCTCTGTGTTGCCACCCGTTCCTTGAAGTTTGAGTTCTGCCATTGTTAGCTTGCTCTCGTTGGAGTTCTTCTCTATTTTGTGTTATGCCATCGTTGTTCTCCTTGTGTTGTCTCTCTGCAAAGGTTTGTATTCCCCTTCCACTCTGTTTCTGTTCGTGTTTTGTTTTCTGAGGCGGACATAGATGTGGAAGCATAATTTTGATTAATTGCTTGTCATTTTGTTTACTTTTAGAACTTGCTTTCTTCTTTTCTTGATGGCATGTTGTTTTGAGTACTTTTAGAACTTGATTTTGATGGAATGCTATTTTGATTATAACTTGATTTTGATAGAATGTCGTTTTAACTACATTTAGAGCTTATATTGATGGGAAATGACATAGCAAATTATAGTTATTAAGGTTGATTGTCCCTTTAATTTTCTGTTTTAAAGTATTTATGTATGTTGTTGGAATATATGTTTATTTGTACATGGTTTTTAAGTCTTCACAATAGTGGTCATCCCGCTATCCACTATACAGCAATAGCATTTTCGGGTAGTGCCGCAATCTGAGATTTACAACATGGATAAGTATTGGTAAAAGAAGAAAGATAAGTAGTATGCCCTACTTGAATTAAAGGCTGCCGCCAAGTGCATATATCTAAATTGAATTAAGAACTCAGAAAAAAGACCTATCAGAGTATAATTACAAATGTGATCAACAGGTTGGGTTAATCAACGATAAAGTTGTCAATCGTGGATAGCACAAAATAGCGGATTGTTAAAATTTCACTACACAATAGTGCTATAGCTCTACTATAACAGCTATTTGACAATGCTTTGCACCAAATAGCATATCGCGGAATAATAGCAGTTGGTGTAAATTCTGATACACTATAGCAGTATAGCACCACTATAGCTGCTATTTAACAACACTTATCCGCAAACACATCGGATTAGACTCAACCCAATCCACTTATCTATGATTCTCATAATGTCACCTTATTTATTTTAACATGTCATGTTACGTTAGTCTTAATTTGTCTAAAACCCTTGTAATTAATTTTGTTTAAGACGTGTTATGTTACTACTTAGTTCATTTGGAACTTAAGTTGATTTTATTAGACCAAACATCAGAAGGGTTTTCATTCATAGTGTAATAGAATGGAATCAATCTCTAGTAAGAGTCAAACAACAAGGTAGAATGTAAGTACTAAAAACTTAGAGTCTTCCCAAGCACGGACACTCTTCGGATTAGGCGTGTTCTAGTGTCGGACACGCGAAACGACACCGACACCTGTAATTACCCTGAATTATGTGATTTTTTCAAATTCTTAGACGTGTCGGCGTGTCCGTGTTTGTATCCGTGCTTCATAGATAGGGACTAATTTGGGTATTTTTTATGTCAGATACTAAATACTAAATTGGACCGCGAGAAAACTATGAGGAGCAAATTGGACCTCAATTACGGTCTACAAAACAATAGAATAACTCTAACACTGTATGGGTTATTATTCCATACCTCTTGATTCTTCTGGCCTCCTCCAATCCTGACATCTTCCGAGCAAAAATCACAAATTTTTTTCTTGAAAATGATTGATTGCCTGTAATAATTAACATAGAAAATCATCACATAAACCATCGTTTTACTCCTTCAGTGCATCTAACGAAAACCACCATTAACAAACCGGTAAAAGAATGAGAAATTGACGAAGAAGGTGATGCGTCGCCATTAAAGGAAGTAGAGAGTTTGAGAAATGCAGAGTGTCCGAACAAAGCAGTGAGCGCCATTTTCGGTACAGAGAAGCAAGCGGATAAAGGAATTTCAAAACGAGTTTTCTTTTATTTTTGAGAGGACAAAGATATTTACTGCATAAATCTATTGGGCTAATGGGCCTCTCTGTTTTCTCAGAAGAGTATTGCTGATTACACCGCTATTTCTGGACAATTTGACTTTCATAACCACCAAACACCTCATATTCTCAAAAATGACTTACCCCCCTCTGGTACGAAGAATTCGGGGAAAAGTTTAGTGTAAAAAAGTTATCGGATGTTTGGTATTTTCAAAAAGAGAAATGATATTTGATTTTGAACAATCATTTTTAAACAATTTTTGTGGCAACTCTCTCTTATACACTCATTTTACTTTTATTCTTTTTCTATTGTTATTGTCCAATAAGAAGAGAGTAAAAAATATTGTCACTAAAATTATTTACAATTGGAAGTCCAAATATAATTCCTCTTTGAAAACTCAACTTTGTAATTGTAAAATAAAATCGAAAGTTTTAGAAAACAAAACATCCTATTTTGAATATTCAAATCAAAAGTTTCAAAATACCCAAACATGTGAATAAAAAAAATTATATGAAGATTCGACATGCGCATTTACAAGAGATTTGAAGTCTGACACACAAGAAGCTCTTCTAAAATAGTCTAGAGAGGTTGGGATAGAAAATAGAATAGTTCCTATTATTAATAGATCAGGTATTAAGATGGGACGAAAAGGAAAGAAGATAAAATTATCGCTGGGTTATGAAAGGAGTAGAAAGCATAAGTCGGATAAAAGATTAATTGTCACTACGCATGAGTCGGATTAGTCGCCCATCTTTGATGGATCGGAAACCGGTGAAAAAGTCAAAAAAAAATTAATCGTCATTAAAAGTGGTGTTTTTTGCTTGACCTTATAGAAAAATTGATGAAGGGTGGGATTGGATAATGACTTAAAGTGAGATGTGGAATGCATAACCATGACTTAACTAATGTGTTGTCGTTTCATTCATGGGACGTTTAAATGAAGAATAACAAAGTACCACATTGCACCGAGACAAATATTAAACTCATTGCAAAATCGAAACAAGGACAATTGAACTTCTATCAACCGGGTTTATAATATTCAAAGCAAGTATTGATCAAGTTTTAAAGACACTAGAACATAATTGAAAGCCCTAATAAAGTTAATAGAAGTTAAGAAGTATATGTTTATTAAAGTAAAAGACATGAAGACTAGGATTGCACCGACAATTACTACAATTGATATTACATAAACACTTATATAAGTGCATGCCTCCAGTTCTCCAGGTTTCATAATTCTTATGTGTTTATTATTCCTTATGTATTTACCATCATGTAGTCGATTCTAATTTATTATGCTTTAATAGTGAACGTCCAAAAGAATTTAGGTTATTATTGACTACAATGAAATTAGAAGGGTGGTACGTATTTAATATTTTTGTCCATCAATCAACAATGATGGCTGTCTTAAGTACACCAAACTTCATCTCTAATATGATGATGATGATGAATAGACAATAATCAGTAATTTCCATCGCTACAAAACCAAAGGACCGATCGGGTTAGACACAAAATTGGTCAAATCTAAACATGATATTTTAGCAAGTTTCAATCGCCAAAGAAGTGTTCGTAAGATCATGGCATGCCCCATTGAACAAAATGATAGTGTTAATAGTTTTAACTCTGGCATGATGTATTGTATAATAAGTAAGGCATGATGTATTGTCAGCGATTTTAGTACTTTTTTACTGTTTTTGTTGTGTTGTGGTTATGCATGATGTACTTTTATTGTTGTTTATGTTGTTAAGTTATTATGGTATGTTGTTATGAATGAAAGTTGATTTGGTAATGTTTGTGTATGAACGAACAGGGTGTACGTCCTTAGTAGGGGTGTTCCTCCTTCGTCGGTGGTTGGAACCACCATGGTTGGACGTACAATCATTCTTTAAGTGAGTGGGGGTATGTCTGCAAAAGACACTTCAACATCCAAATAAGTATGAATGCTAATAGGTATCAAGGTGTATAATAAGTAAGGTGATTGAGTTTTTCTGAAGTAGATAAACTAGCCCACAAAAAATGAGTAAGGTAGTTATGTTATTAGGTGATCATACATAGGGTGAGGGCCCCTATTTATATTCATTCGTCCGGTTATAAGCTCCCTAGTCATTGCTATATTTTCTCCTGTGATTTGGTATAAATAATTACAGGGAACTCTAGTCGTTTTAGGGTAATCGTATATGTGATAGGTGGAAGCTCTTATCAGATTTGAGTGACCCCCTAGTAAGTAGGAACTACTAAGTGCAAATATGATATTTTGTTTAGTATAACTAGACTCGAGATAGGTAGGGTCGCCTATGCAATTTGAATGAGGTCTTTGTAAATAGGAACGACTTGGTAGCTATCCAAAACTTGGTTATTGATAGAACTTTTAGCAAGTGTACTAAAACTATCAAAGTAATAAAATTAAGTTCGTATCCACGAGGACTGTGTTAATCTCAAATGAGTAATATGGTTATTATCTAGGATGTGTAAATTTATTTTAGTTGCCTTAGGCAGTAGATTTGATTGCATAAAATTAAATAACAGAAAATAAAGATTTGTTTAGAAAATATAGAGAGAGATGAGACTATGTCTTACGAATCCTGAGTTCCCCTAATTGGTACACTGCACCTATTTCTTATGAATATTTCTCTAAATTCACGATGATTAACTAAAATAGCCCTAATCAATCCCTTGACTTAGGACCCTCTTCTCATTTACAGTCCCTAATTTCTTAGGTGATCTAATATTCTTTGAAGGTTTTTAAGAACGTTAACTTATTATCACAAATAAACGATTATCCATTCCTAGACTAACTCTGTTTATTTGAACAATTCAATTTGGTCTAAGTTGAAAGTTATGGTCATTAGTCATTCATTCTCAAGAATTCATGTTTATATTTGATCAGGATATAAAAAGCATTAAGAACAATTGAATTAAATAAAACTAGATTGATATCCCTTATTTCTAATCCTTGAGTACAATGCAAACCTAATTTGCATACCCTAACCCTTAAGACATATTGGCACCACTTAATCTAAAGTTAATGAGTCTCTAGGCAACTTTTCGACAATAAATTATGCCTTTCCATTTCCCTTGTATTTCTATTTCGCCCCTCTTACTCTTATTATTTTATGTTCTCTTTGGTCCCCTAAATGCATTTATTGTTGTTGATTACCAATGATACATTGATATTCTTATTCTCATTCATTCCCAGTTTGAAAAATGTTCTGCATCATAAATGAATGGATTCACGTCTCTTGCAATATAACAAGAAAAAAAAAGGAGGCTGCACATTTCTTTCTTTTTTTGGTTACAAAAGAGGGCAAAAGCCTAAGAAGAAAACTACAAAACTAAACGAACATTCCGAGGCATGCAAGCGCCGGATCTGTCATCAAAGAGAATATTTTGAAGCTCCCTAGGAGGAGTCTCCATGACATGGAAATCAAAAGCGTTCAAGGTTAAACTAAAGTTAGCTAACCAATCAGCTGCTCTATTGCCTTCACGCCAAGTATGGATAATTTGCACATGCCAATTCATGTTTTTAAACTCACGGATGCGTCGAATCAAGGTAGGAACACTCCCATTAATATTGCAATTTCCTATTATCATGTCGACCAACACCTTGGAATCACTTTCAACTTAAAGGTGAGTAATCCCCCCGTCTCCGAGCTAGCTCCAAACCCAAATACATGGCCCATATCTCTGCATGAAACGCATCACAAGCTCCAATTTTACGAGCATAACTGATCAAACAAACTCCATTGCTATCGCGAAGAATGTAACGCCCACTTTCGTTTTATTATTTATTTAAATCAAGTTTAGGTGATTATATTATATTTATATAATATATATGTGTTTTGATATGTTTTGATGATTTTGTGATAAGTATAATTTTAAGGA
>Ga0099826_10003612_pt1 | contig 10570 bp, 3 predicted proteins | sample Mtrugardesep15_FD_76830 | JGI IMG/M metagenome (GOLD analysis project Ga0099826, IMG submission 76830) | Root nodule microbial communities of legume samples collected from California, USA - M. trunc garden sep15 | ecosystem: Host-associated > Plants > Roots > Nodule | place: USA: California...
ACGAAAATTCAAATGACCTATATTTGCAGGGACGAAAGATCTATTTAAGCCAACCACATCGCCCAATCATCACTTGCCACATGGGCACCATGTTGCTAATACAGTGCACCTCAGCAAAAAAACTTAATTAGGACCAAAAATCAAATGATTAATATTTGCAAGGGCAAAATGGAAGGATTAGTAAGCTCATGGATGAAATTTCAAACGACCCTTAATTACAGAGATGAAATGCATATTTAAGCCTTAAAAGTATTATTGTGTAATTTATGGTTTTTAAGCCGATAGTTAATCACATCTAAAAGTATTTGTGAACAATTGATGTTCAAAGTTGTTTAAATGTTTAACCTTTGTTACATATTGATAGAAATGTTTTCCGAATGCGGCGTTTTAAGCCTTGTATTTGAAAGAAATTTTGAAAATGTATTGTAAGTTGTTGTGTCTCTTATATTGAAAAACTAATGTATTTTATTGTATATTTTTTAGGGGGTATTTTGTTGTATATTTTAAATTGATATTTAGATTGTCACATAATGGATCATGTAAAAGAATAAATTTGAAAAGTTACAATTGAATACATCTTGCTTTTATATATATTGAGGCAATATCAAGTAAATATGTATTTATTATAATAAATTAGATAAATATGGTGTGAGATTGTAGAGGAAAAATGGCTAAAAAGGGAGGTGTAAATTTGTACATCTCTCATACGAGAAATACTTTTTACAGATAGAAATATATAATAGATATTGAAGATGGATAACCAATTTAATATATCTAAGCTACCACTCTCTATTTCATTTGGTCTCTAAACAATAAATGCAAAATAACAAACTCAAAAAACATATTCTATTCATAATAATAAAATGTGAATTTTATACGTTGGAGTTTTTTTAAATTGGTTATTATATGTTAGAGTTTTTGAAACTGTTTATTATGGTTGTGAATTAGAAGGTTGTCAGAATGATTGATGATCAATTAGAATGTTGTTTTTACGGTGAATATAGTTTAAATTAAATATCAATGAAAACAACCAAAATAACAAAATGAAATCGTATCTTTGTTTTGTGCTTTAGGTGCCTGTGAACGGGTTGTAATCTTCATTCTTAAGAATAGCGTGTAACTCACGTTCAATAGCAAATTGTTCTTAACTCCCAATAAAAATATTTTAGAAAGTTTGATGTGGTAAAAAACAATTTTCAATATATACTAGCAACGTTAGTGAGTCCCGTGTTATTTTAGAAAGTTTGATGTGGTAAAAAACAATAAATGATCTAAAAAAGAAAAGTAGTAAAAAGATGTTTTTCATAATTAAATAATCATGTACAAAAATAACCAACACTTAAAATATTTGAACGCAAACCTGAGACAACCAGAGTCGCCATCTCCATTGCAAAGGTTCTACATGTTTTAAGGGCATATTCAGAAATTAAACAAAATACAAATAGAGAGAGACAATACAAATAAAATAACAAAAATGAAATATATAGATAGTCTTTCATTGTCGGTTTTCCAATCTATTTTTGTATAAGAAGTACATTTTGCATATCCACGTTTTTCATCTAGATACATATTTTCAAGTTTTTTGTTAGTGAAATATTCATTTCTATTATGATCAAAATCCTAATAGTGTTTTCTTTTTGAAATAGACAGTGTTGATCAAAATTGGAATACATAGATAATGTTTTCTTTTTTAGCTTTAAAAGGCGAGTTACACCAAAACACATTTACAATATTATTTACATTAAAAAATAAGAAAAAGTTAATGATAAAGATGTAGATAATGATAAAAGGGATAGGTTCAAATGATACCAAGGTTGAAGTAACAATAAACGTCGCAAGAAAGAGGAGGTTTGAATTGTGACCCTTTTTAAATTTGTCATGTAACTATAAAACAGGTTTGGGTAATGTTAACTAGTGTCCTGGGGCACTAGTTAAGGAGGCTGATATAGAAAATTTGCATTGGAAATTGTTAAAAAGTGGTATGTTCAACTTTTTAAAAGTCAAAACTTTGTGGTTTTCAAGTAAAAATTTCTATTTTTTACTTTCTTAACTAGTGCCCCCCGGGACACTACTTAACATGACCCAACATGTTTTACGTACTCAAGAAAAATTCTTGGTAGTGATTAGTTTAAAAATAATGTAATACGTTCGGGCCAGAATATTCTGGAGAATGATTAAATGATTGGTTAAGTATCCTTTTAGGATTAATAGAAACTTAACAGATTATGAAAGTAAACAAAGTTATTTTAGAGGATCAGAATGTTCTGGAGAGTGTTTAGTGAAATTGGTGATTAATTGTGGGCGAGAGAACTCTGGATATATTTTAACGAATTCGAATATGATCAGAACGTTCAAGAGAATGTTCTGATGATTGTTTAAAAAAATTGTTTATGATAGTATGTGTGCACAATATAAAAGCATAAACATTAAAGGAAATAGAGAGAGAGAATGACACATGAGATTTATCTTGGTTTACCAAAACCGGCTACTTACAGTCCCCACACTTCGTGTGAGATTATCCACTATAGTATTATGCTAATAGAGACTTCTGACTAGCACTATAAGACTTTGATCACATCATATCAGTCCGGAGCAACTGTATTATCAACCTCAGCAGGCTTCTACAATTCTTTGCTTTCACACTTTGTATGATGATGGTTTTGTTGGATCGTGGTTACTCAACACATGTTTGAGATTTCTACAAAACAAACTCAAAAGATAATTAACCTAAAAATATAGTGAAAGATTATGGAGTTTGCTTATTTTGTTGAAGAGCTTGATTGAGAGAATGATTGTTTGCTTTGAGAGATAAATACTTTGTAGTTCAAACTCTTGCTCTTAACCTTCAATGACTGCTTCTATTTATAGAACCTGAAGACCTTTGAGAGCAAGCCAAAAAAGAGTTGTTGAACTTCATTTTGAATTCTGAATTTGCGCTCCAATGATGCTTGGAGAGAAAGTATGCAAACTGTTCATTGATAACGTTCACTCTATTCAAATCATTCTTCAAATATGTTTGCTATATTTCAAACAGACTTGTGCAAAGGATTCACACGTTTTGACAGTCTTTGTGAGTTGTATTCTTGCTGTAATAACTTGCTGGTCACTAGTTGAGATGAGTAGATGTCACCTTGATGTCATGCTAAGATGTCACATGTTGATGTCACGTGCTTTATTTCCAAGGAACACTTTGTGATCAATTCTTTGAAGATCTTTTCCACTTTATTCCTCAATGGGTCGAAAAAATGCACAAGGCTTCTGCTGATTTTATTCCATAAAAAGTTCTAAGGCCCATGTGTAAATACACTCTTGATTTGCTTTGCTTTTTAATGTCATTTTAAGAAATCTTGATCTCATGATTTTGATCCTTCTTTTGGTGAGACAAAGAGAATAACCATTATTCTTGATCTTTAATTATGCACACTCTTGTCATATATCAAAAGATCATATTTGTCTTTAAACTTTGATGGAGATGCTTATTTGTCTTTGTGAACTCAGAACGTTCTCGTGAATATTCTCATAAAACAATCTCACAAAATAAATTAGTAGATAACAAGATAATCAAAAGTAAATAAGTTTGTTATCTTTAAAACATCAATAAAAGATTTTACTTTCAACAAAGGTGTCAAAGTTAATTTAACACACAATCATTACTGTTAATTTCATTTAATCTAAATGCGTTAATTTCATTTAATCTAAATGCTCACATCTATTCACTTCATGAGTCACATTATAATTTTAATATCTTAACTAATGGTAATCTTTACCAAAAAGGTAATTAACGGTTCATCTTTTTCTTTTCTTATTTCTAAATCTCTTTTCAAAACCGAGTCTAAAACTGATACATTTGCTCTGTTCAATACATACATGTCCCCAAGCAGCAGATTTTAGAACATGAACATCAATGGCATATGACTGTTCAATCATTTACAACATATGAAGGGTGCAAGTAAGTCCATCGAAGCTTAGCATCCATATTTTCTTTTAACTTTTTATAATTTTAATAACTGAAGATGAAATAAGCACAATCTCATCATTGTAGTATCTCATTATTGTAAAACAATTTGTGTGGATATTTTTCATTTAGATTTCTTTTATGCAAAACTCAATAAAATGTTATTGGATTAAGCCATGGAAACGCATGGAAGCAAAATTAGGGGATATATATATATATATATCACAATTAATTTTTTATTGGTGAAAATTAGGATATTAAAATTATCATGTGACTCATTAAATGAATAATGTGAGCCTTTGGATTAAATGAAATTAACGATAATGATTTGGTGTCAAATTAACTTTGACACCATAGTGTCATTTGATCATATCCCTTTTTATTTATATATACTTTTTTTCACTAAGATTTTTATGCATTTTGACGAAGAGAATTTATCAAAAAAACCTATGTATACAAAGCATAGGGAGCGACTATAATTACATAAAACATATTTAATGCTGCTTATTTAAAATAATTCACATTTCCCTTAAAAAAAATTACATTTAATTTTTTTTTTTGGCTAAATTATACAAGTTGGCCATTTAAGTTTAATTTCAAATCGTACAGAATGTAAGTTATTCAACGTTTAAGGGTGTATTTGATTTGTTAAACAATATATACAAGACGAGAGAACTCAACATAAAACGACAAATGACAAACTTTTATGGTATTAAATAATTTTTAGTCTTATACTATTTTTGGTGGACAAAAAACTATTTTTGTATTTTAGATGAGTTGAACATTGGTCAAAAAATTGTGATGTGGTTTAATGAGAGACAAAAAGTTGTAATGTGATTTAGTGAGAGACAAAAAATTTTGTTTTTGTCCTTTCCCTTGCCTTCAATTTGTCCTGTCCCATAAACATTTTTATAAATCAAACATTGTACAACTAAAATTGTCGTGTCCTTCATTTTTCAGCATATCAAATGCACCTTAAAAGTTACAATAAATAACACGTAAGTGATTTAAAAAATCTTAAAAAACCAATTTGTTATAATTAAATAACTTAAAAGACACTAACATATTGTTGGGTAACCAAAAAAATTAAAGGACTTCTTTTGTAATTTAACCTAGCTTTTTAGAAAGATTATTAAAAGTCCTCGTAAGTGTTTAGCTCAGTTGATAGGGACAATGCATAATATATGCAAAGTCCGGGGTTCAAACCCCGACCATCACAATTTTTTTATTAAAAGTATAATTATGATACTTATCTTAATTATTATCAATTATATGTAATAAACTTCATTCAAGTACAGCCTGTTGCAGGTCAAATCACAAAGGCATCTATCTCTTTAGTGAGGCACTCAAGAATAGATAAATATTATCAATTATAACATACTGAATGTGTCCCAGTTTTTTTTTCTTAGAAACAAACCATTTTTTAAGGAGCTTAGAACCAAACCTAGGAATTCACATGTATATAATGAATCTTGAGCTAAGTTTTAAGTTAAGAAACTCACAAGTGAATTACTAAAAATATACCAAAAATTAAGAAACAAAAGATGCAACGGTAATGTCTACTGCAACAAAATCTGATATAGATACAAAAAAATAAATAAACTCATTCAAATGTACAGTTCAAACTCCTAAAATATAACATCATGGATGATGAGCATCTAATCTAGGGATAAATATTAAACAAACTCCAAAAAACAATAAGGTGATTATGACTCATGAACCAGTGCACTCTCTATTGAGTGTGAAGGAAGCTACCTTCTACACACTTTTACAAGTGGTGAAAGAAGTGGTATAACTCCATTGTAATAGGCTTCCATCCAGCCTCTTGCCCTTACCCTATGAAGGGTTTCTCAAACCATAACCTCTTAAGTATGACCCATTTGCACATAATGCTTATAATATAACAGTTACATTGAACATCATGCTCCAAGGACCATCAAAACTTACCATATAAAAGTAGCAGGTTGCATACACAAGCCAATTCGCGGCTACTCTGATGGTTTTGTAGATTGGAAATCTTTGAGTGTCTTTGGAGTTCCATCAATGGCCATATTCCCCATACTGACTTCCACTGCCTCCTGCTCGTCTTTTTCCCTCAATTGTCTAGGCTTTTCTCCGTTAATAGCATCAGCCTGCATGTTATTCAGTGAGGGCTCAAGAGTCCGGGGACCTGCACTCATCCATGGATGAGTAAGACACTGAGCGGCTGTTGGCCTCTTTTCAGGAACAAAGTCAAGTAACGGAACAAGGAAGTCAGACATGTCACTTGCATCTTGCGCACTGAAATCATACTTCTCTGTCAACACCTTAGTAATAGGCCAGAATCGCAACCGGCGAATGTGTCTCAAATCACCAGATCTATTGAAAAAGTCCCGGGAATAGCGGCCGCCAAGAGCAATCTGAACAAAATAATTGTTCAAGTTTTGAGGATGATAACTAACAAGATGTTGATACTAAATATTCAAAACAAAACAAAAAAATCATACACAGAAAAAGAGTAGATACAATAGAATCAAGGATAATATGTATCAATAATGGAGTAACTGAATAATATGTGGGATAAAGAAGTATCAATAATGCATTGAATATTTTTCTCCTTGTGCATATTAACATGCAAATTGATAATATAACAACTTTAACATGCATAAGTGCATAACACCTAATATGCCTACCTTGCGAGGCATAATCCCAAGAAGCTCCATCATCAATGCCAGATGATCCTGAAGAGTAAATTTTTAAATCTCATCAAAACAGTCAATTAAAGTTGAAGTCCAAATAACCACAGCTGTATTTCAGCTTTTTCAGTGGGTATAAAAAAGAAATTTATCAATATGCAATATTTATAAGGAAATAAGGACTAAAGCCCCCAACAACTTTAAGAATTAATTGAACTGTACAATGGCAAATGTATGATTTTCGTACCCCCAATAAAAAAAAGTATAGGCCAGATCTTGATAATATTTTGAGATATTAGTAGAGTTAGTGACTAGTTTGCGAGTGAATTACAAAGACATGGACCAATTTGGTGGTTTACTCTAGAATTAACCTTACATACTTGAAGAAATGTGTTTGCTCCCCAAAATTGCTACATAAGCATGTTAATGTATTACACTTGTCAAACGAGTTATTAATGAAACAATAATATTAATTATTTTTTTAGAAGACAACTAGGTACAAGTATATGACTTTGACAGATCTATGTTCATGAGGTCGAACTTCGAATGAGCTATACACTCTAGGAGAAAGCCACTCTACCGACAGGGTAGTCACTGACGTTTCAAGGCACTTGCTCTAGTGAGTTAAGGTGTATGATCAGGCCTCCTACATGGTATCCCTGCCTTACATCAATTCAATAAGCTCTCACTAAGTAATAGAAGATAAGGAGTAGACGAAATACATGTTTTTTTATATAATTTTTGGATATCTATAACAAACTTTATCGTGGGTACACAATTTATTTTGTCATCAGTAGTATAGGGAAGTCTAATAATCCCTTCATTCTTGAAAGAAACTAGTGACTAAGGTGCAAAGATAAATAGCACTTGTTAAGAGTTTTCTCACAAATCAATCGATGAGTACTCAGAAAACATACAATCGGATGTAAAGTAGACTTTAATTGTGTATTTCATTTTACATGGCAGAAGGCCTCTGCCTAGATATATTGACTTATAAAGCTTGAATGAATAACATAATTAAACATATACTCAGTAGTGCTTACAATGTATTAAAAGTTTTTATTCATGAACGAATAAAGTGTTCGTAGTTGCTAAAATGAAAAGCGAAAAGTTTTCATGTAGTATTAAGTACACTGAAGATAACCTCTTCTAAAATAACTCTATGTACTAAACAGCAGACTTTAAAAAAGTCTAAATAGCAGACTTAAAAAAAATATTTCAGAAAGATTGTGAAAATTTACTATAACTCAGACTGGACTTCTAAACACGTATTACATAATATAAGATAAAATCTAATGACCCTTCCAAACACGCTCATAATTTTCCAAGAAACAAAAACAAGTTTAAATTCGATTTGAAGTAAACCTAGTCAGTTTGTTTATATAATATTTAAGCTTCCTCAAAAGTGTCTTCACTTTATAAAACATACCCGTCTGTAGATATAAGAAACCATAGATTAAATCACAATGACCAAGTTAAAGGTAGTATTTTTTTTATTTTTTATAAAAACAATATTATTAAAGTTATCAGTAAAAAACGTGGATTTCTGTAACCATTAACATAAGACAATTTCTGATTAGCAACACTTCCGCTAGGTTTCTAGACGAATCATAAAGATACTTTGCCAAAAGAGCAAAAGAAAGAAATTTCAAAAGAACCTCTAACAAAAATGATAATTCTAAACAGCCTATATAACTCAAAAGCATAAATTTATAATAAAAAACAATGAAAATAAGCAGTAGAAAATATAAACGCAGTGAATTTACGCAATCAATTCACCCATCAAAGTCAAACGGCTTCCAAAACATGTCATCACCACAAAACTTTCCCTCGTATTTGCTAGATCAAAAAGCAAGGACAGATACCTGACGTCCTTGGAATAACTAACGTCCTTAGGATAACTAAAACTAGTTCCTAACCCGAATTCTAAAATGGTATCAGAGCCTATATGAGATCTGTTGGGTCATCCGCTATCAAGTCACTCATCACGCTTCAGGTGTTCAGTCCTAGACGCAAGGAGGGTGTTAAAATTTCCACATCAGATGAGATATGGCCTAAAAATATGTTTATATTATACGTGGCAGTCATTCCTCACCTTACAAGCCAGTTTTGTAGTGTTAAGTTAGTCCCCCAAATTCTAAGAAAAAATATTTTGGCCACATAATTTATCAATTTTACCAACTTGATCCAATTTTTTAACAAACAAATATTTCCTCTAAATGTTTCTTATTTTTCAATACATTTCAAATTCCTAAGACAGCACATATAAACAAAGAAAAAAGTATAGAAGAAGTAAAGCCAAAAAATTATTTTGAAGTTCAAAACAGGTTACCTCATCCCTGTCATAGTTATCACCACTGTGAGGATCAAAAAGAACATCGCCAGTGGCAAGCTCAAAGCAAATGCAAGCAAAGGACCACATATCTGCCGGAGTCGAGTATTTAGAACCTAGAAGAACCTCAGGACATCTATACTGCCTTGTCTGGATATCATTTGTAAATTGTTTATACGTCCAACAAGCATTTCCAAAATCCACAAGCTTGCACTTAAGATCAACAGCTGCGAGCAACTTCTTTCTGGTAGAGCAACTACCTCTCCTAGAAACCTGACTTCCTTGTGGAACATCCTTAGTTTCAGAAGTCTTTGCTGATTCATCTTTACTTGTAGGACTATTAGGTTTAACTTCACCATTTTCTACATTTGGTTTCACATCATTACTACTACAATCATCTTGTTCAGGTGCTTCAGAATCCTCCTCTGCTACCTCGGGACTTTCCTTCTGAGCTGCTTTTTTAGCCTTTTTCCGCATTTTCTTTTTCTGGTTCTTGGTTAAATCTCCATTCAAACTTGTATCATGTTTTGTGGTCCCGTTCTTGGACACGGTCTTGACTTTAGTGGTTGGAAGTATAAGGGGGACTCCTGATTTTCTAGGATCTTTAGATGGATCTATTGGAGAGACAAGCAAAACATTTTCTGGCTTCAAATCAGTGTGTATTATAGAAAGCTCACGATGCAAATAATCCAAACCCACCAAAACATGGTAGCAAATTTCTTTGACCATGGGAAGGGGAATACCACGATAATCACTATACTTGATAAGTGTAAGAAGATTGTCCCCAAGGAATTCAAAAACCATACAAACATGCTGACCATTAGGCCCTGAATGCTTAAAGTGGTCCAAAAGCTTCACAACACATTTCTTATCCTCTAGATCCCCTTCAGCAATTTGTTTGAGAATCTTTATTTCATCCATTGCCGCTTCCGTGTAGTGCTGAGCACTCTTTTGAATTTTTAAGGCAACATACCGCTACAAACAAATAATTTCCCCATTGTTAGGAGAGTTTTCAATGAAATATCAGAGCATGTGTGTTACCTTGGCTTTCAACAAACATAGTCACTAAGTGAATTGTCATCCAATGAAAAGAACTCCAATAACACACAATATATATGACCAACAACTAAACAAACTAGAAAGAGAATAAAGGCAACAAAAATATAAATAAGTATTAAAAAAATCAAAATTTTGTAATAAACTAAACACACACAACCTATGTACACCAACACTTCCATCAAAGGCGTGACCAATGTCCAACACATGTTGGACTCTGACATGACACCGACACTTGTAGTTACATTCAAATATTTGACTTCCTCAAATTACTACATGTGTCGACATGTCATTGTCATATCCGGTGTCCGTGTATATGTCAGTGCTTCATAGCAGTTTCAATTTGACAGTGATAAATTTCAGCTAAAAAATCAATCATTTTCTAACATTGAAAAAAAAAATTAAAATCTATACAAAACAAAAAAAGCATACATTTTGTTCAAATTACTCTATCACATACACAGTACCACTCCTTCATAACCCAAAAACACTAAACTCAATAATCAATCATCAAAAGTCAAAAAGCATAAATTTTTAATCCAATAAATCAAA
>Ga0099826_10003613_pt1 | contig 10570 bp, 3 predicted proteins | sample Mtrugardesep15_FD_76830 | JGI IMG/M metagenome (GOLD analysis project Ga0099826, IMG submission 76830) | Root nodule microbial communities of legume samples collected from California, USA - M. trunc garden sep15 | ecosystem: Host-associated > Plants > Roots > Nodule | place: USA: California...
AAAAAAAAAAGCTAATAAACAAAATAGGAAATTCTCTTCCTCACTCGCACCTTTCGCTCATCCTTTAAATTTCCAAAAATAACCTTGTCCATATTTTAGAATTCGAGTAGACAAACTGGACCTAATGAGTTAAACCTTGTAAACTTTAAACGAGTCTAACTCGAGCTAAATAAAAAAGTTCGTTTTAAGCCCGAGTCGAGTTTCGAGCTGAAACAATTTTTATTAAATCAAGTTCAGACGAGTTTGACTCAACTCATTTCCAACCCTAATCTCAACCTATATTTTTAACCTCCAAAAAGTGGTTTTTGATCCCAAATGTGATGATTTATTGCCCCAACATCTAATGTGCTCTGATCCATATATGAACTCTTAGAAATTGGGTTGAACTAACTCAATACCACAAGATGGACTAGCAAAACAAGAGAAACAATTTTTAGACTACATCACGCAGAACATAAGACTTTCAACTAGAGTTTGATGTGAGTGGTGCAACAGCGGGTAGACCAATAGATATACCGATAGACTCTAATATCGATTCTCAACGGCGGGTCCAACTAATCTTATAAACTTTGATACCATCTAAAAATTGAGTTGTGTCTAATTCGATCCTGCAAAATCTGTTTATAAGTTAAAGGATACAAAATTGACTTGTATTGATACCTATAATTTATAAACCGTTTTTCAGATCATATCACACCTAATATGCGCCTCTCAACCCTAATTCGTATAAAGGTTTCCAATAGACCTGGGTGTTTGGTAATAGATAATGGAATGTTTGGTTTGATCTGCAACATCATTACTTCTCATTTCATCACTTCAAGAGCATTTCTATACATTTCCTCTTTTATTTTTTAAAAGGAACAAACAACATAGGACAATATGAGACACTAAATTTACAATTTAAGGAAAAACTCAGGACTGTCCTTTTGATTTGAGCAAGGACATGGATTCCTTCAAGGTCAGTTTTGGTTGTTGAAATCAAAAGAACATTCTCAAAGCATCAACAACTTTCTCAGGCCTGTTCAAAAATAAAAATAAAAGGTTATATTTTGAAGAGTTGAATAAAATAAAATATTCTCCAATGCACTTGAATGAATCCTATATGTTGAAGTTACTCTCACCAATCTTCTTGTGGCATATGACCAGCTCCTTCTATCAATTTAAGCTTGATGTTTTGAGGATTTCCTTTCTGAAACTCCTCTGCTATAGACTGTGGCAAGTATTTGTCTGATAACCCCCAAGCAAGCATTATCGGCTTATCCCATCTACAACAACAAGAACAAACAAGCCTTATTCTACTGTGCCTTGTTTGGATAAAAAACTTACTTAAGAAGTTATAGAAAACACATATTGTATAAGTTGTTTCTATAACAAAAGATAAAATAAAGTCAAATTGTTTCATAATCTATCACAGTTTATGGAAAGAAGCTTAAAAGTTAAAACAGTATATGGACAAGTCATAAGTTGTTTTCATAAGTTCTTGCAAACAGTATCGCAAGTACTTATGATGGTCGGTAAGTTTAAATAAGTCAACCCAAACAGGCTGTAAGTTGGATACTGGTTCATTCCATCTAAATTTTAAAGCATAAATTTCAAAACAAATTTATCACTTCAGGTTCAAGATAGACTTTAAATTTTGTTAAGATCCTGCATCAACAGGAACATGGTTATTTAAGCAATATAATGTTGACTTGGTGCTGGTTTCCCAAGCTCCTGGTCAGAAGTGTGTTCTTCACCCATGATGTACTCGGTTCGAATCTAGAAAAAAATACATGTTGACTTGGTTGTTGGGGGTGGAAGAGTTCTTACCCTACACTCAGCATAATACCGACAGCACTAACATTTTACCGTTAAAAAAGGTCTAATCCTTGTAAGGATATGGATAATTTAACACCTACAGCTTATTCTGAGTTAGGCCCAATTTCACCATGCCCTTTCTATTTCCAAAATAAGGATGTTTGAGTTGAATTAAATGTTCCAAAATAAGTAGTATACTATATAATTTATACATTATATGTCGCTTTTATGTAAAAGAAATATATTCCGAATTCTATTTAGGTATAGTGTTCCTTATACTTCGCTACCACAAGCACAACTTATCACTTCCACAGAAATTTTTTGAATTGTTGAGTTTTGTGAAGGCTAAAATTCAATAAATATACCTGTTAGTTGTAAATCCTTCTGCTATTTCACTGAAAGTACCGTTGAAGTTGGCTTTTCTTGCAGCTTCAAGTAGAGCTGAAACCCAACATCAGAAACTTGATTATTGCCAATTCTAGGTCAGCAAAATTTAGTTTTACTCAGGTTCATTGCATAAACTTTTCATGAATAAACTATGGATAATCTAGTGACTAAACTGAACATATTCAATATTTCTTCAAAGATACTAGAGGATGTATGAAACTAGAATAATATTTTTCATTCTGAGTAATTTTCCTCAGTATTGTTTGGTAGCAAGTCACTCGGCTGATTAGAATGTCTTCGCCTTTTAGGATTGACGCTCAGGGACTATGTTTGGTACCAAATATTTGAATCCCATGGCCAAGGTTAATTTTATTAAAGGAGGCAATTTATCTCTAAAAGCACCTGGTATAGACGAATAAATAAGCATAATGAGGGAAGCGACCGGCACCAGCCCTTTCTAACTACTAAATTAGAAAGGGGTGACAACCGCTTTTGAAAGACAAGCCACTGACGGGGTCACTCGTTCACTTGGGTTTGCTCGTACTTAAGTCACTGTCAACTCAGATAAGCCTCTCCAACTGTAAAATATCTTTCTAGTACGAAGAGATACATTCCCTTCTCCATACCTTATTGTTGTCAATCATGAGGAAATATTCGGTGGGTGTACAATACACCCAAATTAAGGCTGGACTTAAAGGAGAGGGATCAACCCTAGAAAAGAGACTCGTAAAGTAGCGCCTACACTTCTGATCGAAGGCGTGTCCAGTGTTCGACACCGGCAAGACACTGACACATGTGATTGCATTGAATTATGTTACTTTCTCAAATTATTATGGGTGTCAACGTGTTCGTGTCATGTCCGGTGTCCATGTCCATGCTTCATAGCCGGACGCGTATAAAAGACTAACATGCAGAAATAGAAAGACTTTATACAAATCCCAAAACACTAGGTTATCGTCCGATTAGGTCGCCACTAAACCTAAACGGAGACAATGACCTGAAGTTGTGATTTCAGATGAGAACATATACCTCCTTCTAGCATATACACAGCTCCTATGAACAATCTTTTGAATATCATATTTTTACAATTAAAACTACAGAAAATTCAAGCTATCAGAATTATGTCACTAACCAAATCCAGGTCCACTGCTTGCCAAATAAGGTAACCGATAAACATCAGCCTTTTCATTTTTCAGAACATAACTGCAACATAATGCATCAATAAGTGAGAATTTGTCACAAATGTTTTTGAATGAAATTGATTTTGTGAAACATAATGTAAATTTTTCAACTTAATGCAAAAGCTTCTTTTTATCACTTTAAGTCAAATTGAAGTTTAAAGATAAATTCAATTTTGTATGACAACAATCAAATGCAGGTTTAGATACATACGGGCTACCTCTTTCAATAAACCGCTCAGCAATAATAGCATTCTGGCATTGAAATTCACCATACAGAGGGAATCTAAAAATAATCAAAAAGGCGTCAAAGGATTTAACATAGTATAAGAATCAAAATCCAAACCAAACATATTTCAAAAGACATAGTAAGAAAGAAGCATTAAATTAAGATGTGTAACGACATGTAGAGCATAATTTATGGCAGCACATCATGTAATTAGGCTTTAGGTGATTAAGTGTATGATTGGTTCCACTCTTGCAGAAGATAAAATTGATTCTAGAATTGTAGAATTGCTTTTGACATTTTCGGATGTTCTTGAGTAAAATTGATTTTGCCCCCGGAATTGATTCAAACTTAAAGCTAAAATTTGGGACTGTTGCTTCTGCAATTGATTAGTATTTAGTAGTCTTGTTTAACCCTGTTCAGCCCACTTTTACATGAATGTATCCAAACATAAATCAATTTACACTCAACTCACTATCAACCGGGATCAGTTTTGCAAATAAGTTAATGCAAAATCAGTTTTTGTCACCGTAAAACCCCACACACACTAAAATCAAGAGATACATCTAGGAAACTATAGTATAGGTTTAGCCATCAAGTTTAGAGGTGCATTCATCGGTAACATAAGAGCGCAAAACCTTAGCTGCTGAAATAGTCCAGGAATGGGAGATGAACTTGTTAATGGACTGTTTAGTATTGCTAGCTTTGATATCTTGCTTGAATTCTTCAAGGCCCAGGTCAGTCCATATGAACCTACAAGAAATCCCTTAAGGAGAAGTGTGACCATGTATGTATTAGTAATTAGACACAACATTTTGTAAGAAGTTCACAAAACATAAATTCAACTAGTGTATTCATTTCTATATAATTAAGTACTTATAGAATAAACACTTATCAATAAGTACTTATTTATAAGCTATTTTTGTAACAAAAGATAAAATAAATTCAATCTTTTTTCATATAAGCTATTTTTATACGGCATCGTGGAGACCTTATCAAAATAAGTTGAAAACAGAAATGCTATCACTGATTGTATTCATCATTCGTAAGATACCTGAACAACTAGGTAAAACGGAGACTCAACCCCCAACACCTCAAGCAGTTTATCCAATGCATCATGGAACTCCTTTTCTATAAGAATTTTTTAGAAAGAACAACATATAAGAAGTTTATGCATGAAAATTAATCATAACATAAGATCATTCATGATAACACCTGTGTAATTAAAACCATATCCTGGCTGTGGCTTGTCACTGAAACCAAATCCTATCCAGTCAGGCGCAAAGCAGTGGAACCCTGCATCTCCCAACTGATTTACGAGAAACAAATTGAAATGATATTAATTGGCTAATCGTATTCGTGACATGAGTTCAAGGCTATGTTTGGATTTTGAAAACAAATAGAATAGAATGAAATAAAACTGTGTTATTAGGAATTACCTCAGACATAACAACTCGGTAGCTAAAAGATTGCGTTGGCGCCCCATGAAGGAATACAATTGTTCCTCGTCTACTATTTGCTGATCCTGCAAAACGGAAAGGAAAAACAAGAACATTTTTGCTGAACATGTGTTAAAGGGGAAAAATAGAGATCAAAAGTACTTTTAACAACAAAGAAGTGATACCAGTTTCCCTCACAAACCATCTCAGCTTCCTGGATTTTACATATGATCCATATTCCTTGCCCTTGTCTTGTATTTTCTAGGAATACAAAAATCACAAAACTATTATTAGATTCCAACTAAACGAAAAAACATCATCAGTATATTGTTATCCAAAATCAGATAAAGAGTGCATTTGGATGAACAGCTTAATTAAGCGCTTATCCTACAGCAACCTGTGTACAAGCTATTTCTGCAACTAAAGAAGAAACTATGGTAAACATCCATAAGCATAAGCTAAAAACAGCTTATGAAAATGAACTATCACGGACATATCATAAGCTTTTGTAAGCTCTTTCGAACACTTAAGCACTGGATCGTAGCGACTAGAGCCATTAAGACAGTCGTGTTAGGTCACATGGCCCATTTTGTTTTCACAGCATACATTTTAGGCCTTAGTTCCTAGATAGTAAATAAATAATTAGTTTGAAGACTAAAATCAAGATTTCAAGTGTCTCGTGTTATTCTTTTTAAGGCCACCAATATGACTAAAATCAAACGTTATCATAGGAAAAATAATGAGTCATTTGAAAACTAACAAAAGTAAGACTACCAAAAATCATCCATATATGTTATAAGATATCTAGTCTATGTTTAGTTTCATGTTTGTATCTCTCAGAATCTCATGTTTGGATTGGTCAAACCTTATTTGATCATAAATGTTTATGTTTGGCTTCAACCTTTAGAATTGACTCCAGTCCCAAAATCAATTCTAACTAAAAGCTAATATTTTTAGCTTCTATGGTAAGATGGAGTCAATTCTCAAGTTTATTGACATATATACAAACATAAAAGCAATTTTCTACCAAGTGATCAAAACATAAATTGATAAAATAATTTTTTTCATGAATGTATCCAAACATAGATTACTTTACCTTCAACAAAATTTCAGCCAAAATCAAACTTACAAAATCAATTTAGAAAAAATCAATTTTAGTCACATAAGAAACAAAACTCACCTTTAAACTCCAAAATTTTATGTACACAGCCATGCTGCTTACACAAGTAGTTAAGTGTGTGTTTGGTTTGGCGAAAACAAATAATGATTTTAAATGAATTAATTATAGCTAAAAATGAGTTGAATGTAAAGTGAATTACACGTTCATATAAAAGTGAATTGAAGAGTAAATTTAAGTCTAAAATTGAGTCTAAGGGCTAAAGCTACATATTCTAGCTTCAAGTTAGAAACAATTCCAGAGGCAAAATCAATTATACTTGCTAGCGTCCAAACATTTCAAAATCAATTCGAACCATTTTGCCTACTCAAGAAGTAGAACCAAACATACACTAATTCATCATAAAAATCTAAATAAGCTCTCCTAAACATATAACTGTTATTATCAAGACTCAAAAGAAAAACCTAAGGAAAGTTAAAAGCATTGAAATATAAGACAAGAATGAGAAAACTTAAACAAGAAGTGATTACATCTATCATTTGTCCAACATTGCCAGCTTCAGCAGGATTTTCAGACAATTGAATGGCACTACGGCTTGATGGATTATCAGTAACAAATCCAAAAGGGTTGAATGATGATTTATCATCTTGATCTTTGCTTTTGGATTCACTTTTGTCTGTAGAACTAGCTATGATTCTTATACTATTCACTCCTCTGCATGAACTTGTACTTGATGCTCTTCTTCTGTTACAGTTGTTGGTAGTAGTTGAAGAAATAGCAAGGTTGAGTGTTGGAGAATACATAGTAGAAAACACCATTGTTGCAAAACAAAGAGCTTCAATGGTTCAAGTGAAACAAAACAAAACATAACCGAACATAACTAGCGGTTGATGTGGTTAGTTCAATGTGCTCCTCATATATTTCCACCTAAGACATGTGAGATACTACACACAAAAAAAAACATTGTCACCTATCATATTTTTATTTTTAAAATTCAACTAAAAACTATGGTTCATTCTACTCCATATTTTTATTATGGAGAATCTACTTTACCATGGCATGCTGTCTATAAAAATGTTTATTTTTAAGATTAATCTCGTATAAGATTAATGTGTGTTAAAATAATAAATATTAATTTACCATGACATATAAAGTCACTCTCTCAAATGAGTATTTCTTTAGTTTGGCTTTGACATAGTTTAAATCTTTATCGACATTTGTAAAATGATGTCGTAAAATGATCATTGCTGTCACTTTTTTTTATGCATCGTTATCATCAATGTTATTGATATTGATAGTAAATTCTTTATCCTTATTTAAAATAATTTTGATAATAAACCTTTTATATGAGGCAAAACGATAGTGTGAATTAGATTTGCTCGAATAGGAGTATCTTTGTTACAATAAATATTGATTTTTTATATATATTTTAAACATAACTAATTTGAAATTTTTTCATCCCTTTGGTAGATATATTGTTATAAAAAATAAGAATCTAAACCAACAAAAAAAAAATTAAGGAATAGGATTTAACTCACTTGGATTGGTTAGTGGTGTTGGCTTGAGACCTTACGATATACTTCTTTTAAAGTTTCTTGTTCCATTCTCCTGGTCTCAAATTCAATGAGTTAGTTTGGCTTATTAAAAAAAATATCTTCTCTACAAAATCATTATTATAACAATTTTAAAAATAATGTTCATTCTAGTTAAAGAAAAACACAACAACTTTACTTTTTAAAAAATTAGAAAAATTGATATCCAAATAATTAAATATCGAAATCACTTTTTTTAACCAAATAATTAAATATCGAAATCACTTTTTTTTAATACTCAGGAAACAAACTTAAATTTCAAAGTTTGTTATGGTGCAATTTATTAACATTATTACAAGTCTAATTTGCATAAATAAATTAGTCTTGCACTATACGTATAGACATTTTTTTTACCATTTAATCAATAAGTTGCATCATATCACATTTGATCTAATTGTTAGATTTATTGATCAAATGATAGAAACAAACTTGTGGATGGTGCAAGATTTATTTCAGTTGAGAACCATATAATTGACAAATTATTACATGGTCAAAGTTTAAGATGTTTGCTCTCTTGACCCCTTTATTTGCTCTTTATCCTGAAAAATAGCTTTCGATAAACAACGACCGAATCCTTTATAAAACATAAAAAATGTCGTTTTTTTTTTGTGGTGGTCGGGGTTTGAACTCCTGACCTTGCATATATTATGCATTGTCCTTACCAACTGAGCTAAGCTCACGAGGACAAAAAAAATGTCATTTTATTGTAGCAAACTGAACGGTTTGAGCATTTGCAGGGGTCAAAAGAGTAAAAATTCAAAAGTTTGGTTTTGGGTTTTTAATTACTTTACATCTTTGGCCCAAGTCCAATTTGTAACCTAAAACCTTAAATGAGCATTGAACAGCCTCTATAAAAGAACCAGGAACACAGTCGCCCCTCACCCAACCCTTTAAATCTTCAATCTGAGAACAAATTAATCTTCGTCCCTAGAAGTTGTTAGATTAAGATCCTTTGTTACTTTGAGCAGCTTCTTCTAATTTCTGCACTTAATTTCGTATGATTTTATTAGAAGCTGCTGCTTCATTTTAACAAGATCTTATTTTCTTAATCTAGATAATTCCTAGATAATCCCTCTGCTTTGTTTAAAGCTTCGACTTTACTAAAGTCTTTTAACGCCTCAACCTTACTAAGGTCGAGTAGTACGGTCGAGGCTTTAAGCAATCAGGGATTCTCTGAGTGTTGTTTTCTTAATCATTCTTAGGTCAGTAATCCGGGTCAAGGTGTGTTAGTAAAACTTCTTCAAAGATTATGTTTTTGTCAAAATATGTTTTGAACTAAGAAACAAAAGGCATTCGTATGATCCTATAAAAGAAAAAGAAAAAGAAACAGAAGGCAATAACTTATAGTATGACTGGTGTGTTGTGTTGGATCAATACAATAGCACATACAGCCCTTTTTGTTGCCGATAGTAATTATTAAGCATCAATGCTTGCATTTACCGTTCTTTACTATGCGGTCCTTGCATTCGTATGCTCCACATCTTTCATTTTCCACTATTTTAATATCAAAACTATTAAGCATTTTTATCTATCTTGTTTTTTCAATGTAATGTACAGCAAGAGAAAGGTGTGTTTTGTCAGAAATCCACCTTGTAGAGACCTAATAATTCCCAAGATTTTAAAAACAAACTAGATAAAAAAAATTAAAAAAAAGTGTTATCTTGTGGATATTGTTTTTTTGTTGCATTGCAGGTGCTTTATAGTGTTCATGTTGTTTCTGAAAATAATAGCTTTGAAAATGTCTTCCGACATATAGTTGTATTTGTGATTGCAAGGATCATCTGAGAATTGTTATTGTTGTGTAATTTTCGGTTGGTCAGATTGCTGAGAATTTACGAAATAATCATGTAACTTATGTAAATTGTAAACATTAGTTTAGTGAAGATGTTGAACTCATCTTTTCAAAATTGACTTCTATGTTGACTGATTTGTATTAGAGTTCACATTTTATTTTGAAATTCACATACACCAAGTGCATAGAAGTGAAAGATTAGGGTTTTGAACTTGCCCAACCCTATGAAATGTCCTTGCAGTTTTAAGTTTACATTTTCAAAGCAAAATATACATTACAACATAAATAATTAACTTAACTAGATATCAAATAATATTGACCAAATTTTCAAATTTTAATGTCAAACCAATGTACAGTTTTAACTCATCAATGTTGTCGATCACGGTTTGCAGAAAACTAGCTGTTTGTTTGAAATTCTACTATGGTATAGTTCTGCCATCACCACTACTTGACAACTTTGTGCTAATCAACCTATCTTGGGACAAAAGTTGTTTGTTCAAATTGTTTTTTTTTTAGCTTTCGCACCGGCTTCCGATCCTTCAATGGTTGGCGACTAATCCGGCTCATGCGTAGAGTATGCGCACTGACCAAACGTTGTTCTCTCTGGGATTCGAATCCAGTATTCCCCGAGTAAGTCTTTGGAAGGAACTCCTTGCCACTGGAGTCCAAGCAACTTGGTTGTGCTAAACTATATTCGTAACCTATATTCGTAAACTTGTAAGCTCAGCAATTTGACTGCAGTATGTGAACCAGATCTCATCCATGCTCCTTGGAGATGATCAATCTTCTTGTCTCATTAACAACAACTCAACAAATCTGGAGTGCAACTACCGTGTGCATTTGTGAATAAGGCTGTTGGAATAAAGATTGATCCTTATGTCAATTTATGTCAACTAGACTTTTGACTCATACGACGCACATATTTCAATTGATGTTAAATAAGTCATAGAGAAAAAATAGTGTTACCCTTAAATGTAGTTCGACAAACATTCACATCATTTTGTGAATGAGTTGCAGACACCTTAGTTATATGGAATACCTA
>Ga0099826_10003615_pt1 | contig 10567 bp, 2 predicted proteins | sample Mtrugardesep15_FD_76830 | JGI IMG/M metagenome (GOLD analysis project Ga0099826, IMG submission 76830) | Root nodule microbial communities of legume samples collected from California, USA - M. trunc garden sep15 | ecosystem: Host-associated > Plants > Roots > Nodule | place: USA: California...
TTAAGTTTTTATCAAATTCTGATATTTTCTTCAAATATTAAAAGTCTAAACATGCATTTACTATAACTAATTGGCAATAATTGATATTAATTGATATTACTTAGTATTAAACGTGCTTAAATGTATCCAATTAATTATGAAGTTTAACTTAAAAGCTTAAAAAAAAAACAAGAAGAACCGGTCCGACCAACTACTTAGCCGAGTCACCGGTTTTCGCCGGTTTTGACCGGTTCTCGCCGAGCTATTTACATGGCCGATCCAAAGTCCTGATCGAACCGGCCTACCACCGGTTCACGGTTCGACCGGCCGGTTTAAGCCGAGTTTCAAAACTATGAATAAAACTTTTTAGAGAGAGCATATTTCTTTTTTACTTTAATCAAACTACTTTTTTTAAGGTTTTTTTCGAAGAAACTTTTTGAAGGTTTTTTTTTTTTGAAAGATTTAAAGGGTTTATGTTACTTATCAAACTACTTAATCTATTTGTTTCTTTTTTGAAAAACTTATTCTATCTTTTGTTTTTTAAAAATATATTTTAATATTTATGTTACATTGCAAAAATATCTCAATAAATTACCTATATCTATTTTAATCTTATCTATCTTATATTTTTTTAAGGGATCTTATATATTTTTCTTCTCCGAAAAAATATATACCTTTTTCTATTAATTTTAATCTTATTTTAACATGATTTTTTCAATAAACTTTCATTCTAATTTTTTATATTTAACATAAAAAATAAAATAAAAAATTATTCTATAGACACATGCGCACGCACACATACGCATATAGTGATAATTTTGCACACGCATCCATTTAAATCACACTGTTGATAACAATTTTATATGTCAAATTAAAGACAACATAACTAATAACCAACTATCTATTAATCCTCTCATCTAACTCTTAAATAGAATTTTAAAAGAAATTGTATCTAATTAGTTGTAACAAATTAATGAACTAACCCAATCATGTGCCATAAAAAAAAAGGGTTTAGCAAGAAAAAGAAATTCACAATTTAACTTTCCATTTTGAATGAGACAGAAAATGAAGTACTAATTTAATTATGAATATTAACTTGATCATGAAGTTTTCCAATTGAAACATACTACCTTCCTTATAATAATCTCATAATACTTCCAGAATCACATTGAAAAAAACACCACTCACATACTACCAAACAGAGAAAAAAACACACGTTTCCTCACCACATTGAAGCAGACACAGATCTGTCTTGAATTTCTGTGTGTTCTGAAACAGTAACAATGGCTAAAACTTTCACACTGTGCTGTCTTTTGTTCTTCCTTCTTGCTGCTTCTACGGGTGCTACTCAAAGTAAGTCTAAAACAAGTCCTGTTTTTGTTTCTGTCTCAGATTTAGAATCTCGATGTTACTGTTTATGTAGTATGAGTTTGATCTGGTATATAATAATTTTGAAAAATATGGTTTTTATATCTTAAGTGTTAATCTTTGTGATCTGTTCCAATGTAGCATTTCACAGTGATTCTGCTTGCTGTTATATGACTAGATCTTCATTTCTTGCAAGTTGTAGTTTTGCTCAATTGGTGTAAAGTGGTTTCTTTTTTTGGTATTCTTGAATCTTGGTTGGTATTGGAATTTATGATATAGAGAACTGTCCATATCTGATTTGGAACTTTTAGTATAATGGTGTAGAAGGAAAGTGAAGGAAAAAGAGAACAAGTTAAGGATATCCTGTGATTCTTGATTTGGACAATCATCTGTTTCTTCGTCTTTATAACTCATTAAATTTATGGTCTTTGTTTAAGTGTGGAGTTTCATTGGTTGATTTAGTTATTGCATAGAAGTGCTAATAGAAGTTTGTTATAAATTAGTTTCAACTGCATCCTCTTATGTTAGTTAGCCACAAATTGGTTGTAGGAGGGCGGGGCGGGGGTTGGCTAGCTCAACTGGTTTGAGTTAAGGGATAAAGAGTTGGAGGTCCTGAGTTCAAACCCTGACGAATGAGTAAATATTAATCTAACAACTAATTAATAACATTTGTTATTAAAAAAAAATGGTTGTAGGAAGCATAATGAAAAAGGCGACACTTTTATAACTGTATTACTTCCGGCACTTTTTTCAAACTAGCAGGCCTTGATTTCATTTTATACTGTCTCTGCTCCGATCCAAAAATGTACTATGTCCACGTGTTCCATTTATAATAGCAACGACCCGTCTGATGCTTATTGTTTAAGAGCTAATTATGTGGTCTCCCATGGATTAATTTTGTTGAATGACAACTTTTGCTGTCTTCTATCTATGTTTCTAGCTCTAGGAAAGAAATTGAACTGTTATGTGGTTAGGAAATAAGAAGTTGTGAAGCAGTTGATAACCAGGTACCTTTGAAGATGAGACTTTTGTTGTAATTAAGTAACAAAAGAATTGACCACCATGTAAAGTTATGACTTTTGTAGTGAAATTAGGACTAAAGTTATGGAAAGCCTTAAATGGTGACCTCTTTGTACTTGACACAGATAGAGAGTACTAGGATTTAGGAATTTGAGATTTGGTGTTCGTTAAGAGTGGAGAAAATGTTGTGGACAAATGAATATCTAGCTTTCATTATGGCTTCTGCATCAGAGATAAATTGGTTGTTTTAGCCAGGGACAGAGTTTAGTATGTATACAAAGGGATAAGAAATAAATAAAAATAAAACCGTTGCTGCTCTTTTTTATAAAGAAACTCCTGATATTGCTTCTATCATTGTAGCAACTAGCAAGTATTACCAACATTGTTATAGTTTGTCTTGGATGTGTTACATGTGTGCTTCCCAGATGGTGGATTCTTCTGCCGAGAATCTGTTGAGAAACTCATATTTTATTAATTAAAATTGAATAGTTCTTTTGTTCTTTGAGTTTCGCTTATATAGTATGTGTTTGATATTCTGCACTTAACTTATGTCTCACTACTTGTTTTTGTAGTGACTGTATTTCAAACACAGTTTGCAAAAACTCAGTTTATGTGTCTTACCTTTCCTTTTATCCTTTGATTAAGGGTACATGTTTTTACATTTTCATTGATTTTATATATATGGCTACTTTCCTCACAATAAACAGCCTACTTTTGGCTTACTGAAAAAGTGAAAATTCTCAAATATCAACTTATCTATCATTCTGAATCCCTACCTCATAGTTATATTTATTTCCTTACTATATGATTAAATTTCTTTTATTGCATTCACTGTTACCCACTTGTGTGTTCTCTAAATTAACATTTGTGTGACATTATGAAAATTTTGCAGTCAAAGTTACTGATAACCCTGCGGACAAGTTAGTAGCTGCTATCAACGAAAACAGAACTGCTCACAAGGATTCATCTCTATTTGACAATCCCGGGCTCGCATGTCTCGCTCTACAGTACATTAAGGCATACCAGGGTGATTGTGGCGCTGTGGGTGGATCTGATGCCAAGAAGCCCCCTGAATCTCAATTTACCGAAGCTTTTGCCCCAACCTGTGGTGTTAAGGCATCAACTCTTGCTCGTATAACTGGTCGATTCTTGGGGTGCCAGACTAAGTATGTCCATGCACCTGAGGCGTTTTCTGAAATCCTGATAAGAAACGAGAAGAGCTTAGACATACTCTACAGTAAGAATCATACTCAAGTTGGTGCTGCTGTAACCGGTACTGATGGAGGGTCTCCTTATTTCTGGTGTGTGTTGTTTAGCAATGGCAAACCTAACAGCACCTTTGCTTTTGAGGGTGGTGTGGCTAAAGATACAAAACCAGGTTGCTATAGTGGAGCTAATGATGTGTGCAGTGGTGCTCATGTTTGGTCACCAGTCAGTGTGATGTGGCTATTTGTTGCTTCGGTTTCAATTGCAACGGGGTTTGCTTTTCCATTGTGATCATGAATTTTCACTTGATTTAGGGGCATTCATTTTGTCACTACAGAGGATTGTCTCAGCTATTATTTTCTTCTTATTTACCTTTGTTTTGATTTTGTTATTTGTTGAGAGGTTCATGCCAATTGTCTTCTTATTTTTAATGCCTACATATGAAACATGTGATATTGGCTCTTGTAAATTTCTCATCTAGGAATACAAGTTTTGCGTTGATTGTTATACGATTGGAATTCAAGATGCATCTATTTGGAATTTATGGAATGTACCCTAGCCCTGATAAAGGGGTGAAATTGTTGCATAAGCTTTTTGGAGAAATATTTGTATTAAATAATATAATCATATCACAAATGCTACCAGACATAAAAAAGAACCGAGTTTTTTTTTTTTTTTTGATAAAGAAAAAATGAAATGAGTTATAAAATTATAGACCTTATAAAAAATATATATGGATTGTACAAACACAAACAAAAATTAAGTATAATACAAAAAGTAAAGAACGAGCTAATGACTAAAATCAACCAAGAAACTAAAACACCTTGTTGTTGGATCACTTACCCTTCGTCGAACCGGGGAGGTCACCGAAGGAAGCTCGGGGGACCGTCCACATCGAGGCTAGAACAACCACACTAGTGAGAGAGACACCAGACTCTTACCTAAAACCTTAAGACGGAAGGGTTTATGTGCCCTCTTGCTTATAAAGTGGTCAACCTTTACTTTTTTATCCGACGTGGGACATATAACACACTGTTGTACACAACTTCAAGTTTGAATTTATAAACTATCTCTTTTACATGTAATAATATTTAGTTTTTTTTTTTTAACGGTTTAGTTTATTCCTAATCAATGTGAAATTAATCACTCATATTTGAGTTTCAACAATTCTATATATACATTGAATTTAAAGAAATTTACAGAATTGTTCAGAGAACTGCCAGGAATAATTTATTTTCTTGACTTCAGCATATTTTTTAACTCTAAGATGCGTAGTTCTAACTGCTGTATTTTATTTAACCATCACAATTAAGTACTTTAGCCCAATTCTATCAAAATTTGGTTATATTTTCTTCTTTAGACATTGAGATCATAGGATGACTATCGAGAGCTTAACAAAATACGGTACAAAATAAAATTTTCCCCACGTTCGAATATCTCACATCACAGTTTGAGCAACATGGGACATTACAAAGATGATTTCCACTTCAAAATAAGAAAAAGAACTGTAATAATCACAAAAATACCGCCTGAAGAACCACAAACTCTATGAATCCAGTAACGATCAAACACGGCCAAGCTCTGGTCCAAGAAAGCTGATAAAGCTATGCACAAAATCAATAAAAAGAGCAGCAAAGGCAACCAAACAGCAACATTTGTGGGTTCTTCGTCATCTTCCAACTCACACTCTGGCTTTCGCTCCATGTAAAGAGTAGAAGCCACAGCAAGAACCACCAAACCGATGGTAGCTAGTCTTTCGTATGGTGAAAATCCGCTTCCTTTTCCAAAAGCTCCAAGTTCCATGATTTATGAGTGACCTTGGTCCTTGGTTCTCTCCCTGTGGGATAGCTAATGTTATTGTGCAGAAATGAATATGGTGGAACTGTTGGGGAAAAGGCACCACCCCAATGTCAATATGGTAATTGGAATCCTACTTTTTCAAAGCCAGTAAGTAGCAAGGACTAGAAATCACATGTTGAAAGGCTACTTCGGTTGTTATTATACTTGTTACATTGCACGGATATGATTATGAATCTGATTCTCTACTAACAAATCACAATATTCGCTGCTTGACTTGTGTTTCATTTGGAATCTGATGCTGTCTCTGTTATGCATATGAATTACTATAACGAACTCTGTTATGCATAAGAATTACTATAACGAATTACAGTCCTTGCAAATGTCCAAAATACAATTCAACTTCACAAATTTGAATAAAATCATACTGGGATGAAATACTTTTTGGGGCAAACAGAAATAAAAGGAACGTGCGGAAAATATTTTCTTTTGTGTATCAGAAGTTAAATAGTACGAGAATTCAAGGGGAAAAAAAGTATTGATATGATTCTAATAAACTCGGAGCTTTGGAAAAAATACCATATGAATCACAGGCTCGAAAATTGTGTTGCCTAGAACTATGGTAACTGTGAAGTTACAATAGAAACCTATTTAAATAAACATACATGCAGAGGTACAAACTAAAACATTATGATATTCTAATTTGCAGGAGTGGAGGTCTTTGACCCGATCCCTTGAAGCCGCCTCATCCATTTGTTCTGTGAAGAAGTAACGTTGGTAGGTTGTTGTAATCTTGCTTCAAGACCTTGCTTAGATTGTTCTGTGACTGGAAGCTCAGCAGGGAGTGCAGCAGCAGTGCTAGTGAAGGCATTCAGAACAAGGAATGCTAGGATGGGAGAGAGATCCAGTCCTCCGAGAGGGGGGATAAGCCCACGGAATACATTCAAATACGGGTCACATACGGTGCTGAATCAAACAATAATCACTTTATTAAACACTCAAATTCTTTAACCAATTAAATCTGTGTATGCTGTGTGTCATTAAATAATTAGCTACATTGGTTCTAAGCAGTGTATAATGTCCGAGAAGTGAAGAAACGTGAAGATACATCATACACATCAAGGATGAAATAACAGAATCAAATATTTTGGTAATTTAAGGTAGATAATTAAATTCTATTGGGCAACAATTGCATCCCGCTACTCAAGTATTTTCTACATAAATGGATTCCCAAGGTCAGATAGTGGCCTGCAAGAAAATTTCAATCATCTGATTGTGATTGCTGTTCTAAATTGTTCTAAATTCTTTGCTGAGCTTCAAATCTAGACCATTTGATTTCAATCAAATGGCTCTAATGCATTGACGATAGGATTCCCTAACCGTAGAGAATCTAGGTCCCTCTCTAATAGCATCCAATCTACAATCCAACACCTCCCATTGGAATTCCCTGGCCTTAAGTATGGAACTTACGTGTATATATCACTCATTTTGACCCTTTTCAACTCAACCACCTCAAAAGCATCCCATTTTTCTAAGAGAAATGTTACTTGTAGCGAAAAGTTCTATCACGAAAACATGCACGATGCTTACTCACTAGTACCTTCTCCTTGTAATTATTGTGTAACCACCCATGTATTCCACTAAAGTGGAAGATCCAATGACCAGAAACAATTCGCGAAACACTCATGATGATTTTTTTTGCGAGAAATAGCTTTTTCTAATTGAGTATGGATTCCACTAAGAGTAAACCAACAAATTGGTCCCTATTTTTGCATGCCTCTCTCAAATCAATCTCTGCCTCTCTTAATATTTCAAACTAGTCTCCGTCTTTGTCAAAAGTTTCTCAATTGGGTCCCTCATCATGTGACAAAAACATAAAGACAATGACCGAATGGAGAAACTTTTGCCAAAAAACAGAGACACGGACTAATTTGGAAGTAGCTTACAAAGATAGGAACCAATTTGGTGGTTTACTCATTCAACTAATAACCCCGCGTTCTTGCATTTCAACAAAAAAAATACGAGTTAAATGCACTCTTATCCACTCATGGAAGATAAAATGTTACGCTTATATTGGCTCCTTGTTCCGATAAGGAACTACCTCCAACCATTCTGTAATTTTCAATCAATAATTACTCACATGTATTTGGTAATTGGCACATTGTGGCTTAACGTGTTAGCTATTACATACAAATGTGACTGACCTGAGCGGAGCAACGATGGCAGGAGGAGCGTTAGGAAACCAGGTAAGAACAAGCCTAGCAACGAGCAAGGTGTTGTAAAGACTCAAGAAATTATTAAGTCCATTAGCCACCACTAAGCCAGCCACAGAATCCCCAGGTAAAACAGCAGCAAAATTGTGATGATTACTCACCGACCTACTGTTCCTGTAGTTACTGCACCGAATCTAAACAAGCACAAAAATCATGAATAAAAGCAAAAATTACTACGAATTAATTACTACTACTACTGCTACTTTTACTAACCTGTAGGCATGTGTTATGGAATTGAGAGGAAAGAGAGAGTAGTTTGTTTAAGAAAGGGTGGTTTTGAGAGGCTAAGGATTGGAGAAGTTTGGAACAATTATCGACGGCGTTGGAAATGGATGTGGGGAGTTGTGGAGGGGAGAAATTGGAGATGGGGGATTTGAGAAAGGGGAATGCTAATGGGGATTGAGAATTACCCCAACAAAACGAGGCGTTCTTCTTCGTTTCTGTATCGGTGGTGGATGAGTCGCAACCGTTCATAACGGCCATTTTCTATTCTGTAAGAATCAACTCTACGCAGCTCAGACAGGATAACCTATTGTATGGGTCCTTCAATAAGATAGATAATCTTGACAAGATAACAAACAAACCACACCACAGCTCTATTTTTTAACGTGGCTTCTTTTAATGAACACAACTTTCCCTAGTGTAATAAGAGGAATAAATAAGATCACATCACACTACACTAGTAAGAGGAATAAATAAATACATTTATTGATTAAAAAATAAGAAATGGTATTTTTATAACAATTTTTCGACAACTCTCTTTTATTTATGTTATGTTTATGTTTGTATTCCTTCACTTTATATTTTTCTCTCTATTTTTAATGACCAATAAAAAGAGAAAAAAATACCATGTCTTTGTTACAAGAACAAAAAAAAAACATTAAACCCAATAGATGATTAATTTAAGGACAACTCATGTTAAATATTTCAAGCAAATTAATAATCAAAACACTCATTTTCTGTAATAATGGTATCGTTGTCGAGTGAGGATAGACATTGTAACAACACATGTGGTGTGTATGTTAAGAGTAATGTTATTTTAACATAAAAAATTGAAACATTTATGAGATACCTTTCTTTGTTTGAAGGATTATGATATAACTTATAAAAGATTTATATGATTTTTTTTCTCGCAACCAAATTAACCCTTGATTTTATAAGTTGCCACATAAGTTTTTCAACTTTTAATGTTCAAATAACAATACTCCAACGTTAAATAATTGTGTATTAGTTTAGGGATAACTAAAAAAAACTTACGAAATTGCATTTAGTGATTGAATAGAGGAAGTATCTTTTTAGAATATAAGAGATAAAATGCGAAAATCAAGTTGCATTCATCTGTGAGGTAAGTAAAATATGATCAATAATTATTCTATCATAGATTGAATTTGAGGTCTCCTAGAATGTTCATAAGACGAGAAGTGTAATTTTTCTTTGTAGATTAAATTGATGAATTGTTAATTAAAAAAACTTAATTATACAAATTGTCCCAGTCTCGAATTCTAGTTCATGAAATTACTAATCATTTTAAACAAGCACTACAATTACTAATTACTTTTAATTAAGTCCCTAATGTAATTTTCTTGTTGATGTGGTGCTTATTTGTTGACGAAGCTATGGTGACTAGCCAACAACTATGTTGACTTCGTAAAAATTGCATTGATTGGACTAAAATGCCTTTAACGATTCAAGATAAACAAAAAAGAACACTCGTGTTTTAGGAACTCATTCATATCAAAGTTTTCTATTTATTTCAGTTAGAATTTCAGGAAGGTGAGCTCCAATTCATTTCATTAAAATCCATCAATTTCACACTGATGAGTTCTTTTCATTCACGTTATGTTTTGCGGCGGACGACAGATGAATCAAGTTTAAAAGGTTCATTGAAAAAGATGATGAGAAATACATCAGAGTGGTGGTTGTGGACACATGAAGAAAGGGAGAAGATCAAGAACGAGACTTTTCAATTTTTAATACCATGTTTTAGGTTGAAAGTGGAAAAAGATTAATAATTACATGAACTAAAACTCAATTATCCATTTTTATTAAAATAATAAAAAAAACTCAATTATCCATATTTGCAACGTGCACAATTAAGCGGAAAAAATGATTTATTTGAAAAGGAATATAAAAAAAGAGGTCACGTGAATAGCACGGTTCTACCACTAGATTACCAGTATCTAACGAACACCTCTATCTTCTTATTCACAACATCATGTAACATATGAAAGAATTTTAGTGGTTCACGTTTACAATTACAACCTCCGATAATGGCGTCTAATCTGCTAACTCTTTCTCTCTCCTCTCCACCTAATTTCCGTTTCAATTATTCATTCAATCTCAACTATGATCACCACTTCGTTTCTCTGCTTCCCACAAAACGCCGTCGCAACCGCAACAACCACCGCCGTAAAATTCTCCGGCCACTTTTATCCGTATCAAACACCTTCAGCACCGAAATTCGTTCACCGGAATCGGAATCATTTATTCTTCAAGCTCAAACACAGACCAAAGACTCTCCAGTTCTACTCGACGTCACCGGGATGATGTGCGGCGGATGCGTCTCCCGAGTCAAAACAATTCTCTCATCCGACGACCGAGTTGACTCAGTAGTTGTCAACATGTTGACTGAAACCGCCGCTGTTAAGCTTAAAAAGCTCGAAGAGGAATCTACCAGCGTTGCGGATGGACTTGCTCGGAGATTGACGGAGTGCGGGTTTCCGACGAAAAGGAGAGAATCGGGTTTAGGAGTTGCGGAGAATGTGAGGAAGTGGAAGGAGTTGGTGAAGAAGAAAGAGGAGCTTCTTGCTAAGAGTCGTAACCGTGTTGCTTTTGCTTGGACTTTGGTTGCATTGTGCTGTGGTTCGCATGCTTCACATATTTTTCATTCTTTAGGAATTCACATTGCTCATGGTAATTTTCAA
>Ga0099826_10003617_pt1 | contig 10565 bp, 9 predicted proteins | sample Mtrugardesep15_FD_76830 | JGI IMG/M metagenome (GOLD analysis project Ga0099826, IMG submission 76830) | Root nodule microbial communities of legume samples collected from California, USA - M. trunc garden sep15 | ecosystem: Host-associated > Plants > Roots > Nodule | place: USA: California...
CACTAAAATTGCACTAATAGTGATTTATAAAGAGAATTGCTCTTTTTCCATCTAGATTTACTCGTTTCCGTAACAAACCCAAGATTGAGTTAACTCACGTAAGTTCATTTTCAACATGAGTTAACTTGTGCATTTTTTAGCGTTAGTTAATTCACGTTGCACATGAATGAACAAAAACAGATGAGAAAAGAGCGATTCACATTTATAAATATGGCTTGGGCCGCTTGGCCCATATCAAATCAACCCAATCTCTATATCCCAATCCCATTTGAGACCAAACGCATTTCAGATTCTCATATCTTCTTCTCACTTTGTTCCTTCTGGCTCTCTCCCACCCAAAGCTACAAAATCATCATTCGCTTTGCGTTGAGCTCAGTTCAATTTCGATCGATCTATCTCTCTGCTCCTTCTATCCATTTCAATTCATTGCCAAAACCCTAAGGTAAATCTCTCTCTCAAATTACTCATCTAGCTATGTAAGATGTGAAACGACGCCGTACTTGGATCTCATTTTTGTTTTTTTTATTGATTTATTTTTCTTGCTAATTTTTGTTTTACTTTAATTTTCTTGTTAATACTTTACTCGCTAGTGACTATACGTGATTAATACACCGTAATTTAGTTTAGTGTTTAATTTTTTGTTTTTATTTTAGTTATGCTTCATGATTAATGGATCTGATTTAAAACCTGTGGTTTTCTACTTTGATGGTTTCGTTTGCATGCAATTAGTCAAATTAGTTCTTAAAATTGCAATGTCCTTTGTATTAGGATTTTAGAAATGAAAAATATGTTAAAGGTTTTTGGATTTAGTTTTTGAATGTGCATTTAATGGTTGAGTTAGTGCCTGCGGTATCGACAAAATTAGACTTTAAGCTTAGATTCGGTCGTTAGGAAGTAATGTGAATGATTTCGTATATTGTCATTAAAACCGATGCAGTCCGTTTGTTTGAACCCGTTTGACTGTAAACCGAGATCCGGTCTTAGTTTGGTCAGGTGTTTGAATTTTTTATGTTATCACGTCATCCCCTGTGGTTATAACCGTAAACCCAGTTAGAACTTGCTCCAAAGATTCCGGCTGAGTGAAAATACGAACATTCATTGTGGGTTTGTCTTGCGGAGCTCCTTGTACAAAAGCACATCCGTAGTCAAACAATGTAACACACGAAAGCCTAGTTGTACACATACTTAGGAGAAGGAGAAAGTTTGGTAGCGGGAAGGAGATGCAGAAGGAAAAAAAGATATGGAGAAAGACACTTGTTAAAAATATAGTAGGAGTGGTATGTTTGATGTGTGTGGCGGCTATTGTATGCAGAAGACGAGAAAAATATTTTACGTTTATGTTTATCTGGGCTTGCGTACTTGACCACTTTACTACACTTTAATTTCGAGAATATATTCACTTGGCCACTTTACTACACTTAAATTTCGGTAATATATTCTATCATATATTATATGTATAAAATTATCTTATATATACTGAGTCATGTTTCACCAAAATAAATATATACCAAGTCTTGCAATTTAACTAATGAGCCGCCGGTTTCTTACTACACTTTAATTTCGAGAATATATTCACTTGGCCACTTTACTACACTTAAATTTCGATAATATATTCTATCATATATTATATGTATAAAGTTATCTTATATATACTGAGTCATGTTTCACCAAAATAAATATATACCTTCACCAAAATATATATATATATATATATATATATATATATATATATATATATAGACACACACACACACACACCAAGTCTTGCAATTTAACTAATGAGCTGCCGGTTTCACCAATGACCCATTTATGCCGTATCCTAACAAAAAGTAGACGTCATCTCTGAGTTTAAGACCATTGATCCGTATTTTTAGAAACTAATTTCATTATTTGTTTATTTTAATAAAAATTATCTATGGCATTTACTGTCGACTTTTACTCTTATGGAGATTTGTTATTGAATTTGTTGTTGTTTGTGTTATATGCATGTGTGTTGTTTCTTCCGTTATACAGTCGTGTTAATCCTTAACTTTAAACGCAACAACATTGTTCATATTTGTTCATATTAGTCCACGAATAAAACAACATATGCTAAATTTCCCTGAATGAAATTTTGTCCATGTATTAAGTTCTCATGGGCTAATTTGATTATTTACTCATCTTAGTTTAATATTGTTTAAAAACTGCTATGACATCTGATGTTTAAATTTTTGCTCCTATGTAGATTTGATATCATTGCTGGAATTAGCTTTGATTCACAGAAAACTTCTCAGCATCTGCAGTTGTCTTGCGTACAAGGAGATGGAGTTACCAACTCTGAGAAAACCTTTCATCTACTGGGTTTTCCTTTCTTTCACTGTCTTTGCTCAAGTTATCAATGGTTTTTATCTTCCGGGAAGCTACATGCACACTTATTCCAATGGAGAATATATTAATGCCAAAGTCAATTCGTTGACATCTATTGAAACTGAGCTTCCCTTCAGTTACTACAGCCTCCCTTACTGCCAGCCCCCTGGTGGGATAAAGAAAAGTGCTGAGAATCTTGGAGAACTTCTTATGGGTGATCAGATTGATAATTCACCCTACCGATTTCGAATGAATAAAAATGAGACTCTCTACCTCTGTACAACAGCACCATTAAATGAGCACGAGGTAAAGCTACTCAAACAAAGAACTCGTGATCTGTATCAAGTGAATATGATCCTTGACAACTTGCCAGTTATGAGGTATACTAGCCAAAATGGGGTTAAAATCCAGTGGACGGGGTACCCTGTTGGGTACACTCCATCTGATGGCGGTGCAGATTACATCATTAACCACCTGAAATTCACTGTATTGGTTCATGAATATGAAGGGAGAGGGGTCGAAATTATTGGGACTGGGGAGGAAGGTTTGGGCATTATTTCTGAAGCTGATAAGAAGAAGGCATCTGGGTATGAAATAGTTGGTTTTCATGTTGTCCCCTGTAGTATTAAATATGACCCCGAAGCCATGACAAAGCACAAAATGTATGATAGTATCTCTTCTGTAAGCTGCCCAAATGAGCTCGAAAAATATCAGGTAATAAAAGAGCAAGAGAGGATATCATTCACATATGATGTTGAATTTGTGAAAAGTGATATAAGATGGCCATCACGTTGGGATGCTTATTTGAAGATGGAGGGTTCTCGAGTTCATTGGTTCTCAATCCTAAATTCACTGATGGTTATTATTTTCCTTGCTGGCATTGTTTTTGTCATTTTCTTAAGAACTGTAAGAAGGGATTTGACAAGGTATGAGGAATTGGACAAAGAGGCACAAGCTCAGATGAACGAGGAGCTTTCTGGGTGGAAACTTGTTGTAGGTGATGTATTTAGGGAGCCTGAATGCTCAAAGCTTCTGTGTGTAATGGTTGGGGATGGGGTTCAAATTCTTGGAATGGCAGGTGTTACTATTGTTTTTGCAGCACTTGGTTTCATGTCCCCAGCATCCCGAGGGATGCTACTAACTGGGATGATCATTTTATATCTTATCCTTGGAATTGCCGCTGGCTATGTCAGCGTACGTCTATGGAGGATCATTAAGGGAACATCAGAAGGGTGGAGATCAGTTTCTTGGTCTGCTGCATGTTTTTTTCCTGGCATTGCTTTCGTTATCCTTACAGTACTCAATTTTATTCTATGGAACAGCAACAGTACTGGTGCTATACCTATTTCCTTGTATTTTGAGCTGTTCTTCCTCTGGTTCTGTATTTCAGTACCTCTGACCCTCATTGGAGGATTTATGGGGACAAAAGGAGAGCCAATTGAATATCCTGTAAGGACCAATCAGATTCCGAGGGAAATTCCTGCCAGGAAATATCCATCTTGGCTTCTTGTTCTTGGTGCTGGAACTCTTCCATTTGGAACCCTCTTCATTGAGCTTTTCTTTATCCTCTCTAGCATCTGGCTCGGGAGGTTCTATTACGTGTTTGGTTTCCTGTTGGTTGTTCTTCTATTGCTGATTGTTGTTTGTGCTGAGGTGTCAGTGGTGCTCACATATATGCATCTGTGTGTGGAAGATTGGCGGTGGTGGTGGAAGGCATTCTATGCTTCAGGTTCTGTTGCTCTTTATGTATTCCTGTACTCCATTAACTACTTGGTTTTCGACCTGCAGAGTTTGAGTGGACCTGTGTCGGCTACACTTTACCTTGGCTATTCACTGCTCATGGCAGTTGCAATCATGTTGTCAACTGGCACCATTGGCTTCCTGATGTCATTCTACTTTGTGCACTACTTGTTCTCATCGGTGAAAATAGATTGAGGTTCTGGCTGTTATCTCTTATTACCCATGTAAAAGATCAATCAATTGATATAACTTCTACCGAGTCCTTTTTGTAGCTTGATTGCATTGCAGAATAGAGTGGGGAAACTGACGCTGTAGCGATTGCCTTAAACAATCATCAATCAATTTTATAATGCAATGCGGTCTGCAGTTTGTCTCTGAACGTAGTCATTCAAGGACTAGTGTTCGAGCTCATCATGTTTCAAGTACTCTAGTTTATCTAAGTTTCTTTAGGAAGTCGTAATTTCTCAGTCTGTCTTACATTTCGTTTCAATATATAGAAAATTGTTAGATGGATAATCAGCTTTTATTGTGATGTTCATTATGTTTATGGGTGTTTAATTTTTATATCTTCTATTTTTTCAAGGATAGTGAAGAAGACCAAGTATTATACTTATGAGGATTTATTTTATCTATACCTATTGTCCACAAGCCACAATTTTGGCTTGAATTCTACTAATGTTTATTTTAAACTATTTTATAACTTTTTTTACGAAATTATTTTATAGCTTGACGCTTGTAGTTTTTAGTTGATAATACTCTAGATATGGAAAAATGAAAAATATTGAATAGGGGAGCCTTGGCACAATATTTGGATGCCTCTGTGAGGTCACACTCACGGGTTAATGTATGGGTACCTACTACAATAGATTCACATTTCCTTTGATCCCTACTGTGGTGAAAGCTCTGTATGTTGCACTTTATTATATGGGAAAGTATTAAATACTAGAAGAATATAGTATTCCTATGGCACTCAGTTTTACATCTTGTGTGTGTGTTTTAATAGCGTAATCTATTTCTCTAGTGCCGGGACTCCAACCGAGTTTCTTGAGGTTGAAGAGATAATCTCTCAACTAAGTGACTTCTTGGGAGACGGGCAATAGCATAATCTATTCAGTGCATATATATGAGTTTGTGTTTTGTTAACAGTTTTCTTATAATTAGTTGCCTTAGTGATGCTGTTTTTAATCTCAAGCTGCAGATATTGTTTACGATTAATTGATTATGCTGAAGGATTTCTCAAGCAATTCAGCAAATATTTGTCTATAACCGAGACATCTGTCAAAATTGAGTTTACCTTGTGTCCCTCCCAAAGGCTACACTCAGTGTAGAGCAATTTGGCTTTTTTGTGACATATATTGTTATGATTGTTTTGTAAGAACATGTTTCCACTGCCGGTGTCTATTCTTGTAGGTGGGTTGCCATAACCTTATGTTCTCCCCCTTTCCATTGAAATACTTGTGTAATTTTACTAAAACAGGGAAGTGTGATTAATTTTGGCCATTTTTAACTTTTTAAACAAATTGAAACTACATTGCTTCTTGCTGTGTAATCTTCTTTCAATAGTCAATACTTTGTTACCAAAAATGTATGCTAATTCTTAGTAGGAAGTTAAGGTCATGAAAACAAACAATAATTTATATAGAAAAAACATACACATGATAGGAATTATTATTTGACAGTTCATACAATAGAAATGTTAAAAATACCCTTCTTAATACTCTTTATTTATAATTGATTCATCATGAAATGTCAATATATTTTTTTAAATATGACTTTGTAGGGTAATAATATCAATCTTTTAAAAATAAGATTTATGTGCATTGAAATGAGATATGCATGTACTGTCTGTCTCATTGTTTTGTAAAGGCAGATTTTCAACGATCCTCCTTCACCCATTCTGGTTTTTTAATCTAATCTATATAATTTTTAAGGGAAAAAAAAGAACGGTCCAAATTGCAAATCATAAACCAAACATACCTCTACTCTCTAGTGGACAAATATTGCTTGATACTTTCACGTGATCCCATTGCAATTTGCAGTGCCCTTTCCTCTAGTCTTAGAGAATATCCACTTAATAATTAGTAATATATCTTTGCTGTCACTTTCCCCTGGCGAGATTTGTATTTCTACATATAAAGACTAAATAATACATAATATCTACAATTTTTTTTTTTTTTTGTCAGGTAGCCTAGTGGCTGGAGCTCACACATTATAAATGTGGAGAAGTGGGGTGTCAGGGGTTCGAACCCCTGCCCCTGCATAAATTATGCAATGTCCCTACCAACTGAGCTAAGTTCGCGGGGACATAATATCTACAATCTTAAACACAAACAATAGTGATTCATTTTTCTGCAAGGGGTGACAGGAACGATATTGCAGAAAATTTAGTCTTATAGCTTTTATTTTATTTTATTATTGATCTAGTAGGCAATACATACTCAAATAAACAGACATGGAAGGGGGGAGTGTGGAGAACCGGGATTCAATCTAAAATCCTGCATAAAATATCATCACATCTGAAGAGCTAGGTTGTAATTATGAGGATTGTAGTTTATAAATGTGTTTGATATGATAAATATAAGTATTGAGCATAACACAGCATAAGACATAACAACATAATATAATATTTTATAGTAATTTTTATTTTTGTCTTATACAATTTTTGATAGACAAAAGACTATTTTAATATTTTAGATAACTTGTAATTTTAATTTTTACACTATCTCTTGCCCTTAATGTTCCTGAAACAATTTTATAATCGAACACAATACGATTAAAGTTGTCTTATCCTTCATTTTTTAACAAAGCTTTCCCATTAGTTTATAATTTTTTACAAGTTTGTATCATATTTCTTATAAACTACTTTAGAAAGTATGAGTTTATAGCTTATCAATTTCGATCTCAATTTTACCATTATCATCTTTATTAGTCAAAAGAAATTAAATATCAATTAAATCTAAATCTATTTTTTACATCATTTTATATACTATATTTATTTTTTTAAGGAACATCATTTTATAAATAAACCAGTTCTACAACTAATTTTATCACACAATATAAATTTAAATTTTTTTGGTTCTTTTTAAAACAACATAAATATCGAATCATGATATTATTATTTTTGGTTACAGAATCATGATCATTGATCATGAATATATTATAAATAAATAAACATTGTACCAAAAATAACATAAGTAAGAAGAGATGAATGTGGAGCCACACATTGATTTCTTTGTTTGTCTTTGCATTGCAACATAACAGAGTGAGTGAGAGAATTCACACACTCAGTACAGACCTCGAAAAGCCATCTATATGGCTTCAATGGCTTCGATCGGTGTTCTCAAAGTACCTTCTTCTTCTTCTTCATCCAAAGCCATTGCACGTAACCTCTCATTCACTTCATCACAGCTCTGTGGTGATAAGATCACTACAGTTTCAACGAGAAGAAGCCATGGTTGCAAACCCTTCATTCTTTCTCCTAAGGCTGTTTCTGATTCCAAAAACTCTCAGACTTGTCTTGATCCAGATGCTAGCAGAGTTAGTTGACTTGTCTTTACTTTTGTTTTGTGACTTTGACTATTTTTGGTTTGAGTGTAGTGAGAGATAGAGAAAGTGGGGTGTGTTTGAATTGAGGAAAAATTCAATCTTTTGTTTGTTTTCTCAATGTTTTATCAATTGGGTATGTGTAATTTGAGTTTGTTGATAATGGGTTTTCTTGATATTGTAGTGTGTTTTTGGGTTTCTTAAGGTAGATCAGATTGGAAAAATAATGAGTTTTTGACATAAAATGGAAATTTTAATTGAGTAAGATGTTATGTGTTTGATGGGTTGGGTTTCTTTATTTGAGTTTTTGTATGTGGTTGGTTCTGACTCAATCTGTATGCTAATTTAGATATGTTTTCTTGAGTTTACCTCATGATTGATAAAGACACGGACACTACACAGACATGACACGCTGACACCAATAATAATTTGAGAATATCACATAATTCAATGGAATCATATGTGTCAGTGTAGTGTCGGTGTCAGAAACCGACGGGCACACACCTAATCCGAGGAATGTCCATGCTTCATATTCAAAATTCAAACTTGCCTGTTTCCTCATTGTTTGTGCAATTGAGTAATGATTGTGCATAGTAGGAGTTTGTTGGTTCTTGATTCACACAATACTATTATGTGGGCTGTGAGCTGCTAGATTGGTGAAACTTGATGCTAGACCAATACAAAGCAAGAACTATTACATGGAAAATGTTAACCCTGTATTTTTATTTTGGCATATTTGTTAGGAACTATATTTGAATTTGGCAGGGCCAGTCGTGAATGTAATGTAATGCAATGATTTTTATGATGGTTTTCAGAGTGTGCTTGGTATTATACTTGGAGGGGGTGCCGGGACGCGTCTTTATCCATTGACCAAGAAGCGGGCAAAACCAGCTGTTCCTCTTGGAGCAAACTATAGGCTGATTGATATCCCTGTTAGCAACTGCCTAAACAGTAACATATCAAAGATCTACGTCCTCACACAGTTCAATTCAGCATCCTTGAATAGGCACTTGTCCCGTGCATATGCGAGCAACATGGGTGGTTACAAAAATGAAGGTTTCGTTGAGGTTCTTGCTGCACAGCAGAGTCCTGAGAATCCTAACTGGTTCCAGGTAATAAGCAACCTTAAATATGTTTTCTATTGTTAATGTTTATTTCTATGATCACTTTATGGTAGTCTAGAACTATCTTGTGATTTTGAATGCTTTCACTGTTACAGGGAACTGCAGATGCGGTGAGGCAATATTTATGGCTTTTCGAGGAGCACAATGTTTTGGAATACTTAGTTCTTGCTGGTGACCATTTGTATCGAATGGATTATGAGAGATTTATACAAGCACACAGGGAAAGTGATGCTGATATCACTGTTGCTGCATTGCCAATGGATGAAGCACGTGCCACTGCATTCGGTCTAATGAAGATTGATGAAGAGGGGCGTATAATTGAATTTGCCGAGAAGCCAAAAGGAGAACAGCTGAAAGCTATGAAAGTGAGGCCATATAATATGCTCTTTTTTTTGTTATTATTTGTTCTTTAGTTATAACTGCTTAAAGAGTTCTGCTATGACTTTTCTGTATTAGGTTGATACTACTATTTTGGGTCTCGATGACGAGAGAGCAAAGGAAATGCCTTATATTGCTAGTATGGGTATATATGTTGTAAGCAAACATGTGATGCTAGATCTGCTCCGCGACAAGTTTCCCGGTGCAAACGACTTTGGGAGTGAAGTTATTCCTGGTGCAACCGAACTTGGGCTGAGAGTAAGAATTCCTTCTATCTGTTCAATACAAAGAAAATGTGTATAGTTTTGCTAGAAAAGTTTTTCAGAACTTTAGCAACTGTATCATTGACGTATTTGTAAATCTGCTTAGGTGCAAGCTTATTTATACGATGGATACTGGGAAGACATTGGTACAATTGAGGCTTTCTATAATGCAAATCTGGGAATCACCAAAAAGCCAGTACCAGATTTTAGGTAACTTAATGTTGGTCTTTTATTTATTCATCCTACTCTGTTTTATTTTAACCGTAATAACAACTTCACTGAGATGTTTAATGTTTGTTGGGACATCGGTTGCAGTTTCTATGATCGTTCATCTCCAATCTACACCCAACCTCGGTATTTGCCTCCATCTAAGATGCTTGATGCTGATATCACCGATAGTGTTATTGGTGAAGGATGTGTAATTAAGGCAAGCTTTTCCAAAACTTTCATATTTTCCCTTCGTCCATCATTACTAGCATAGCACAAATTTGTACATTTATTGGCAAAGATATCTAAACGAATGAGACTAGTTAATTTGTTGAAAATAACCTTATTTTCAATATTTTGTTCCACAGAACTGCAAAATTCATCATTCTGTGGTTGGACTGCGATCTTGCATATCAGAAGGTGCAATTATTGAGGACACATTGTTAATGGGGGCAGATTATTATGAGGTAACATTGCTAAATAGCTGTCACATTGTTAAGTTAATAGGAATTGACTTTAGTTTGACTAGAAGTACTAACTTCATTATTGGTTTTCTGATTGGTGTGCTGCAGACAGATGCTGATAGAAGGTTTTTGGCTGCTAAAGGCAGTGTTCCGATTGGTATTGGCAAAAATTCTCATATCAAAAGGGCAATTATTGACAAGAATGCTAGAATTGGAGACGATGTGAAGGTTATATACAGTCTCATCAGAATTTTTTTCTCAATCATATTCTTTATCTCCTGTCTAAGTGCACTGTTCTCTTGTTCTTCCCTATCTTGCTCCACATGCATGCTGGAAGAGTGAGGGAGACAGGGTTTACAAAACTAACTTTTTGATATTTAATCAAAGTTTACATGGAAAATCATTCACTCATAACTTTCATCTTGTTTCAATTCTCAGATCATTAACAGTGACAATGTGCAAGAAGCTGCAAGGGAAACTGAAGGTTATTTCATAAAAAG
>Ga0099826_10003618_pt1 | contig 10565 bp, 8 predicted proteins | sample Mtrugardesep15_FD_76830 | JGI IMG/M metagenome (GOLD analysis project Ga0099826, IMG submission 76830) | Root nodule microbial communities of legume samples collected from California, USA - M. trunc garden sep15 | ecosystem: Host-associated > Plants > Roots > Nodule | place: USA: California...
AAAAAAAAAAATATATATATATATATATATATATATATATATATATATATATATATATATATATTACATCATCACATAAAACTAAAATGAAAGTGATAAAATCGAATCTTATCCTATAATCTCATCCTACTTGATCGATGGCAAACTTTACCCCTCAATCGCTCTCAACAAAGAACGATGTATCGTTTATAGCTCTTCCTGGTGATTTTACCCAATCTAGCACCACTGATCATAGGATGGCTTACATGCAAAGCCTTGTTATTGAACTCAGCAATCCGGATCTTAGAGAAAATGCTCTTTATGTTCTCTCCAAGGTTCTTACATATCTATCTTTCATTTTTTTTGTTCATTTTTAATGTCTTTCATGGGATTCACAAGTAATCCAAATCTTGGAGGCGTTGTGATACTCTTATATTGTGATTTAAATTGTTTGTGTGCTCCTCGGCCAGCATACACTACACTGTGATATTAAACCCTTTTGCTAGACCTAATAACATCTTTGTTCTCATTTTTTGGATATTTTTTTATAATTGAATTGAAAGGGTTCAATTTTTTTTTTGTTGTGTTTACCCTCCACTTATCAGGGGAAATGAGACCTGATAATCTGGAGTTCGTCTGGGAGGTAAATAAAATCTGGCTCAGAATCATTCCACCCAGAAATTGAACCCAGGTTCTTCAGAATAATTCGTCTTTAGTGGAACACATTAACCACTTGAGCCTAATTGCTTGGTTATTGAAAAGGTTCAATGTTTAGTGTACCATGGGAGAAAACTTTAATTAGTTCTTTTTTCTTCAAAAAATAAATATTTTTCTTGTATAATTTGAAGTTTTTTTCTTTTCTTTCAATTTTAATGCATCTGGATCGTTTTTTGTTGAATACTTGGTATTTGGTCAAAGGACGAGAATACCATTGAAAATTTTTATATGTTTGTGTGTGGCCCCATTTAAAATCAAAGCAAAGTTTTTGTATGCACTGATTCATTGAAATTTGATAGTGTGATTTTTTTAATGGCTGAGATGATAGACTGGAATAATCAATGTTGATGACATCTAATCCATGTATGTTAAAATCAAGATTACTATCGCACACATGTATCACAAGATTTTATCATCAAGCGTATCGATCTCAAACAAAATGATTTACGTGTGCTCTTAAAGGTTTCTAGAAATCCAGTTATCAAATTTTTATTCCATTTTTCACATCTTTCACTTAACCCACACAATGTAATCCAACACTTGGAGAAGTTGCCAAACGTTAAACTAAATCTGCTCCTCTCTTAAGATAGATTTGAATTGTGATATGAGATTTTAATGTCTTTATTTAGTGTTTTTGGTTAACTGGAATGAGATTTTATTCATAAAGTTGAATTAAGAAGCTTCATTGTTTACAATATCGGTGAGAATAACAAAAACTTTCATTAGGTTTTTTATATAAAAAATCTATTAATTTTATATAATTTGAAGCATTGTTAATTAGTTGAGAATAATAGCTTATTACATGTATCGTATATTTTTGTTTTATTTTGGAAATTTAACACTAAAAAATCGGTAGTATTCGTTAATGTTGTTGAAACTCATACAATTAATACATTATTTTGCATTTATTATATTTCAGAGGACAAAGTTATTTGAGGAACTTGGACCTTTATTATGGAATACTGTTGGTACTATTGCAGTATTTTTACAGGTATGTTACATGCGACTGTCATTACATATTATTTTCTAGTTGGATTTCTATTCTTTAGCATCTCTAGCAAACATCTTCTTTTGCTCGTAATATTTTTTTAGAGCTTTACTATTTGTTAGAAACAAGATTTAATGAAAAAAATATTGTGCATGTGTCTTACTTCTTGTGGATGAAAATTTGATGAAACACGCAATGGTATTGGGTGAAAATATTAGTCATTGTCCTCTCCCTCTCCCTCTCCCTCCCTCCTACCATGAATGTCTTCCACAAATTTATGTTTTTGTGTTTCCAACTTTTACGAGGGAGACTTAGAAAATATATGGTGATGGTATGATTCAATTTAAATATTTTTTAAAATAATTTTTCAAGAGATGTTAGCTCAATGACTCTTTTTTTTAGGGAATGTTAGCTCAATGATTAAAATTAAAATTTAGTTTTTAAACCTCTAATAAAGAAGTTCAAATCTCCTCAAACAATTTTAAAATGACCATTAGTGTCACTCTTATGAATACTGTTTTTTTTATTGTTTAAGGTTCAAGAGTATTTTACAAAGATGTTTACTGATTTTCATACACTTATAGTTGTGCTATTTTTTTCAGGAAATAATTGCAATATACCCTACTCTTTCACCACCGAATCTCTCTCCGTCACAATCAACTCGAGTGTGCAATGTTCTTGCATTACTTCAGGTGAGACGAGTTTGTCGCTACAAGTTTTGAATATTGTTTTAGCGTGTGGAAACTTTGATTATACCCTCAAAATACATGAAAATCAATCATGTTAAAATGAATACATCTGTAAACATTATACTTTTTTCCTTAATGTAAAAAAAATTATGAAACTAATTCTTCTTGTAATGTTTTTTTTTTATAGTGTGTGGCATCTCATCCTGATACAAGGATCTCATTTCTCAATGGTAATGTTAAGTTTATTATTCATCTTAATTATATTATTCTGAATTTCAATCCAAGTTTGTATGTAACAGGTTGACAATATTTAATCTGACAATGATAGAACTAATGTTAGAATAATAGTTCTTTTGTGAAAATACTATGGAGATATATAACTATCGGTGAGATTTGTTTGATGTCATATGAGTAATAATAACGTGAAAAGTGTTTTGGATAAGAGGGATCAATTTGGATTCACTTTTATTGCAATAAATTGATGGCCATTATGTCAAAAATGGGAAAGTTATAGAAGAAAAAGTGTTACTCTTTTTATTATTTATATTTACCTTTTTTCTTATTATATGCAGCTAATATGCCTTTATATTTATATCCATTCCTTAAAACGACAAGCAAGTTAACACACTTTGAGAATTTAAGGGTTGCTAGTCTTGGAGTCATCGGTGGCTCGATGAAGGTATAACATCCTTCTAACTTTTATTTTTTAATGCAGCTGACTACAAATTTAATAAGTTTTTAAGAGAGTATAGTTACTAAAAATAATGTCAAAAATCTTGCAATGTGAAAATATATTTTGCAATGGATTATATATGTCATTAAATTGAAGTTGTATAATTATTTATTGGTTATATTCACACAATAAACTAATTAAGGATTACTCTAAACTTTATGCCAATTATCTTTCTTACAAAAAAATAAAACTTTATGGCAAATATCTAGTTATTTTAAAAGATATATATTTTAGCGGAAATTAAACATGTTTTTGCCAACATTCCTTATAATTGTCCTTAAAACTTTTACTAACATTGGGTTCACCAGTTATAATAAAATAAATGTCGGTAAAAGTTGTAACGGTCACTTGTATTATCCCTAAAATTAGATATTATTGCAGTGAAAGATTTTGTTTAATTTCAATCTTATCACGTTCTTGGTATGTTTTCAACTACATCCATTTAAGTTGCACATCCAATTATATGAAAATTGATATTAGGCATTTGGGACTTAAAAATCCAACTTGTTAGGATTAGTTCATCTACATCACAAGGGAACTAAAATGTCACAACTGTTTATTCTTTTTTAAATGATTGCTTAAATTCATTTTATGTTTGATTTTTTATTACATGTATACCATGCTTATTTGTAATATGTCAATTATAATAATTTCGTTTCGTGATATTAACAGGTTAACACCAAAGAAACCATAGGTTACTATCTTTCAAGTGAGATAATATCACTATGCTTGTCTAATATGAAAATCGGCAATGAATTGACAAAAAATGTTAGTTTCTCGATTCATATTGTTTTTCCAATTTATTATTATAGAGTATTTTGACATCTATTTTTGTTACCAATACTTGCTAACGAAAGTTGTATATCTCCGCAGGTTGCAACATTTATAATTCTGAAAATTATATTAGACGATGTTGGTTTGGCTCATGTCTGTGGTACAACAGAGAATTTTTTTGGAGTTTGTCGAGTTTTGAACATGATGTTGGAAGATCTTGAGAATCCACCCTCACCTCGTTTGTTGAAGCTTATGATTTCATGCTATTCTCGCTTATCTCAAAATTGCAGGGCTAGAGTTGCATTAACAACTTATCTTCCAAACAGGCTCAAAGATGCCAATCTCATCAATTTTTTTCGTGTAAGTACTTCTTGTGATATAAATATAAGATCTTCTATTTATCAACAAAATAAATATTACAAGACATGCTATTAGGGTGGCTTTTAGGTACACAACCTATTGAAGATAACCATTGATTTATTTATTAACTAACTTAATGATTTGTATTTAAAAAGAGATACCTCTTCAGTAAGTTTTGTGTCACATTTATGGTATTTTTAAAGTGGATACGAACAATAAGATTTTAGTCTCTTAAATACTCAGTTTTAGATCTAGAGAAATTTCAATTGCCTCTATGAAGAGATAATTCAATTGTTAGTTTATTTACATTTTTTGATACTTGATATTGTTTCAATGCATGCAGGATGATCAAAAAACTATGAGGTTGGTGCAGAAGTTACATGAGAATGTTGGGGTGGTTCGAGTTCCTTTTGAACCAGGTAGAGGAGGAATTGATGATATTCCAGGGCCATCATTATCAAGAAAATGATATGTCTTGTTTCTGTTGTTGGGCTTGAAACACCAATACTTAATGCCCTATTTATCTTTCTACTCGAAAAATTGAGTCAAGTTAATAATGTCTTATGTATTAAGTTTTAATAATTACTTTGAGTTTAAACATGTTTTTATGTTGTGTTGTTAAATTTAAATGGATTATGGGGTTCTTTTGTTGTGACCTTTTGATGGATGTTCAACTTATGGTCAGATCATTGTATTAATGAATTATTTAAACTCTTTGATATAGTTGATTTTTACTTCATCATATTCAAATTGAAAAGAACAATGAGATAATTAGGTTTTGTGCATAAGGTAGATTTAAAATGAGGTCTCCCTCGTTTGACATCCTGTGTTGTGTTATGAACAATTGTGAAACTCTAAAACTTATGCATATTGAGGTGGTGGAGTAATCTTGAAAGTTTTTTTTGGGCCAGTCATATCTCATCAGTTCCTCTGTTAAAATTAGAGGCTTTTTTGGCCTAATTATTTTTTTTTTATAAATATTCAAAATTTAAATTTTAGTCCCTACAAAAGATAGTTGCACTTTTTAGTCCTTGTAACAATTTTCATGAGCATTTTTAATTCATGTAAAATTTTCGATCATCATTTTAAGTCGTTGTAATATTTTTCGTTAACCCTTTTAGTCCTTAAAAATGCTAAAGGAAAATGTTACATAGACTTTTTTTTTATTTATAACTAAAAACAAAATTATAAATATTTAGAGATCATTTACTTAATTAATGTAGAATTAAATATTAAATTTATTCACAAATTTGATTAATTGTTTGACTAAATAAATTAATGGAAAAAGTACAGTGAAATATATCTACCTATCTATCTATATCTATAGATCTAAAAATTCTACATAGTTTTGTTACCACAAACCCTAGCCCTAATGCTCTAAACCAATCAAATGTGTCTTGTCAAGATCCGTGTCCCACCTTTATTTACATCATACCCTCATTGACACGTAATATGATTTTATTGTCGTGCTTTAATACACATAATAAATGATAAATGTATCAACTTAATATGTGACTCGATACATTTAATAACATCCATATTTGCCAATGGTTGCTCTCCCTAACCGGAGGGAGTATTTCTCATCCATGTATGTATTTAATGATATGCATTATGACACTCATTAAAGAGATCTACTATAAAAACATTACACAACTAAGGATAAACAAAGAAAAATTAAAAAAAAATAATATGCACATATAGTAAATCAATTACTCAGATTTTTTTTCTTCTTCTCGATATCACTCCACAAGATTTCTCAATATCATGTCTTATAAGTTTCAAGTCAACATGTATGCTTCATTTGTATTAGTTTATGTTGCTTAATCTATTATTTTATTTTGAATCTTATTCCTTTTGTGTCAGATTTCTAAACAGTGTAGGTAATGTGAAATTTTTCCTTCTTGTGTAAGTAATTTTTTAAAGAATTGTTCTTTTGATCATTCAAGATTTAGAGTTTATTTATTTACATGTGAGATTTTTTAAAATTGACTATATGTAGGAAGTGTTTCTGATCTTGATGGAGAAATTCTTTCTATGCGTAGTGTTTCATCCATCTTTCTGATCTTGTATATATTTTAAACTATTTTTTTATTACTTCATATATTTTTAAAGGAATTATATTTATATTGAATATTTAAATGTTTTATGCTGATGGGATTGGGCATTACTTTCGACCAATTCACTTTGTGAATGTGTGTTTTGAAAGAATTTTGAAAATATGAATATTTGAGATGTTAGTTATTCCACATCTACAAATAAAATTCCATAGGTGTTTTTTAGTATTTTATTGAAAAATCATATAATTCAGCAAATCAAGACGCCTCATGGAAGTTTTGGAAGACATATAATGAAGTTTAAGAATTATATCAAAACATTACAAGTTGGGAAAATTTTGTCTAAGTTCCAAGACCAAATCAGAGAAGGAAAACACTCAAAAAGACAGGAAAAGGCGAAATTAGCAATGGAGGCTAAGGCCACGAGCCCCAATCATGTGGGACAGAGAGCTTTTTTTATCTATGTGTGCTGCCATGCGCCTCGCTCCCCCTTTACCCTTGGCGCATGTACGATTCCGGGAAAATACAACTTTTTGTTTTATTCTCTCTGCGGGTTTTGAGAGAAAACTCAGTTTTTCAACCTAACCTCACCTGGAAATATGCTTATAATTACAACACCTCTTATTCATAGTTATCTTCTTAGAAGGATGAAGCTTGACTCGGGTAGGGACCGCTAAGTTCACTACTTTGGTTTAGAAACCTCCATAGGTGTCGAAGGATCACACACTTTACTATTCATTCAAAACTTAACAATTAAAGAGGAAGACAATCACTAGGAGCTTCAAGCAGGAATTTCTAATCATCCTTTGTTCTTAGAGTATATTTTATTTCTTTTATATTGTGTCTTTTGTTACCATGAGTAACTAAACCACGTTTGATTAGGGCTCTAAGTTGGACCTCTCTTTATTTATTGGATTTTTTTAATGCAAGTTTTTATGATCACTTATGGTTTGAGATTATTGAATTTTGATATGTATCGCACAGTTTAATGATTTTGTGCCCTAGGGAGTGTGAGTATTAATCATCTTAGATTAGGTGCAGATTGGGATCTAGCTTACATCAGAATAATTACAAATGAAATTTATCCTCCTTTCTCTGATTAATTATAGTTATTTATTTCTTTAATCAATTATGGTTAATTATGGTATGTGGCGAAATTATAAGATCCATATGTAAAAGTGGTTCCTTTAGCAATGGAAGTTCAACATGCATAAATGAAGCAATTTCAGATGGATTCAAACTATTCACAGAAGCAATGGAAGTTTTAGTAACATTAGGATTTTTATCCACATACTCAAAAGGACTTTTGGGAACATTATCCGGGTAAGATGAAGTATTAAGAGAACTTACATTTTCAGCGGTTTTCAAAATGGAAATGATTTTCCCTATTTCATGTGCAACTCTAGTTATAGTAAAAAGAAAGTATATGTTTTCATGCTTCCACAACTGTAATTGCTATAAATTCTCATACAAGCAACTACCTAAAGAGCCCCTTAACTTCTCAAAATTGTCACGGTATAATGTCATGCCATCTTGCTCGACATTGTTCTCCTTCAACATTTGTTTCACCTAGAACAACTTATTGCAGATACTCCATGCAGCGATGTACTCAGCTTCTGTAGTAGACAAAGATACACAATTTTGCTTCTTGCTGAAACATGAGAATAAATTGCTGCCTAGAGAGAAAAATCCACCATATGTGCTCTTTTGATCATAAGAATTTCCAGCCCAACCAACACAACAATACACAACTAGTATGGAATTAATATCATGATAATACAAAATGTCATAGTCACTGGTTTCATTAGTGTACTTCATGATCCTCTTCACTTGAATGAGATGACTAGCCTTGGATTAAGGTCGGTATCTAGCACATACTCCTACAACAAATGCGATTTCAGGTCTGCTTGTTGTGAGATACAATTGACTTCCAATCATACTCTTGTGGAGACTTTGATCAACATCAACACCACTATCATGTGTTGCAACAGAAGTTCTCTTATGACCTGCATTTTCAAGACCCACCTTCTTCATAATTCTCTTAACATACTTCCTTTGAGAAATAAAAATTGTATCTTCCATTTGCTTTACTTGCACACCAGGAAAATTTGTTAATTCGTCAACAAGATTCATTTCAAATTCAGACTGCACTTTTCGGACAAAATGTTCCACCATCTAGTTCGACATCCCACTAAACACAATGTTATCAACATAAATTTGAGCAATCATAGATTCTCCTTCAACATTCATCACAAACAAGGATTTGTCAATTCCATCTTTGTTGCATCATTAAGCCACTAAGTGAACCTTGTTCATAGTTACAATGTAACTTTCATCAGACTTGTTCTTATAGATCCATTTAGCATTAATGACATTCAACCGTTCAGGTATAGGAACTAATTTCCAAACTTCATTTCTCTTTTACTGACCAAGTACCTCTTGCATAACATTTATCCAAAACTCATCAGTTAAGGCCGCTTTCACATTCTTTCGTTCAAAATTAGAAACATAACAAGAGTTGGAAATTACATCTTTAGATCTTGTGGTAATCCCTTCATTCAGATTCCAATGATAAGGTCCTTAGGTGGATCCTTTTGAATTATAATAGATGTACCTTTGCTGACTTGTACCTCACTAAAATATGACTCAATGTATGAGACATCTTCTGGAGCATCAGATTGTTGAGAGGATGTTTCAACATTGTCTTCGACATCCCTAATATTTTCAACTAAAGAATCATCAACAACAACATTTATGCACTCCATCATAATATAGGTTCTGGAATTGAACACCTTGTAGGCTCTACTGTTAGTGGAGTAACCAAGAAATACTACTTCATCACTTTTGAGATTCATCTTTCTTCTTTGTTCACCATCTGTCAAGATGTACCATTTACTTCCAAAGACATGGAAATATATAACAGTTGGTTTCCTCCCATTCCATAGCTCATAGAGTGTGGATGAGGTACCATAGTTATGAATATAACATGCAGTATTCATGGCTTCAACCCCAAAATGATAAGGTAGATGTTTGGCATGAAACATGACTCTTGCTAATTCTTGAAAAGTCCTATTTTTCCTCTCAACTACACCATTTTGCTGGGGGTGTAATAGGAGATGAAAACTCATGACCAATTCCTTCAGTGGAACAAAACTCAAAGAACGTGCCATTCTCAAATTCCTTGCCATGGTCACTTCTAGTAACAACGTCTTTTTCTCTCAGAAGTCGTTGGCAAAGAACTTTGAAGACATCAAAAGTATCTGATTTGAAATCCCGGCAGGCTAGCTTTCATATGTTTTATACGATGTTTCAACATCAGATACGAACCGAATGTCGAGTAAGATGCTTTAACATCGAGCTAGCATAAAACAGACAGATCAAGGCAAATATAACAGATGTTGAATTTTTAGCGCATGAGTTAGAAGTTGTTATATGTGATGTTTCAATACCAGATGCACAGAAAGCAGATGTTTCGTTCAATGTTCCAACATCGTGCTAGCCGTAAACATAAACAAAACAGCAAAATAAAAGCAAGAAAGTAAAGAACACAGAAAGTTTGTTGACCCAGTTCAGGGACAACACACCTACTATGGGAGCTACCAAGCCAGGAAGGAAATGCACTAGTGTAGTCTGGTGGAACAAAATGTGTTTAACATTACCTCTTGAGAGTTTTGATGATAACAAGGTATTCAAAATTGTCAATTGAATATGCTAATATTTGTTCAAGTGTACAGGACCATAGACAAAATTTTGTGTCTACTTAAAAGCTTAGGTATTGGAAGAACAAATGAGAGCAATATAATCAACAAGAAGGAAGCTTTATGCATCTGAAGAAAAGTGCTCCTGAAGTCAAAATGCTCCTGAAGTGATGACGTGTCATCAGAAGCAAGTTCATCATAAGCACCTCATCAGAAGCAAGATCACCAGAAGCTGAAGTTCATCAGAAGATGAGAGACTTAAAGCTTCAAAGGCTGCTCAAAGGATTTAATCACGCTCAGCATTGCAGAAGACCAGAAGTGTAAAGCAACAGTTAATTCAAATGGATTTGAAGGCATTGGATGCTCGTTCTTTGAAGAGCGTTGACAAAGTACAATTGTACGAAGTGTACAACCACTACCTCCACTACTCTGAGTGTGTCTCTTCTACAAGACAAGAATAACAGCTACGCCTGCAACAATGTTCCTTCAGACTTGGAATGAATTTGAAATTGATCCTTCATAGGACAATAACCATATCAGGCAAAAGATCATTGGTGATTGATCAAAGCTTCA
>Ga0099826_10003619_pt1 | contig 10565 bp, 6 predicted proteins | sample Mtrugardesep15_FD_76830 | JGI IMG/M metagenome (GOLD analysis project Ga0099826, IMG submission 76830) | Root nodule microbial communities of legume samples collected from California, USA - M. trunc garden sep15 | ecosystem: Host-associated > Plants > Roots > Nodule | place: USA: California...
AAAAGAAAAAATAAAAAAAAAAAAAAAAAAAAAAAAAAAAAAAAAAAAAAAAAAAAAAAAAAAAAACTAAAAAAAAAAAAAAAAAAAAAAAAAAAAAAAAAAGCAATAACCCATTATCATTTTAAAGTAAAACTTGGTATATTTTCACTAATATATTGATGTATGTTATTACTAATATCTCTTTTAAGTAAAGAAACAACTGGAGTGTGTAGTAGGTCGATTTGTGAGTTAAAAGACATTGATTTTTTATGTAAGTTGATTATTTTTCGTGCACAATTATAATAACTAATCCTTCAAAGGATCTAATTGGATGACAAACTATTTCATAGAGTTTTAACGTTACTGCATGTCTAAGACTAGATTTAAAAAATGAGGTCAAGGGTTGGATCCATGAAATAACCGAATCATTAATTATTAACATTTGTCTATAACAAAAAATAAAAAAATAAACAAAAGTAGATAGGGGCAAAACATGTTGAGCATTCCTTTTTAGAACTGAAATTACTATGGCTTTGTAACAAAATGGAATTCTCTAACTCACTCAGTGTCATCAAGAAGGACTCTCCATCTTCTACTTCTGTTTCAGCTTCAGTTTCCTCTCAGAATATGGGTTCTTTCCCAAGTCCAGGAGCACCATATTACAGGGACAGAACAAGAAGATATGAGAACAACAAGGGGTGGAGCTCAGAGAGAGTATCAAAGCATACAAACGGAAACAGTAGCAGAAGACACACTATGTCTGGTTTAACACCATTCAGTGGTGGAAGAACAATGCCTTCAAAATGGGATGAAGCTGAGAGATGGATTTGTAGTCCAGTTTCAGCATCATATGCTGATAGTAGAAGAACTTCACATACACAACAACAACAGCAGATTCAACAACGTAGACCTAAGTCAATTAGTGGTCCAATTGTTCCTCCTCCTGGAGTGGCTTTCTACTCAAACTACTCACCTTCTGTTCAACAACTTAGACAAGGTTTTGTTGTGAGGAACTTAATGGTGAGTTCACCTTTTTCAACTGGTGTTTTAGCACCTGTTGCTGTTTCTGTTCACCATTATGATGATGATGACCCACATGGTACGGTTTATGGTTATGACATTGATCATGGTATGCAATATTCTAATCCTGTGCTCAACCAGAATGGTGTAAGGGATTCATCAATGTCCACTGAACCCATGTGTTCTGAATCTGATTTGCTTTGTGACCCTTCATCTCCTACCTCTCAAGGTAATAATAATAATAGTATAATATTGTACCTAGATTTTGCAGGCATCCACCAAAAGTAAATTACATATATTTACTAGTTGACATCTATACACTATTGCAGATCACAAGCCATTATTTGACAATATTTTATACTAATCGCGTATCGCAAAACAATAGCGATTTGTTCAAGTTGTTATACGCCACAGCACAACTATTTGACAATATTGTCTGAGATCAAACAATCTACATGTTTAAAATTATTCTGTTATTTTAATTTACAGATGAGGAACATGATGGAAATAATGAGGAGACTGGGATGTCTTTGGTTCCAAGATGTGATAAAGGTACTCAAATGAGCCCAACAGAAACAGAGAATGATGCATATTCATCTCCAAAATCTTCTGCCACTTCAGCCATAGATCAAGAATATTGTCATTATCCTAAACTAGAAGTCAGAGATGTGGAGGTTGACAATCAAGCTACTGTTACCAGGGGATCCAAGAGACATGTGGCCAGATTGACCAAAAGTCACTCACTACATAGAACAGAAATGAGAGAGAATGGTGTTGATGCCCCAGTTTCATGTTGGGATATTGAAGAGTCAACCTTGGACACTTCCAAGTATGTTTTGTAAATGCTAAATATCATATTTCCTGAAACTCTTTTGCAGTTTGGAGTCTGCAAATGAAAACATCACCAAGATAATGTGATTGTTTTACTTATCAATTCATCCATAAGCTTCTTTCTTTGGCGCAGGTTACAGAGAGAGGAAGCCAAAATCATTGCTTGGGAGAATCTGCAGAAAGCAAAAGCCGAAGCTGCTGTACGAAAACTCGAGGTACTTTTTCTCGTTACAACTTGTCTACTTAACTTTCTAATACCAAGTATATCTAGAGTCTAGAATTAGAAGCAAATGTGTATTCATACTATCTTGATTAAAAGCAAGATATATGCTTATTGAAGAAGGTTTCACCTTATTTGCAGTATTAAAAAGCTCAGAATATAAATGCAATAAGTGTATATAACAACAGAAGAGGCACTTGTAAATATGTAATATCTTTCTGACCATGATAATGTTTGACCCAGATGAAATTGGAGAAGAAGAGATCCTCAACAATGGATAAGATTGTTAAAAAACTAAGAAGGGCACAGTTGAAAGCAGAAAGTATGAGAAGCTTAACACCTGTACAACAGGAACATCAAGCTTCCAAGATTTGCAAAGTATTTTCATTCCCCAAGTATCCCCAGATAAGGTCTCTAAGCAGCTGCTTCAGCAGCCATTCTCAGTGATTGATCACATGTGCCTGAAGTCATAGGTTTTGTCCAGGTTAAAAAAGAACATTATGCATCGTCTTAATGGCCTTTGATGCATTTGGCATGTGTTAGAAAGATCAACATTACATCATTCTTTGTACCTAGTTATGTGTTAATTGTATATACAAAAAAGTGATTTATGTCGACGAACTTTCTTTAAATATTCCTATATATTGTTCTCTTCATGGATAAACATGGTTTTGGAAAAGTACAAGTAATCACACCCTGTTGAACGAAACACGCTGCACAAGTCTAACAGCAAGTGTTTTGACAATGTGCTGCTATAGAAGACGGTCGGGGAAGTGTATCTCTAGCCACCGCCAGCGAATTTTCTTTGAAAATAATATTTTTATAAATTTGTTACAAATGGTCTTAAGGTGAGTCACTAACCACAATACTATTTTGAGTATAAATTGGAACATACTAAACTGGCAAAAACACAACTTGCAAGAGGATAGACCAAAAAAATCTTATAAACCAGTGAAAGAATACAAGATTCAAGTTCAATAGTACAAAAATAATTTATCTGGTTTACAATGTATAAAGTAAAATCCAACTCTTAGTGCTGATAATACTTAAAACCATTCTTAATGGAAGACCTTCACAGCAGTCCCTGGCACCCAATTAGCATTTGGAATGCAATGCGGCCAATAAAACCATGCTCTCCTAGTATGGTCTATACCTCCAATCTGTTGTTCTTGATGGCCTTCTACTAGCAACTCCATAACCCAACTGCTAAATAAATAAACAGCAACTAAAGTAAGAATAATAACCAAAAGCAAGGAGCATGCAACTAGATTCAGTATTCCATTTTATTGTCCATTCATTTTACATGCAAGGGACACTACAAAATAATATATCATCCATCTTTTTCATAATGATAAAAAAAACACCAAGCATTTCAGTTCACTTGCAAAGCACCATGGAAAACAACACATTAAGGATCTAGTAGATTCCAAAGAAAGATAAAATGGGTAAATTCTAGAGAAATTACCCAATTTACCATTTCTTTTCCGTATTAGTTATAAAACCATTCACGTGTATTATAAGTATATTTGTCAATTTGAATTTCTGCTATTTAATTGTATTTCTTCTCCTGCTTCTGTTAGCAAAACGGATCTTTGGCTAACAGGTTAGCGGACTGGGCCTATAACCAACTAACTTTGGTGTGTTAGGATGAACTTATTGTTGCTTAGTAATCAGATTCTGTCAGTGACAGAATCTAACAGTTGAGTATAACTATCAACTTGATCTATAAATACTGTACTATATATAATCAGTTTGTAAGCTAAGTCTTCAGATTTCAGAAAGTACAAATTTAAGATTCTCTCAAATCTCTCCAGTTTTCTTCTGCTTATTGTCAATTTCTCACATGATCTCAGCAATGCAAATAATGATAATGAATATATAGTCTATACTCACATCATCAAAGTCCAGGCTATCGTACATTCTCCCATAAGGCCTCACAGGACTTTCATCAAAATAAGGCCTTACTGGACCGCCATATCCCCTGAAAGAATCCATGCTATTCAACATAGTATTCCCACTCGGCCCTGCTTCATCAAGAGGTGCGGCTGAATCTATGGCAACCTGCAAGAGAGCATGATTCACAGAAATAAGGTCATTTATAAATCCAAGATTGACGCATACAATTACACTTGGAATACATGGTAAGTCAAGTTTCAGAACAAGGAATTTATGAAGCCTTAAGCAAATGTGCATACACAATAAACATAATCATCTTTGTAGACCATCTTGACATTTTTCGTCATGTTATGTCACAAGGAATTTGCGCTGTCAGGAATCATGTAGGTCTAGTGTACACGTCTGTTGTGATTAATTAAGTGCAATCACTGCACACTGATGTAATGTCAAGTAGATCACCGCAAGCAGTAAGGAGGGGGGAGGTTGATGAATCTTAAATACACCCACTTTTTCAATGCCATTTCCAAACGAAGAAATGTAGATTCAATTCAAGTAGGGTCATGATGCAAAGTAACAGAAAATCCAAGTCAAAGTACCTCGTGTCCACAAATTTCATGAGGTCTTCGAGAGACACGATCTGCAACAGCACTGTCCGCAAAAGTCACAAAACCAAAACCTCGATGACCAGGTCTCTTGACATCCTAGATCAAAATAAAGAGATGGGTTAGCCAGCTTTCAACATTTGAATATGTTTTTAGATCAAAATAAAGAGATGGGTTAGCCAGCTTTCAACAGTTGAATATGTTTTATTTGATATCTTACCCTAGGAATATAAACATCTAATATATGGCCAAATCTTCCAAAATACAGGCGAAGATCTTCAGTGGTTGCCTCCGGGGGAAGACGACCAACAAAAATCTTTTTGCTTATCCCACGAGCAGGTTCTCCCCCTAATTTACAGTTTAAAGCAGTCAGTATGTAGCTACTTTAAGAATTAATAATTTTAATTTAATCAGTGTTTCCATGCTTACTTCCATAAATCGAACTTGGACGATCATACATAGTTGGAGCACCAAGTGCTGCATATCTAGTTGATGCAGGAATATAAGTACTATATGCACTATATCCTATATGTGGCGTTCTGGTTCTGCCAATTGGCTTGAAATCATCTTCCTGCCAAAATGACATACAGCTTATTAACAAAAGTTAAAAGAAAAGGCATGTATAACTATAATCAGGTATCTTTCCATCACCAAACAAAGACTTATGCATGAAAATGAAAACTGGTGGTGTGAAACCAGTAGTATTGATATTTTTAACAAGTTAAATAAAATGCAGGGTGCGTGTTGATGCTGTATTGAGAACATCTTGGATTTATTTTTTTTAAAGAGTCTGATACTGCTCCAACGTGTGTCAACAGCATATTGAAGCATGTCTAGTATGACACAGGAAGGAAAATAAAGTACCACCAGTGTATCATAGATAATCAACAATGAAGAAATATAATACAATGTTTTTAAATAAGATAGAACGCGACAATAAATTGAATGAAGATATTTACAAGTGAAGAAGTAATAGGTGAAGACCAGAGACTAAATTACAGATTAGTAAATTTATAAGCAAATACAGATAATAACGAAGCTAAACAAACATTCCAGTTTGGTTTGCCTTTCATACTTTCGTTATTTAGATATTCTAAAGATTTTTTGTTGACTTGGGATATTTTGAAGATAGAATTATAAACTTGCTTCATTTCACTGCGCTCAAATTGGAGGGGAAAAAAGTGGGATATTGGATGGAATGAATCCATTTTATCATGTCAATTCCATTTCATCCTATTTTAGACAATCTAAACTATAGAACATTAAATATTCAATAGTTCAATTCCAATTCACTCTATTTCACCATTTTCCATCAATCTCATTTAAGAAGATAACAGTAAAATAAATAAATCATTTCCTAAAAATCCAGGCTAATAAACAGATAATGATGATATCTCTGACAGATATCTAGTTTGAGACATAACCAGACAGATCAAGTTATTCATACCGATGACACAACCATAAAAGGGGGAATGCCAAATGTATGCCCAGAGTAAAAAGGGATGCTGAACCAGTTATAAAATACAAACTATACAATTGACTCTTCTTATGCTATAGTGTTTACATCTCCCTCGGTATTTATTTCCACACCATGGTGACTAGTTCTTGACTTCATCTAATCAAGATAACATCTTAATTTTTCAAAACTTCATCTTCTTGATTTTCAAATATGATCTCCCAAGGAGAGTATCCCTATCCTCCCCCAAATCTTTCCTTAATTTTAACTTAAAAATTGTTATCCTTTTTTAAAAACTCGGCCTGTCTATCGATTTGTTATCGTTTTTCTAGTTTCTTTTTCTCTTAATATCTATAAATCTATTGTTTTGAGCTATTGGGCCAAGTATCTTTATACTGTGATCATAAAACCATACTTTTATGAACAATGCATGGCTGCTACAAACAGATTAACATTTCAATAGAATATGCAATGAAAATACACCAGGAGAAAACATTAATAAGGATTTTTTTACAAAACTGTTCTTTTGTGAAAGAATAAGCTCTAAATAATCTTACCTTAGGTGTAGCTCGATCAACCACCACATCAGAACCCCCTAGTTCATGGGTTTCTTTCATCAAGTTCTCCACAGAATCTGCAACACAAATATCATCCTTACAGGCTAACAGAAATTGATACATGTCTTTTTCCATTTGATTCCAAAATTAATGTCATGAACCAAAGGAAAAGGCAAAATATGAAAAACAAAACAAATGACTTCTAAAATACTTCTGTAATCAGGAAAGCTATCCCAGAAACTTCTAATTAATAGACAAATTTATATATTGAAGGTCAGAAAAGAAGTTATATATAAAATATAAATATTTCAAATGCAGAGTGAGGTTAAATTACTAATTCTTATGAACAATACAGTAAACTTTGACCAAGTACACCTCATAATTACAATTCGAAAAGCCAACATGTCCCATAAAATAAATATAAGTTCAATATTCAACATAAACAAAGTAGTAAAATGCATATTTCAGTGTAAAAATCAATTTCAAGTCCAGTGAAAACTGTGGCTGGAATATTAATATTACACCCTCGGTGTTATTGATGTATAAAAGACAGAGAGAAAAGGCATAGCAGCCCTGTCTCAGAACTCAGAAGTACTCACAAAATTGTCTTCTGCCAATGATTATCACGATACTAGTTAATTAATAATTTTTAATTATCTACGATTCTAAATTCAATTAAATTTGAGGATAATTAAGATATGATAAATCCATAAGTTAAAGTATGCAGATAATTGTACCACAGACAAATAGTGACGGCCAAACCTGCACTTGCGAAAGTGACAAAACCAATTCCCCGATGTGTTTTTGATCCACGATCCTGTTGGACATAAATGATAAAATGTCTAGAATCAAAAATAAATGTCAACTAAATAAACATATATAATAATATATGCATAATAATGCAGTGTAATCGTATAACTGACAAATGCAATTGACAATAATGTTATGTGTATATGTGAACAGCATGCATAAAACACACCAGCCACATTTTAACTTTAGATGTTTGACCATCAAAGTGAGGAAAGTACCTTTGGCATATATAAATCTGTTATATCACCGTATTTCTCAAAATGACTGCAAAGGAAAAAAAAGAGAAAAAAATGTGTTAAAATAATGCTTCCATTTCAACGGAATCGGAGATTCTATATGAGAGTATGAGACTAAGTCCCCAAAGAAGAAAATACTACAAATTATTTTAATGAAGATATCACACTCAATATACCTCCTAAAAATTTCTTCTGTTACTGACGGAGCAATCCTGGCCACAAAGATTCTGGTAACCTTTTTGACTGGTGCCCTCATCTCCTCCTTCAATTTACAAGGAAAGCATGTTAAGAATCAGACCATACCTCGAGACTTAAAGAAGACCAGCCATGAGCTAGACTAGAAGTAAATAATCACAATTTTAAATTTTACGCGTTAAAACCTTTGGTGTGGCCACTTTGACTTCCAGCGTTCTATCGCCAAGACTGTGTTCACTGGATAGCACATTCTGCATTTAGAAGTGATGCAAACTGGAATTAAGTATATACAAACTACCTTCTCATCTCATATACCAGCTGTGTGTGTGTGTGTGTGTGTGTGTGTGTGTGTGTGAGTGTGAGCAGTTACCTTAGCATCATCCACAGATGCGAATGTCACATATCCAAAACCGCGAGACCGGCCAGTTGACCGTTCCTAAAATACAAACATAAATAAATTAAAATGTGCCTCCAGAAAACTCAAAACATCAAAGCAGACAGGCAATTTAGCTTTGCAGAATAATCACTAAATCATAAAGAAAATATCATAAAGAAAATAACAATCAGTTCTTTTCAATTCTTTTTCTATTATTTCTCACTTTCATCTTTTCTCTGTTTGTGTAGCACCATGAAACATGGATAAGCATGTCGCATTTTATCTCCAAACTCTGTAAAAATATGAATTATATATTGAGTGTGATAAGGCTTCCGTTGCAATGGAATAGGAGATTCTACACGAGAGTATGAGACTAGGTCCCCAAAGAAGAAAATGCTCCCAATTATTTAAAACCTCCCAATTTATATATTAAATACTTAACAACAACAGCTAAGCGTTATAGGGGTCGGCTACATTGATCAAATTACGCTGGTTGGCTACATTGATCAAATTAGGCCATAATGTTTTGTCACATACTTAACAATAAGTGAAAAGAATGCAATATCTAACCTTCATAACAATACAATCTTCTAGCTCACCAAATTTGCTCATATATTCTTTCAACCCATCAGTATCAACATCCCAAGGGATACCCAAAACCTAATATACAATGTTCATGAACACAATAAGTTAAATTTCAATTTTTTAAGTCAAAATTAATACAAATACAAAAGAATAACAATAAATAAACAAAATTTAACATTGATCACTAACCACAAGCTTTCGTTGCTCCATTAAAATCTTCAATTAGGCTCAGTTAAATGAAAAACCCTAAAAATTGAAAAATAAAAAGGAAAAAGGAAAAATCTCTCGAATTCTTCTCTCTTTCTCTCTAAATCCCTCCTCACACACGCTCCCTGCACACAACAAAATCTCTCGAATCATTGTCGCCATTATCATCATTTACGAGATGAAATTTCAGCTTTTGAAGGGGCTTCAAATTCAACTGCGTAGTTTGAATTGCAACTCAAAGAAGAAAATTAAATCGAGAAAAAATATAATAATTGAGATGAAATTGATGGATTATGCACTCACTCACCTTGTTTGATATTGAATTGGGGAAAATCAAAACCCTAAATCGCAGATAATCACGCTCGCTGTTTCATGTCTCATATCTCACGCTCATAGTTTTGTGCATAAAACACCCACTTCGGTTTAGATATGTGAACCGGGTGCTTAACCGAACCGATTAGTAAACCGGGTGCTTAAAACAATATTTAATATTTATTCATTCCAATAAATTGATATAGTACAAATGTAAAGTCGCAAAAAACAAAAAATATGAACGAATATATAAACAAACTTACAATATCTATGTTAATGGTTAAAAAAAATATTCATGTTAATAATATAAAACGACATATTATATTACATATGTATATATATATGATTATATTTAACTCTCTCAAATACGTTCTTTCAAAAAAAAAAAAAACTCTCAAATACGTATCATATATATTTATTATTGTTGTATTTGACGAAATAACAAATATGACCTTACTTGAACAATATTTTTTTTTAAGAACTTGAACAATACTTGTTATATAGGATAATACCGCTCTTTCTTTGATTTGTAGGGAGACATGAACATATGTCTGATGGATGAATTATATAATCGTGTGATCAGAGTGTGATTAACGGTCAGGATGATCTCCATGTTTCGGGCATCATCCTTAGTTGTAGATGTTTGTTTTTGGCTAGTACAACGGACTAGGATGACCACACTAGGAATATTTCAATGACTTTCAGTTTGGTGTTGAGGTTTTAGGTGGTGTAGAGGTCATTTTGCACGATGCCAACAGGGTATTGAGTTAGTGGCACAGAGATGGTTCTATGGCTATGATCACAATAGATTTCTCAAGTGCTTTCAACTTGGTAAACAGGTTGGCATTTGATGCGCGAGGTGAGGGTGAGATGTCTATCTATTTCTCTATGGATTTAGTTTCATTATGGTCAAGCAACAGGGTTATACCTTAAGGATGGATAAATTATGTCAATCATTAGAGTCCAACAAGGAGTTCCATTGGAGCCACTCCATTTTGCTCGTGTTACACCATCATATTCATCATATCATAGATAGTTACAAGCTTCTTTTTCATGCTTGGTATCTTGATGATGAGACTATTGCAGGGGGATTCAGAAGAAATGGCTAAAACATTGGACATTATCCGGGGGTTCGGGTCAAGATTGGGCCTTGAACTGAATGTTGGAACAAAGGGTGTTTCACAAGTATACCACTTAAGTTTTGATGATAACAAGGTATTAAAAATTATCAATTGGATATGCTAAATATTTATTCAAGTGTACAGGACCATTATCAAAGATTT
>Ga0099826_10003620_pt1 | contig 10564 bp, 15 predicted proteins | sample Mtrugardesep15_FD_76830 | JGI IMG/M metagenome (GOLD analysis project Ga0099826, IMG submission 76830) | Root nodule microbial communities of legume samples collected from California, USA - M. trunc garden sep15 | ecosystem: Host-associated > Plants > Roots > Nodule | place: USA: California...
ACACTTGAATAAACTTTTAGCAATATCCAATTGATAATTTTTAATACCTTGTTATCATCAAAACTTAAGTGGTTTACTTGTGAAACACCCTTTGTTCCAACAGCCGCCCCTCCCCCGACTCTTTGAAATGAGTAGAAAAATGAGTATAGACTGCTGAACGAATTTGTTGAACCCCTTCAATAACAGCTCCACTAACAGACACCAAATTGATAACATTTTTGCGCCTTCTGCTTGACATAATCCCATGGAAAAATATTTGTGTTTGGATCACCTTCTTGAAGCCAATTCATTCTTGATTTTTGCCAATTAATAATATTCTGAGCTCGAGACAAGGAATGCAGATGAAGCGATAGATCATGTAGTTCCATGATCTCAACATCTGCAAGCACATATTGCTCACCTTTTGCATCTAACTGTGCCATTCGACTAAACCCCCATTATCGTAGCATCCAAATTCTTAGTGTGATTATGATGCCAATCCTTCAGACAAGTTTTTATCAATTTCAATTTTTGTTGCAAAACAAATCCTCCCCAACCAGTAGTATTAAAAGTACCCCATTGTTTGCGAACAAAGTCAGCATAGCCTGGAAAATCAGCCCAACACTTACGCATGCGTAATGGACGCGGTCCCCGGTTAGCAACGTCAACATGTAACAACAACGGGACATGGTCGGAAAGGCCCCTTTGGTACGCAACATGAATGCAATTAGGCCAAACCAGACACCACTTTTTCAGACAATAAGAATCGATCCAATCTGCTCATGGCAACTCCATCACCACGATACCAAGTAAAAAGACGACCACAAATAGGAAAATCTATCAGAAAACTATCTTCTATGAATTTGTTGAAACAATCTGCGTCAGTCTACCTGAAAACCGCCCCCTACCCTTCTTCTCATCAATACTGCGATCGAAATTAAAGTCACCGCACACACATAAGCATTTGTCGTTATTATTAATTACAAATGAAGTCAACCTCTCCCACAAAGCCCTTTTAGCCACCAAATCACAAGGCGCATAAATATTAACAAGAAAAAATTGTTCAGCAGTTTGAATAACCGTTCCTTTAATTACCAAAGAATGCCCAAAGCTCATGGTACACCAGACATCAACACAAGTACTATCCCACACCATCACTATACCTCCTCAAGCCCCCAACAACGGTTGGTAAGAATAACCAAAAGGAGTATCTCCCCAAATAGACTTTATCAACCAATCATCTATCACCGACAACTTCGACTCTTGAATACACAACACGAACAGATTCTTTTCATCGACTAAACGCCGCACCTCCACCCTCTTCTCACCACCTCCTAAACCCCTCGCATTATAAGATAGAACCTTCATTGAGACCACACCACCACCCTAACAACACCTACTCGTACCCACTCAACACCCTCCACCACCACTACCACTTCCCCCGACCACCTCATTAACGTCATTATCACCTCCTGCTGCCCTCCATTCTCTTCTCCCCTTCTTTGTTAACAAATTAAAACTATTAGATGTATCACATTTAAACTTTACTCCAACTGCCTTACTGATATCCCTAACATCTTCCGCCACAACATTCTGAAATGTTATACTTCCTCCAGTCTTATTTACAAGAGAAAGTTGACTTTTTAGATACATTGAATAATGTATGTATCTAGTCAAGAACCTAAACTAAATACATAAATTATTTAATGTATCTAAAAATTAAATTGTTTCTTGTAAATAGGACCGGAGGGAGTATCAAATAAAAATTGTCAATATTAATGTAATATTTTTATTAATTTGTTTATATACAATAATCTGTTAATTATTTGCACAGTACCAATTACAATATAATAAAATTTTGAAAGCAAATTTTTATTTACCGAAATGATAAAATTTTGAAAACTTATGACTATTTTCAAATATTTTCAAAATACCAACATTTTTTTTGGCAGAAAATATCAACAATAATCCAATGTTTCTATTAAATATTGATGTAGTTCGGATTATATTTACCGAACCATGAACGACTTTGTTCGGTAAATATAATCCGAACAGGTTCAGTGACAGAGAAAAAAAATCAGACCTAAAACATTAAGAAATCGAAGGAATGATATCTTACCTTGTTTAAAAATGCTTGAAATATGATGCTTTTGGGAAAAAAAATCAACAAGGAATCACACAATGTTACATTTTTGGATTTTGGGGTGTGAAAGAAGTTTGACTAGGGCAAAATAAAATGTGATGGGAGTTTATGATTTCGACTTATATATAAAACATGTTCGGCAAACATAATATGAACCACTATTTGAATTATATTTGCCGAACAAAGGGAAATTTTGAAAGAAAAAAATATGGCATTTTAGTAACGCATAAGGTGAAAAAAGTAATTACTCTCACCCTTTTAAGATCTTAATTCAATTAAAAGTTCTAAACCATCTCTTAGGACCCATACATTATTTCTAAAAAATGCGTCATCCTTTACTAGCATTTTATATTCTCTCTATCACAATGACTTTAAAAATCTTTGATCTTATTAGGAATTTAAACTAAATGTATATTCCAAAAATCATCAACAAAAATATGTTTTCACAAATAGACAAAAAATTGTATTTGCAAAATAAACAGAAAATGCTTTATTTTAATTTGACTTAAAATACACGTCTATTGCTCAAGATAAGCTGGCCTAACACAAGATAGCACAAGTGTCAATTGAAAAATCAAACCAACTTTTCATAACTCTTTTTCAATCAGAAACCGTATTTCTATCTTACTCGTTAATCTCTAAATCTTTCTTAATAGCTTTTGTACCTACTCTTAGTATATTGATTTTACAATAATTAAGTGAAACCAAGTGTAAATTTAACTCCTTAATGTGCACACATTTACAATGACTTTGACTTAAAGATGAAGAAAAGCACGAGTGAACTTTCTGATCACCATGAATTGTCTTAACTTAAACCAAGTTCGTCTTTGAGGTACTTAATTGCTTCTGATACGCCATCCTGCAAGTTGAAGGATTGTGTAAGTGACAAAATGTATTATAGCTATACAACATTTATGGTTAGAGTTTTCATATTTCAATCTGAGCATACTTCAGAGAAAAGGCTTTAAGTAAATTATTAACTATGAATTTATTAAATTAATGGGAAAAAAAAAAAACCGAGTTTCGTAAGTACTGCTCATAGCTACAAAGACGTAGATATGCATGCGTTTGAGTTCGACTAGGCCATTTGACAAAAAAAATACAAGAAAAAGAAAACAAGAATGTATAGAATAGAAAAGGAAGCAGCTATATTAAACATTTCATCACTCATATAGTAATTTAAGTCTAGATAGTGATGCATACAATAATTAAAAATTAAAAAGTCCATTGATAAAAGTTAATGACTATACACCAACAATTTAGAACAAATTAGTATCAAAAGTCATACAAGCAAAACTTACCATGGTATTACTTTAGTTATATCACTTCTAAGAATATTTCAACAAATACTAGTACTAGACATGTTTAAATACAACAATCAAATCTTATCCCGCTGAGTGGGGTCGGCTATATGGATCAAACGGCGCCATAATGTTCTATCAAATACCATATTTCTATCCAACTCATTAATCTTTAGATCTTTCTGAATAGTTTCTCTTTTGGTTCTTCTACGTCTTCCTATACCTCTAATGATTTGACTCCCCTCCATTTTGATCTATTCTCCCTACTACGAAATCCACAGGTATTCTCCTTACATGTCCAAACCACCTAAGCCTAGTTTGCACCATCTTTTCGAATGTAGGTGCTACCCCAACCCTCTCTCTAATGTTGTCATTTCTAATAACTAAATAATTTTTTTTACATTGTTGGTGTATAATTATTAACCTCCAAATAAAATAATCTAATTTAGGAATACATTACCTCAAGAAATATTGTTTCAGCAATTTCTGCAGCCCGTGCTCTTACTGTTGATGATAATGTATCATGTATTGCACGTGATAGTTCATGTGCAGCTTCCTGGATACTTCTGTCATCATTTTTATCAGGAAGCAAATGGTTTCTACTGAGCGGTTCAGGTGAAACGCCGAGCCAATGCATTCTTTCAGCCCAATAAAACTGATCTAGCACAAAAGGACACACTACCTGCAAGTTTGCAAAGCCATGTCAAGTGAATCTTGAAATGAATGATCAATAGCTTCAAGAGAATTTTATTTGAAAAAGTAGATGCAGTCTAACAACCCTCTGTAGGCAACAACATATATGGTCTAAACCAATGCTTAAACTTCAACATGGTCTAAGAGTAATTTTATGCTACAAGAATCCTAGCAAAGAAGAAACATTCTTTAAGTCCTACTCATTCACTAAAGAAAATCAGAATAGCAGTTATAGGAACCTGTCGAGAATGTTTCAACTTTCCTATAAACACAGTTTCTTATTCCTCGAGTAACTGGTCCATTGGTCGATGTCTAAGAGAAAAACATCATTCCCATTCATGGTGTATAAATATTCAGAGACAAATTTTATTTACTTAGGAGATTAACCCTCAACCTCGTCTATTTATAACAACAGGGATAAGAATTAAAATCTATGCCTATAAAAAAATAGAGATAAGAACTAAAACCTATGTCCAGCTAATTAATCTACAATCAGAAAAATACGCACATAACGGAAATAAAGGGAAGTATTTCCTCTAATATTAGAGGAAATATCTCAACATTGCCCCTCTGGCTAGTGCGTGTACTATACATCATGTTATTGATCATGAGTTTGTAAAGGATGTAACTATGTCTGAAAAGAATTTTCTTGTGGATAAAGTGGCAGTCATTCTATCTGTGCTTAGTCAGCTCATGAAAGACTTTGGATGCGATATGTAAAGTTATCTGGTTATCACAAATAAGACTCATTCACTCGGACTTGAAGAACTTTAACTCATCAAGAAGTTGTTCCAACCAAATAAAGTCACATGTAGTGACAGTCATATATTGATAGCTGTCTCTATATTGATATATTAAATCAATGATCTAGAAATAATTGCTTCTTAATTTTCCAAGAAAAAAATATTTCATCCAGAAGGAACACAGTCACTGAGGTTGAACGTCGATTACTAGGATATCCAGCCCAATAAATATGACATTTGTTCTTATAAACTAACCTTCCATGGATCCCTTAAAAAATTTCAAGATTCAAACGACTGTGTCTCAATGACTACCATATAGAAAATTAAGGAATTGATTCACAACACTAACAACAAATAAGGCATAGTCATAGGAATTTAGTTCTTGGTCTGGTTGTGTTCACGCATGAGAACATAAAATTGGGAGGGGCAGCATGGATTGCCGCACAAAGCCGTAGAAACTATAGAATCGTTCACGTAGGCCAATTCTGCTTTTGTTTGTGAAGAGGTATGATTTGCATGTCGGGTCTGTGCAGACACGTTTTAAACACATGAAAGGGTGTGAGGGTTAGTTTTTAAGCCACTACACCAACTAATTTCAGGAAAACGTCAAAACAGCGTACTCCCTCTCAAATTTTAATTGCTCTGTTTGTCTCTTCAGTCACTCACTGCACCGTTCTACCTTTCCATCATGAGTGCTCCTTTTGATCTCATAGACGCATACAATACGAGGCTGAAACCCTCTAGTCTGGTGCGAGTACGATATTTATGTTCTGCGAGGAAGCAACCCTTTGATCGTTTCCCTTTGTTCTCTGCACTGCTTGCTATATATACATAGCTTCAAGCTCTGCTGCTGTTGGAATTTCTATTGTTGTTGTTTCCATTCCCTCTGCAAGTTCATGGAAGAAAATATTGCCAAAAATTGTTGCTGATTACAGAAGTGATGTGGCCTGGAAGCATTGCATTGTTGGTGATGGCAATCCTAGGAAAATGCCGTCCGAGCATTGTTAAAGAATAATAACTGGAGGTGTTAATAGGCTAAAGAATCATTTGTGCGGAGCTTAAAAAGACGTGGGAACATGTAAGGCTGTTAATGATGGAGTCAAGAAGGAAATGCTGAAAACTCTAACTGGTTTGCATACCAAGAAAACACTCAAAAGGGGGAGATTATAAAGATTAGGAAACATATTTAAGAAGTGTTTCAGCTACCATCAATACAAAGTCAAAGAAGAGAGTGAGAGATGATGCATGTCGAGCAATTGCAAGGTTTTTTTAGAACAATGTTATGTTATTCATTGTGGCAAGGAGTTAAGAGTTCTTTATTATGTGTGGTTTAATTTCACAACATGTAAATGAATTTAAGCCACTGTCTTAATCACAACCTTCCCTTAGAGTGAAGTTTACGAAGGAAGAAGTGAAGTTGACAAATGATGTTTTGGAAAAACATAGGGCTAAATGGAGGACAACCGAGTGTACGATAATGATAGATGAATAGTCAAAAGGGAACGGTATTTTTTAATTTTAGAGATGCATCCAACATATCCAATAGATCCGACAGAAGCTTTGTGATGATTGATGCGATTGTTGAAGAGGATGGAGAAGAAAATGCTGTTCCAGTTGAGATAGACAATGCAACAAACTACAAAGCTACCGGTGAGATGTTGATACAAAAAGACGAAAAGATTGTATCAGACACTTTGTGCAGCAAAGCTTGATATGATGCTCGACGACTTGGGTTTTTAAACTGTTTTTTGTGATTTTTTGCCTTGGGTGTTTCTTTTTTAATAACTCACATTTTTCACCAATATCTATATCTCCTTCTCTTCTAGTCTGTTTTCTTTCTTTACCAACAGCATATTTTGAGCAATATACTCTTCCGTGCAGTTGCAGAGGTAACAGAGACGGTGAAAAGAGTACAAGTTCTAACAGCAGCAGAGCTTGAAACCGCAGGCATAAAACAAAGCACTGCAGAGAACAGAGGGGAAGAGTAAAAGGGTTGCTTCCACATAGGATATAAAGGTCGCACCTTGACCAAACTAGAGGGTTTCTGCCTCTTAAGAGTCTATGAGATGGAAAGGCAGAAAGCAGCAGTGACTGAAGAGAAAAACAGAGCACAACAGAGCAATTCAAATGTGAGAGTACAATATTTCGATGGTTTAGAAACCAAACACCGCACCCTTTCATGTGATTAAAACATTTTTCTTAGGTGTTTTTATTGACAAACATTGTTTTTAAGGAATCAGGCTGTATACCCGACCTGCGAAACACGGTTCTACGCAGACAAGAACAGACTCGGTCAACTCGCACGATTCCACCGTTTCTACGCAATGGGAAATTCTACTCATGCGCGAACACGGCCAGGCCTAGCAAGATCAAAGAATCACACGATTCCACGTGAAGAATTGCTATTTTGACTACCATGGCAACACAAGTACAAAAGACTAAAAAGATGTAAAATCAAATAAGAATATGAATAAGAGGCATTGAGGAAAACCTTCTGAAGATGTGGGTCGTACAGATGACCCGAAAAATGACAGGAGGTACGACAATCTAAACAGTATAAGCAATGTGGTAAAAGGAGTCCCAGTCAGTGGCACGGTTCGCTGCCGGAAAGTTCAAGGGGTTGTACAAGTGCTTGGTGGTTTGTGGCAGGTCCTTTTCAAATGTTGTTTGAAAGGATAGAAGATCCGAGAGTAATTCTCCTTTTGATGGTGGTTTTACGGAAAATCTCTTTTGTAAAAAATTTCCGGTGGCTGACGGTGGCTACGAGAGTTATCAGAGAGGGAGAGACTTGCTGGAGAAAGAAAACTAGGGTTATCAGCCGACGAGACATGAGCTTTGATACCAACTTGAAGTTTGAACGAAGATTGATTTAAATTGCTTGAAAGATTAACCCTCGCTGCCTTTTTCTATTTATAACAATAGGATTACAATCAATATCCCTTAATTATAGGGAGAAGAATTATAATCTATAACTACGTGATCAATTTACAATCACAAAGATATAAACATAACAACAAAAATAAAGAATAGTATAACAAAGGTAAATATATCTCCACAATAAGTCATTAAAGTTTGCTCCCTATAAATCATATTTATTACTAACCTGTGGTATGCCAGCTTGTAATGCAGCAGCAGTAGTTCCACTAATTACAGATGATCATTCCACACAAAAACATCAATTAGAAATTATCTATCTTGAATACTTCAATTCAATTTAATGATAATATCAGAACAACCAATAGATCAGAATATGAGTTATCTTACCTGCCTCCATGGTGAATCACAGCAGCGCATTTTGGGAAAAGCCAACCATACGGCAAGGAACTGTTTATATTAGATCAAAACATATCATTCTTTGATATAAAAAAAGGGTGACTAATTAGCACTTTCTTCAGTATTAGAGTAAATCAAAAGAAACTATAATTTCAATGGTTGGTTCCACTAAACTATACCACGAATCCACATATAATTGAAACTCAAGTTACAGAAGCCCTGAAAGCTGAATTTTATTTGTGTAAATCACAATTAATCTTTTTTTGGTGGTGGCCGGGGTTTGAACCGCGGACCTTGCATATATTATGCATTGTCCATATCAACTGAGCTAAGCTCACGAGGACAAATCACAATTAATCTATTATAAGGACCTGTTTTCTAGTCAAGCTATTAAGTTTGTATAAGTAGCTAAAGAAAACTCACCCAAAGAAACATAACAGTCGGCCATTATAAAGTGGGACACAATCTTCACTCCAATTATTATGCTCATATGTTGCTTCGGAAGCAATTATACGAACCACCGATTCTAAAGGCTCATATCCACCCGTAAAGAGAATAAATCTATAATTTGTGGTGCCCATGACCGCCTGAATAACACAAATAAATGAACGAGGGTCTTTTAGAAAACCCATGCTGCAAGTAAAAAAGTAATAAGTCATGTTTAAAAAATCTATAATTACAATTACTATATCAACTATGTTGTGTGTTGTTTAACACAAAGTTGAAAAAAGCTGTACCTTCCAATAGCACTCAACCCAATAAAAATTGGTTTAGCCTTTACAAAATTTTGCAGCTCTAAATGACGTGGACATAGGTTATCTGTATCATATAACGATGTTTCTCTGCATTTCGCACATGTAAACTGCCATTCAATAGGATGGAACCAAAACCCACAAACCCGCACTCTTGATGGCCAATATGCTGTAAACGGACTCAAATTAATCAGGTTATAAAATTGAAAATCTAAAATCAGTTATACTAGAGACTTGAAACATTTATGTTGCTCAAGAGAAACTCTCAGGTCACTTCATTTTATGAAGATAGACTATTCAAAAATCAAATACCTAAATCCCTAAAATTTAGGGATTAATATATCTGAGAGTTGGAGAAAATATTTGCTAATCGATCTCTACACGATTAGACTTCTCATGAAATACTTTGGTTAAAGATAATAGGCATAGCTACTTGACTGTTGCAAATAGTTTAATAGAGACAATTTTGTGAAACATATATAAGTAATTACTTGAACCGTATATGTTCACAAGTAGAAAAAATCCATGACTCAGTTCTGGCCTTTGCTATTTATGTGACTTTCATTGATTACTTCTAGCGATGTATACATACTTGAATCTTATTCAACCTCTATGAAGTGAATCTAAGCTACTTGTAAAGTTGAACATTAATTCTATTCTATTTATAACAATGGCATACACATTATATATAGTAAACAAAATTTTATCAAAGACAAAAGAACACACCTGGACATTCAACAACTTCTTTACTAAAGCCATACCTGTGGAACAAGGCACACAGTGAGTGATAAAAGTAAACTTAATATTGCATATCAGTAAACTTTATGTCACCGCACAATTATCCAAATGTAAATAAAAAACATTCTTCAATTTGCATCAAAAGGAAATAATTTTTTATCAGGAGTTTTGAAGTGTATGACCAAAACAAAACAAAAATGCTCAGTGGAAATTTAACTCAAAACTAAAAAAATCACCATAAAATACATCATTTCAAAACTCCTAAAAATTCAGATCTAACGTGATACACAAAAATAAGACATGAAACGTTCAGATAACAGAAGTTCCGTAACAGAAGTTCATTGAAGCTAATTTCGTTGAGAACAATTTTGGCATTCAGAATCCGTGACTTACATCAGAAGAGGAGATTGTGGCCTATCATACCAAGTAGGAATGCCTGTAACTGGATCCTGAAATCAACATAATAACATAAAAAAATGCCCGTCTGAGTTCAATAGAGTAAAGGGTGCCCTATACTCTTTTTCAAGGATACATGCCTACTGAAAGGTGGCCCGGACTTAGTGTGAAGCACAAACAAGTTACCATAAATTAATTTTACTAAATGAACTGAAAAGAAAGAGAAAAAATAACTAACAGTAAAGGGACATGGACTCAGATGTAAGTCTTCATCTCTCCATGATCCCCAATTTTCTGTGAAAAGGGGCCACATCCAATGAATAACATCCTTCCAGCAAACCTGCATGGAAACAAGATGATTGGAAAAAATTATTCATGCAGCTTGTTCCAAAAAAAAAAAATTAGAACATAGATACTAAAGAAATACCTTACCAGAAGGAGCTTCAATAAGATATTTATAGAGAAGAGGAAGTTCTCTTTGGAATTGTCTTTCAAATGTTGCAGGTGCACTAAACAGTAAATAAATTATTACAAGATCAAAATGTG
>Ga0099826_10003621_pt1 | contig 10562 bp, 4 predicted proteins | sample Mtrugardesep15_FD_76830 | JGI IMG/M metagenome (GOLD analysis project Ga0099826, IMG submission 76830) | Root nodule microbial communities of legume samples collected from California, USA - M. trunc garden sep15 | ecosystem: Host-associated > Plants > Roots > Nodule | place: USA: California...
GAGGTAAATATTTTAAAATAAGGTTAAATATGTTTTTGGTCCCTATAAATATACCAACTTTTCGTTTTAGTCCCTCTAAAATTTTCCTTCAACTTTTAGTCCCTATAAAATTTTCAATCACTATTTTTGGTCCCTATTTTTATGTAATTTTTTTTTTAATAAAATTGTGCAGAAATGTATAGAATATTGTAAAAATCACTCTAATTAATTTTTTTTTAACAAAACATGACCTTTCTCCTCCAAATGTAATCCACGATGTAGACTCTTTGTTGGTGGTGGTGGTGTGTGCGTGGTTTTGACGGCAGCGCCACCTCAAACCCCTTTTGCGGCTGTTGGGATTCCGGTGCCATCGCCCTCGCGATTTGGTGGCTGTTATGGTTTCTTGGATATACGATTCATACTTTTTATTTTTGATAAGGTGGAATGGAGGAACATGAATATGGTTATAGTAACCTTTGTTTAGGGTGACTTGTCTTGAGGCTAATCTGGTTTATCCTTTTATTGTCCCGTTCTTATTGAGCTAATATCGCATTGGGTTCAATTGAGTTTAGTGTAGGGATATATTGAATTGAAATAATCAGCATGTATCCTTGTATTGTCTTGTCCTTATTGCTTTCATATCACATTGGGTTCAATTGAGTTTAGCATATGGTTCGAATCTAAATATTTAGCCCAATCTAAATTTTAAGAACCAGTTAAGATCTAAATATCAAGCCAAGGTTTAACCCGTGGATCTAAAGATCTAGTCAAAGTCTAACTCGTACATTTTACACCCCTAATCATCATATCGTACAAACAAAATAAAAAAAAAATATGGTTATGATTACCTAATAAAAAAAATGGTCATGATTACCTAATTTTATGATCAAAGAGTTATAAATTATATATTGTTTGAAACAGAAAAGAAAAAGGCATATTTAGTTTGACTATGAGAAATCAATAATTGAGAAATTTAAATATTTTAATTATTAAAAAAATTGAACTGAGATTAGAGAACTCATTGATCAAAATTATATCTCTTCCATTTTTGCTATTTCACATCGATAAGTGTTGCTTTCACAACATAAAAAAGTGAAAGTCGATATGGAGCAGGGGAAAAATGAATGAGACACAACTTGGACCATGACATAGTTCCATGTATTGCAAACGAAATAGTTTTTTCATTTTATAACATCAATAAGCTTACCTTTACTTGTGGACTAGTCGATGTGGGCTCTACAAATAAAATACCACCAACAGTGCATGGATCCAATCTTATGTCTACTGATCTCTTAGTTATATACAATTTGAATGTGCAATTTTATACAAATATATGACTTTTCATGATATAATCAAGGTATCCCACCTCTGTAACATATGTTCCATTTGATCTATATGTGGTGTGTGCTGCATTAAGTCATCCTTTTCTATCAGTTTATCTCCTTTGTCCATCAACAATGTCTTCTTTTAATTCACTATGTTACAATTATTTATCACCGATTTTTCTTGCAGTTAGTTTCACTTGACTCGAATTCCTATGTGTAGGTCTCATATTTTGAACATAATACGGTTATGTTTGCACTTAGTTTTTTGGTTCATTGTTTGATGGTTGTCAAATAGGCTTGATCTCAAGCCAACTTTGACTCATTTTGGTAATGTACGATCATGGATTTTATATTATGGTTCTTCTGATGATCATGCAGTTGGTAATTCATCTCTTATCTCAAATTTCTCACCTCTTAAATTACCTCACAATTCACAACATTACTCTTAAAAATTGTTCAAATACCGCATGCTACTAGTATTCAAGCTTCACCTTTCTCATCTCTCTCTTTTTAATGACAAAAGCACAAAATCTATAATACAAATGTTTCTCATGTCGCCTATATATTCCTCTCCACAAATGCGTTTATAATCTCTTCTTCTACCATTTATTTGTTTCTAATCATTCATCATTTCATGTTCTCAAAACAAAGCATAAAGACTATTTTTTTAGATTTTGTTGTGGAGCAGAGAAGAGCATAGCTTCAATGCCTTGTATGTTGAAAAATATAATCAGGACGGAAAGAGTAGGGTTTATGGAAGTGTTTAGGATGACTTAGAAGGATTATAAGATTTAGACAAATGATATAACTCAAGTTTGTTTGCCTAAATAAAATTATATTGTATACTTCTACACAAAAGTAAATGAAAATATATTTCAACTAAGAAAAATAAAGGGTTAAATAAGTTATTTAACCCTTTAAATATAATGAATTCTGTGTTTAGTCCTAAAAAATAAGTGGTATCTTTGCATCCATATAATTATTACTTCCTCATTCCTTAAATAATTGGCCTAGTTGGACTATGTGTTATATATAAATTGTAGCATATAAAATTTTGTTAGATTTCTATCGATCAATATTTTCAAAATATCAATTTTTCGTAATACATACTTAAAGATATTAAATGTCAAAGATCACTTATTTTGCAACTCATTCAATGGAGTATCAAATTTGTATAAATATTAAGAATTCTTTATTTAAAAAAATAAGAGCTCAAAATTTGATATGTCCATATTTTCATTCTAGACTTGGTTGTTTAATTATTGCTTTAATTGTCAAACTTTAAGCGGTTTATGCACTTTATAGTATATATTTTAGTAGAATCCTTCAATTTTAGTTGTGATCTTCGACTTTGCGATTTTGACATCCCTTTCAATTCTACAAAATCAATTAAGTAGAATCATTCGATTTTGGTTGTTACTTTAGCTTTTACGTATTTGCTATCCTTTTTTGATTTAAATCAAAATCTCGATTTTGACAACCTTAACCAAGTGTAAAATGGATATAAAACAAACAAAGCTAATTGGAACATCTATTGTTATTTGTTATTTCTCATCATGATAAACAACATATCAACTACATAAAATGTATAGCTAACATAGAACGTTCCTTAATCATATCCCAATTGGATTGGTTGGAATCAACTTTGAGAAGGTGGGCAAGAAAAGCTACAGTAACATCGTCCCGAATTGCAGATCCCTTGGCCGTTAAATTGAAGTGCACACCTTTTGCTGCAATTCAATTGGACCAGGACCCCATTTGGATCAGGACTACATGCCCCAAAAGGTGTTGTGCATATTTTGTCTCCTTCCACTTGTAGTAGCTTCATGTTCCCAACTGGTGTGAAAGAAATTAGAGTTAGTATTATATTTTTGGAATTCAAATATTTTTCCTAGAAAACAAAAAGCGAAAAATAGTATCACAAATTCACCACGATGTACAATAAAAAAAAATAAAAATAAAAGTTACCAACTGCAACTAGAACTAGAATGACAAAAAATTGGGACAAGTTTGAGATGTGTTTCACCATTTCGAAAGATATTTTTGTCAAGTTTTTTTTTCTTGGTTCTCTGTATAATTTTCATGTGTTATTTATAGACCCTTCAAATGTTGATCAATAAACGTTGGTCAATAGTCATTTAAAAGTTAGTTATAAAAATGCAATAATATATTATTACTATATTTTAAAACTTATGAATCAAATATTATATAGAAAAATGATAACTGGACATAAATATTTTAACATAAAATTGACACCGTATCATTATAAGTCATTTAACATTGATATACATGTTAAGATTGAAATATCATTGAAATCCAATAGTGGAGAATGAAAATATTAATAATAATTTACCTTTTTGTTTAAAGATTGAATTTTATAAAATAGAAGTGTATAAATAAATATTATGATTTACGACCAATGAATATGATTTCTTCAAACTTTAAGGACTACATAAATCAAGAATATCTTCCAATTTAGGTACCCTGAATTCAATTTAGGCATTTGATAGAGAATGAAAATGGAGTTTGAGTGAGAAATGAGCTGAAGTGAGAAAATAAAATGAAGATGTTAGAATGAAATGATTTGAGTCAGTAAACATATAAAATTGTAACTCACTTGGGTTGGCCTAGTGGTATTGGCTTGGGACCTGAAGTGTGCTCCTTCTTAAGGTCTCATGTTCAATTATCTCTGATGTCAATTTGAGGGGGTTAGTTTAATTTCTTAAAAAAAAAACATATACAATTGTTCCTGATAGGATAATTGAGGACAAGAGAATAATAATTCTTCTAGTATGTTCTAGAAGGTACCTTTTAGGTATATTCTATTAGCTAGTTATTAAGTAATGCTATTATGTAGTTGGTGTAGTTATCTTATTATGAGTATCTTCAAGTCTATATAAGCATTGTATGTTTCATAATTAGAATCAATGAAAAAAAAAATTCCTTTCTCTTCTCTCTAGTTTTCTCTCTTAATATCTGAAATGGGATCCCTACTCAAATTGGATCATTTCAGTTTCTAGTTAAAATTATTTTATGTTTGGATGTGTGGTTGTGAGCATTTTATCGTGTCCCTGCGTTGTTTGAACATGAATTTGCAGAAGCGACATATGCAAGCTTCCACGTCAACATGAAAAACCACCATGACCATGGAATGGTTGATAGTAAAGCCAAGTGGCACTTCTCAGTGAAAAACCTGAGGTAATAAAGTTATTTATGAAAACTCGTATTTGAAGCTTCTTACCTGAGTTCCATTCCACGGTTGGTTGACTTTATTATTGACCATTTCTCAATGAACACTTTTATTCAGTGGAACTCCAAGTGGTTAGTAGAGTATTCACCGAACTAAATACATCAATTTTGTTTGACATGTTTTTGCTTATATACAACTACTCTCAGTGAGATGGAAAGACATTTTAGACCAAGCTAGTGAAAGATGCAAATCACATAATATAATGAGTCGCCTAAGATTACACATCTTTGAGAAGGCCTCGGTGTTCCAATGCTCTTTAATGACATAGATGGCCATGACTTCAAAACAATACTCCTACCTTGAACAAGTTCAGTTCCCTATTAAACAATAAATTTCAAATAGGTAACACAAGATACAATGAATGCAATGCAACAAAAGTAACGTAACATTGAAATTGGGAATTTATACCTTTTTTTTCTCAGCACTTCGTCAATATCCTGACCACAATTCACTAAGTGTTATGGGATCATTAAGAGATTCTAGAAATGATGGTTTTACCCATTTCTTCTAGTATACTTCCTCCGTCCCATATTATAAGCAAAAAAATAAAATCACATTTATTAAGAAAACTAAATCATAGCAGTTTGTAACATAATTTTTTTGTTATCTTTGAAATAAGTTTTATAGGAAGATGTAAAAACAATTTTTATTGGTTGTTGGTTATTAAGAAAATGAAAGAGAAAGCAAATTAAATGCCCTTTGTATTTAATTTTCCTTTAAAAAAGATAAAAGTTAGTTTTTTTTGCTTATAATTTGGGACAAAGAAAATAAGTTTTTTTTTTCTTATAATTTAGGACGGAGAGAGTACCATATATCCTATCAACTCTTCAATCAAAAGGTAATAATATTTTTTCTATAAGGACATTTATTCCAACTGTTGGATGAAAGCCGTAATTTTCCAATATCTGTATCACTTTAGGTCTATATACAATCTCTTAAAAAAAAAGGGGTAATGTCTAGAAATATAGTCTTGTGTTCATCTTCTAATATGTCATAAATAACTTATTCGAAGTTTGTTTTAGGATATCATCATGTGGAAAGACTTTTATTTAAGATTTTACATATCAAACAATACAAAGTTTGATATCAACAAGTGCTTATCCCTAGTTATAACTATAACTATACTCTCTTGACCAAACCATTCTTGACTAAATTATATAAGCGGTCAAAAAAGTTACACTATATTTATAAACTTTTGGCTTTTCTTAAAAAATGAATCAACATAAATTTGAACAATACCAGTTCAACATCGGAACATTGGATGCTTCATATCATCATATGTCAAATATGAAAAAATCTCAAAGTTGAACACTTTGTTCAACCTACAATATAACAATTTGTAACATATGTGATCAACTAAATTCTTCTAGTTGGCGCAATAACATAAAGGAACACTAAAACAAGTGCTCAATTAACTAATCCACATTTCGTCACGATGCTCCTGCATTATTGATCTGTACAGACATGTTTTCACTTTCATCAGCAGCAAAAGTTCTTTTCACAATGTTAGATTTGTTGTATGGATCTAATGAAAATATCAATATGATTATGATATTATACTATAAATCATGTTCAATGACTAATCGATTAAAGCTAAATCTTTTTTAGCAATTTGGTTTAAACGTGTTTCTTAACCCTTTTTGGTTTCTTACTAAAGCTGCTAAGGTCTTCTCATTACATAAGCCTCGCATTTCCTTTTTGAAGTGTTCATTCTTAATTATCTCATTTCCTTTTTTGGATCTAATAAATTATTTTCTTTTGCATCTGAATCTGTTATGTACAAGCATACATGTGGTGGAAGCAATGTAAAAGATTGAAGTTGTGGACATTTCAAGATAAAGAAGCGTTGAAAGATTAGTAATGTAGTGAGTTGGTAGATGTAAAAAATTGTTCTCAGTTATTAATATTGTATTTTTGGATGTGCGTGCTGTTAACATTCTTGACTAAATTATCAGTTATTTCCAACATGAGTTTGCAGAAGCGACAAATGCAAACTTGCACGTCAACGTGAAAAATCATCGTGGATTTGGAAATGCAGGATAAAGAAAACTTTGATAGATTAGAAAAGTATTGAGTCGATAGACATACTTTTGACGATCCAATTTGATGATGTAGCAATAAATTGTTAACTACTAATCTCTTGTATCATTTGAAATTAAATTTTAGCTTTGTATGCTTGGTCATTTCCCATTTCAACACCCTTTTTTTTTAAGGGTAACACCCCATATTTTAAGACACGGCAATTAGACCTTTCATTTCATTTTTATGTTAAGTTACCTAATTTATTATCGCGTCATCATGGTACCAAAATTATACAATTGAAAATTGAAGGACTACAATATTGTGATTTTGCCAAAGAAACTAAAAGTATATCTAATGAGGAGTATCTCAACCTATTAAGGACCCTAATTAGAGAGAAAAATAAATACCTATTAGTTACCGACAACTATATAAGTACTCTTTCTTCAACAACCAATGAACCCCACAATCAAAAGAAGAAAAGAAAATAGATAAAACTTGTCCCCACCATCTCAAATTCATGTGATTCTTACTCGCTTCAATTTCTTTTTATTTATATTTTAAATGCACACATTAAAGTACTTATTAGTGGAACTTATTTAAAAATTCTTTTTAATTTACAATTAACATCATTGAGTCTTTAATCGATACTTTCATTAAAATATTATAAATAATTGATGTATACAAAAATAAAAGAAATGAACAATTTAAATTGATATTAGTGAACCCTTTCATTGCAAATCATATTTCCTTCCGTTCTGATTTTACATTAATATAGTTTCATTTACAAATATCGAACGTGAAAGAAACAATATAAATGGAAAATTAAGAACGGAGGGAATATGACCTTGATCATCATTGGGCTTGGTACTTTGTAAGAGAAGCATTCATTTCTTTTTATAACTATAAAAGACTTGCTTTAACTTGTGAATTAGTCGATGTGGTCTCTAGACAAAAAACACAGAAACGCACTCTCCTAATCCACAAATGCACTTTTAATCTCACATTCTGTTGTTTCCAATCATTCTTCATTTCTTTTTCTCAAAATAGATCAAGAACAATCTTTTTAGGTGAAACTTGGCCTTTTGTTCTCTTCAATGTCATGTGCAATGAAACTTTTATCCTCACATTTATTTGTCATTGGTCTGCCACGAACAAAGCATTTTGAAGGTTGCAGAATCCACATTTAAGATCTTCATACCTTCCTTAAGATGCTCCTGTATTATTAATCTTCACAAAACAAGTTTTTACTTTAAGACTCGATTCATAATTTTCATCTGAAAGCCACTAACAGTAACAAAATTATATGTGTTTTAAACACTGAGTGGCGACAAACAAACTTCGTGTCTTAATAATAGCATATTGCTGGTTCAATCTTATGTCTACTGATCTCTCCCAAATCTGGTTTGGTATTGTCAAGCTTGTTTTCTCTCGCCAGAATGCCTTAATCAATTTCCTCCAAGGCCACAAATACAGCAACTGCCCATCCATCACTTGAACAAAAATCATTAGTGATCTCCACTTATACTGATGCAATTGAGTTAGCTTCTGACACACACATGTAACGAACTCAAGGAAAAAAAATCTTACTATCGAATCTCAAAGGGATTTCCTTATACACAGGAAAAAAAATCATTAGTGATTTCCTTATACGCATGTAACAATAATTTATTTTTCCTTGTTAACAAAAACAATGTGATTAAATTTATGCATACATTACAATTAACAAATGACTGTGTAATTACATGTAAATAAATCAGTCCAATTGGTCATATCAGTCATTCATGCCATGTTATCTATTTTTTTAATGTTTACATGTGGTCTATAAAATTGCTAAAATAGTTAAAGAGTTGGTTATGAAACTCCATATGGAGTACGGACATCAATACTCAGAAGGTTTGAACAATTGCTCGGCATAAAATTTGTCTACCAACTTATAAAGGTGGCCCATGTATTAGGTTAGCAAGAAAAATAAATGAACCATCCATGCTATATCTCTGTTGAAAAATTCTTAATTCGAAGGATGAAATGGCAGTAGGACCAGGTTTCTTAGGGGTCAAGTTTCAATTCCCGGTCATATTCAACTATCACTATGGCATAGTGTGAAGAATCATGTGGATATGGTGAGAATTAATTCAATTAGGCTCGTAGCAAATGGAATCGACATTCAATGTTGGACTGATAATTGGTTAGGATCCCCTCTTGTCAATCTACTCAATATGCCTCCATATGTTAATAAAGATTTTAATTCAACTGTTCCAGGGTCAAAAGTTGGAATGATTTCTAATGGCTTCTTGAGAATTCTTGCTTATATTTCTGAGAAGGCTCCTGTAGTGCCTGATCAAATTAGACAAGTTGTTATTCCTTTAGAAGAGCTTCTACAGATGGTAGCTTATCAGCAAAGTAGGCTTACTTGATCCTCCAGCCACATGTTATTCTAGTAAATTGGGCTAAGAAGAATTTGTGTAACTTCATCTCTCCATCACATTCCTTCATTTTCTGGAGGTTTATTCATGCAAAGTTACCTACTGATGAAAATCTTTGGTCTAGGGACTGCATAACTGTTTCATGTGCAGTTTCTATCTAATGGACTATTACACTTTTGAGAATAACTTCCTTAATTGTCATTTAGCAATCTAGATTTTAGAGTACCTATCTCAACTGTTTGGTTATATTTTAGATAGAACTTGTGGTTTGGCAATTCTCAATTGTTGTAACCATTCTTGGAGTAACTTTACTCATGATATTATACTTTTTACTGTAATACATACATTTTGAGTGATTTAGATTATTAGAAATGACATTAGATTCAATTCTAGTCCATTTTCTTATAACAAAGTTATATCCCTAATCTTGTTAGCTCTCTATTCAACCAATTCCACTTCAAATGTTCCTTTCTCAGCTTTCCAGAAGGGTCTGTGTATCCTTCAGAGCTTCAGGGTTCATGCCAAGACATGGAAACAAAATCTCATTTGCATTTGTTGAAGTGTTCTGTCGTGGCCGATCATATAGTCTGAACTTCATTTGTTGTTATGTGCTTTTTAAAGCCGAAACCTTTCACATGTGAAGGGCATATTGTAGCTGCTGCTACCATCATTGACATCAAAATTAGCATGCTTAAACCTTGTCCTTGTATTGTGAAACATTTTCCCCTACAACCAGAGATGATGGTAAACATTTTATGATTGAAATGTTCTTGAATCAAATCAAATAGTGATGAATTGGAACATTAAGCATTACATAATTCAATAACATTTAGTGTTTCATTCAAGTAATTGGACTCTAGAAGTATAAATACTCCAGCTATGTGAATAAACATAACAAGTCTTTTCATTCATATTCAATCTCTTTTACTCTATAATTCTCTTCACTCTAAATCTCCATTGTTAACAAAACTAAAACATCATTCATTCACCAACAAGAACGCCCAGGGCCGTTCCTAGAGTTTTACAGGCCTTAGGCATAATATGAGAAAAGGGCCCCTTTATAATACGTCATAATTTTTTTTAGCTCATTGTTGTGATTTTATTAGCTCTTCATTTTGTTTTTTTCCCGCTTTTAACTACCAAATAATTTTTTTTAGACAACATTTTAAAGTAAATCAAATACTTTATAGACACCAAAACAAAATAAAATACTGTAGAAGAAAACAATAGCTCCTGCAAAATGATAATGAATGCATCTCAAATCAGTTTCATGATCATGAATGTTCTCGCATGTTCTTACACTATCAAATTCAATTTTGCAATCATTTCAATCAATTCAATAAATTTGACATTACAATATTGATATATTTTTTTTTTTGGGAATCTTAGAAAGTAAAGATTAAGTAATATTTTTTTGGGAACCTTAGAAAGTAAAGATTAAAATTAATTTCGTAGGTTCATTTTCAACTAAAATATAATGTTTTGTTATGAAAATTATCTCAATTTCTTGGATAATAAATATCACCTATACTTTTATTATCAGCGAGGCACATTATTAGGAAC
>Ga0099826_10003622_pt1 | contig 10561 bp, 2 predicted proteins | sample Mtrugardesep15_FD_76830 | JGI IMG/M metagenome (GOLD analysis project Ga0099826, IMG submission 76830) | Root nodule microbial communities of legume samples collected from California, USA - M. trunc garden sep15 | ecosystem: Host-associated > Plants > Roots > Nodule | place: USA: California...
GACCTTAATCTCTTTAAGGGTTTTTTACTCGTTTTTTCCCTTCCCGCGGATAAAAATTGAGAGTTCAAAGATTGACGGATCAAAACCAATAAATGGATTGACACCCGAAAATCACGAGCACAAACCAATGTCGTTCAAGACTATTTATTATATTTTTACTACTACACATGAGAAGAACGTGTAATATATAAACACATTATTACTTTTTGTTTTTTGTCGAGTTTTTAAATGATAACTTTTGATAAACAACTTTTTCTCTTGTTCTGCCCTAGAAAGTACCACTTCCTCCCTCCCATACTCTGACACACGTACCAATGCATATGTTTTATCTTTGATATCTTCAATTTTTATTAAAAAAAATTATGAAAATTTAATATTTTAAAAATATTCATCGAGACGAATCCAACAACATCTTACATAATATTATTTATCTTTGTGAACTAGTAGAAAAATATGGTCAAAATTTATTAAATCAATAATGTATATTGTCAACTAAGTCATCTATTAAAAGACGGAGCGAATATTATTTTTCTTCAAAAGCGAATATATTATCTTTGCGGAAACTGCAGTTAGGAAGTAATCGTTCTCAAGAACAAGTAACAACCCATGTGACGTCGGCGTTGGCCATGGGCCATATGGATGACTTGTTCATACTTCAAAAGTCAGCTTGCCCCCATATGGGGATGCAATAAGGTCACAACATATGATATTAAATTAGTTAATAATTTATAAAATCTTTCAACGCAAAATCCAAATTTTGATTTACAAAAAAATTCTTCTGTGGTTGTTAGTATATCTCCAGCAATGATTATTTAATTCCATAAATTATAATTTAGATTTGAATTAATGCACTTTATTGAGAGAGAAAATGCGGATATAATTATCACTGCATAAAACACCGTATGAAATTTTACAAAAATTATATTCTTTTAAAGAAGTTAAAATGAGATATATAAATTGAATTTTCTACTCGATTTCGTATAAGGAGTGCTAAAAAAGATTAAGAGGAAAAAACAACTGTTACATCAAAGATTTAATAGTGCACAAAATAAAAAAGAGCCAAAAAGCAAGCTCTCTAAAAGGAACATAGGATAAGACTATATAGTTACACTCAAACAAAAAAAAAAGGTAAAGCCACAATTTGTGATAGTTAAAAGCAAAATTTAGATGATTTGCCTTTAGACACCAAAAAGATTGTAGCTTTATTATCTCATGAAGATGTTGGATAGATTCCCCTTTTGTTTTGAATTTATTTCGTGTCAAATGATCCAAAACAAGTAAGCCAAATTAAATGAAGAGCTGAACAAACTCTATTTGAGAAGCCACCAATCGAGCCAAATTGAAATAAATAATCGGAAACATGAGCCGGATGAACAACAATTAAATCTAACCAATTATAGATAGCAGACCAAACTTTTTCAAAGAAGTCACAAGACAAAATAAAAATAAAAATGGTTGATATCCCCCCTCATTGTCACTGTTGCCCGAACGTAGCATTTGGTTGAAGCATCATTCGCTTGATTATGTTATATGTAGTTGGTTAACGATTACGTAACAAACGCCGAGAAAATAGATTGACATTTAATGAACCTCTTTATGCCAAAAGAAATTTGAATGATCATCGATGATATGTTGTGATCGAGGTTCAAACCCCGACTCATTCACTTATGTGCATGGGTTTTCATTTTTCAATAACTACTCTAATTCCATCTATCCAAAGAAAACTTGAATGTTTGTATAAAAAAAACTTTACACTGTTAATAGCTATTAAAAATGTATTTTATTTTATTCACAAATTTGAAAAATTAGAATTAAAATACAAAAAACATGATAATTTTATAATAACTGGAAGTTAAAACCAAACATAAAATAAGAGTTTTATATTCTATTTTTATTTTCAAAATTTATACAACAAATAATGAAAATAAATACTTCTAAAAAATTATTTCATAGTAGCATTTTTTTTTTGTTATTTGTTAAAATCATAAATAGGAAAAAATAAAAATAAAAACTCTTTCTCTAGGTTATCTCATTATAAATTGTGAGCAATTTACCAAACAACTAATAAAAACGAACCACCTTAGTAAATTTGCAAGTTGAGTAAAAATTAATTTGTGGATACCACTTTCAAATTAACTTATGTGATTTTTATTGTTGTTTAAGGGGTAGCCTAAGCCTCACCAAATTAAAATGATCATTTGATAACAATATTCGTAAGTTATATGAACAGAAAGAATCAGAATAATACAGCACAAATTGTCAAACCGACTTGGACTAAATTTAGAAACATAGCATCTGAGAAAAAATGTTAAAGAAATTCGGTAAGGAGACCAAATTGTAGAAACACAGCTCATTCGATTCAAGACATGGTGAACCTCGTGAGACATAGGTCAAACCGCCAAGGGCCACTCGTTAGTTATACATCAACTTGACAATAGATGTTACTATCGTTAAATTTCTGTTTCAAAGGAATGAGTCAAATTATAGTATTTAGTTGAGAGAATAGATTAGAAGCCATTATGGCTTGCATGGTCAACTTAATTAATCCCACATATAATATCGGCTCTCTTGAAAGAGTCTTAGGTTTTGCCCTACTTCCTACCGTAGCAAATTAAATGCTATTTTAGTCAGCGATCAAAGGCAAGTACGATGAAATTTTACTAGTTTCAAGCAAGGATTTCAACCTAGGTATTAGAGCATTTTCAGTTAGGGATTTTGAATCAATGCAATTTTGGTTGATTTGCCATTACCATGTGGTTTTCAAGGTGGAGATATAAAGTTGACTTCGTGGTTGGGGTGAGAGTTAAGGAACAGGGTGATATGAAAGTCAACGATTCGATCTCTACTGATGATCTTTACAATATTATGTCAAATTTAAATTATTTTTATGCATCAATTTTTATCGACAATGTAAAACTTTTTAACATTTATATCAAATCAAATCAGATTAATATTCAAATAAAAATGTGAAATATATATCTATTGTATTGTTTAAGCGAATAAGAAAGATGTTGAACTATAATTGCTTTTAAATATGAGGAATTCTTTTGTAGTCATAAACACGAGTTTATATTTATTTAGATACACAAATGAAAAAAGATAGAAAAAAATTCAATTTTTATTGAAATAATTAAACAATGGTACATTTGTGTGTGCTTAAGTGATTTTAATTTGTTATTGTTAAGAGACAAGAGTTATTCCTTAAACATTTATAAAGATAAGCAATGCGTGACATGCAAACTATATAGCAATCCATGTATTGCACACTGTGTTTTTATATTTTGTTAAAATTTGGGTGTTGAGTCATATATAAAAGAAGCAAAAATAAAGTTGCATTAACTAATCAATTACAGTAACCAATGAACAGATACGAATTGCCAACTGATACAGGTTTAGTTGTTAAAAAACAAATATGACATCAACTTCTACCACGTAGGGAAGGCTTTGTTAAAACTTTCATCCGATCAATATTATAAATAAATATTTATTTTTTATATTTATTTAATGATTGATGTATTTGAACTATATCATAAATCAAATATATCAATTATTTAATACATTAAAAAAATGAAAATTTGCGTATTATAGTGATTGAAGGAACAAATAATTATAATTGAGACTCCTGAAACAATATATATACAAATACGACATATTCTGTGAATCTCTCAATCCATTTCATCTAAATTTTGCATAGTATAAAAAAAAAAACATACACATCGAAATTACGGTGGATTTGACAAAATAATTGTGACACCTTGATTATAATGAAAATTTAAAGTGGGAATTTCCTTTATTAAAAAAAAGTGGGAATTTCCTCAAAGCAGAAGTAGTATACAATGTGATTCCAGCAAACTTAATCAATACAGATAGATATACACAGATCAGTCTCGTGGAAATTTTGTAGGTGTATGATCTTCGAAAAATATTTCAAAATGTAGAGAGACGAAATCAATGTTGTACAAAATTAAGTCAGTTTTAATAATATTTTAGATTATTAGTTCAAGTACAGATTTTTGAAAGGCATGCATGTATGTATCATGTATAATTGAAACAGTGATGTATTTGCTAACGTAATACCAATCAAGCAGAGTGGCAACAACAGAAGTTTTTGTGGTCGAAATCTTGTGACCAAGTCACCTACACTGTCCCAAAATGTCTTATAAAATGGGTCCTATCTATCCAATTAATGTCCATGTGAGGGGCTCACTCACGTCTCTTATTTTTTTTATTTTTTTTTTATCTTTTTCTAAGGTCCCTTATCATTACAATGCCATTTCTTTTTCTTATCCTTCAATTTCGACGTGCCATGCTTTCACTCTCCTATCGGCACCAACATTTTGAAATTCCTTTCCCTAACAAAATAGGATGATGATTGATGCAACTTTCATTTCTGTTCTCATGAGACAATCACTCCTCGAATTGAAAATAGTATCAAATCTACCAATAATTATATTTTTTATTTAAAAATATCTGATCTATTAATAATTGATAAGATTATGTTATTTAATAAATTATTTTCTTTCTAGATTATTCGTTTTTTAATTCAATAAATTATTTAATAAAGATTGTGTTAGATTGCATTTTGATTGAGTCAAAAAGAAAAGTTGTGTTTTGATTATTGTTTCACTTAATAATGAGGATATATAGGCGTGGAAGTTTTAATTAAGATTGTAAAAATTTGATAATGAAAGACTTTTAGGTCTATACCTTTCGGTTTTTAGGAAAAGATGCCATGTTGTTTGATCGATGAGTGCTTCAGTCATAGATCAAACTCGAGTATTTCTGATCTAGTTGGCTAAACCAATATTTATTAACCACTTGAATACAACCACTTATTTAATTGATAATAAAAGATATCATGAGGGAAAAACTGAGAAGAAGAATTTGTCTAAAAAAAAGATAAAAATAAAGTTTCTCGTGCTGTTGTAACCAACAAAAATCCAACCCAGCACAAGAAATGCCCTTGTCATAACATACAGTAGAAACTCTTTAAATTAATTCTCAGTAAATTAATAAACTCTCTAAAATAATAAATTTGTTCGGTCCTGACTTGGGCCAATGTAAAAAATTGAAAAACTCGATAAAATAATAAGATAATAAATTTTCGGGAGATCCCTTTATAATTTTCAATCCCAAGAAAATCATAAATTAATAATTCATAGAAACCGAAAAAATATATCACACTCTATTGAAACATGATTCAATAGTTGTCTGTACTTTAAAAGTCATTATTGATTTCCAATGCATATGAACACAATAGTTACTAATTTACGTTGAGTCCCAAGGTTCGCTGCAACGTAATTCTAAGAGACATAGACTAATTTGTCTTTTTGTTTGGCATGTACAGTATAATTACTTAAAAACTCTTTAAATTAATAATTATTAATTTATCGATAAATTAATAACTCTCTAAATTAATAAATTTATCTGGTCCTGACATTATTAATTTATAGTTTTAACTGTATTTTTATCCCCACAATGGCTACCGACTAAGACCCGTTAGGAAATTGCCGTACGTAGTGGTTCGTCATTACTCCTCCGCGAATCTCCTCTGTGCATATATGCATGTCATTCACGACACAAAAATGTACACCACTTTCTACCTACACATGCACACCACTTTCTACCTACACATGTTGGAATGCTTACATGTGACACCCTCATTTTTGCTATAAGCGGAGGAGGATGTTCACCAGTCCAACCAACTTTCTTAGTGTGTGTTTGTTATAGCGGCTAACCTGACGTTGCCGTGTGTTTTTGGGAAAGCTTGGATTCTTAACTTCACGAAATTGTGGTCAAAAAGGCATTGGGACGTGAGAATATCAATTTTAACGCAAAACCAAACACTAGCTTAATCTAATTAGATCAAAACAAAGTCAAAGAGTATAGATTACAAATGGTTACTCAATAGATCCTTTGAATCACTATCCTTTAATTGATCGAGTTGTAACTCTTATTCGACTTTTTTATACAAAAACTGCAATCTAATTGTAACTTCCGATCGTCTTTTTAAATATCGGCCGATCGGTCAAAAGTAATATCTGCCCTATAACGAAAAGTGAAATGTTCACAAGAAATTGGGCCTTTTTTTCTAGGGTAGGCTAAAGATAAGGGACACGCGTCAAATGCAGAGAGCATAACATCCTAGATGTGGGGATGTAACCCGCCGCGATTTACTATCCGCCGTATAAGCCATCTGGCATTTATTCATTTATTACTCCATTAAGATATTGTTCATAATTATCAGATACTGCCAAAATACACCTTTTTCAGAATCATCATTATTATTACCACGTTCTAGATATAGCTCCACGCGTTACCACTTTATTTGGTCCTCAATTATTGCTATGTACCCTTCTTCTCCACCTATTCACCCTTTTACATAATTGCCCTTCTCTCATGGAGTACTCCATTGTCAATAATTCATTTACGTTACTTACGTATAAGACATATTTTAGTTAGAAATTAATGGACTAATTACTTCATAAAAAATTAAGTTGTGAAACCTAATGCTATAACTATATATAAATATAAGTATCACCACTCGTGTACGGAAATTCTATATTAGTTAAAATAATATGTATGTATATAAAAAAATCTTAGAAGGATTAGGATACCCCGTTGACTGAGTGTGTAAACAGTGCATGTATCTAATTCTCATCTCTTGTTGTTATTAGGTAGAGTGGGTCACATGGGTATACAGAAAAGGAAAATAAAGAGAAAGCTTTTGAGCCTTGGAAATACTAGACTGAGTGAGGAAGGGTTGTTTTCAGGACACGAGTAATGTCTCCAAATTTCAGAAAAAAAGGCCTACCATTTTCCCATACCTTTTCACATTTACCTTTATGTATTTAATATACAACTGATTGATTGATGACTATTATCCCCACTTTCATGGGCAAAGGAACTATTCATTCATTCTTGTTTTAGTTACTTACTTCTTCATAAATCATGGTACATTTGAAGACAATAATCTCTAACCTCCTCCTCTCCATTCAATTATATATCACTCTTTCCATGATTTGATTGCGGTGGATAATTGTGGCCTAACCTCTTGCTCTTCTAGTGATCTAGGCTTGGTTTCTTTGGTATATGGAGAGAAGAATGGACTGAAAAATTAACGTGAAAAAAAGAAGAGTTTTTAAAGTTATTTGAACCAAGAATTTTTACCACCGTCTTTTCAGATTGATGTTGAGTGTTTAACGTCTCTCTAGACCGATATTGAGTATTTTTAGTACTCCCTCCGTCCCGGATTAACTGAATCATTTGCTCATTTCACACATATTAAGACAAATGTATAAATAAAAGAGAGAGAAAAGTAGTTTTAAGTGTTCTTGTTAAGTATTGGTGCATTAATATTGGGAATGATGAAAATAATATTAATTAGATTTATAAATGGAAAAAAGTAATTAATATTGTATTGGAAAGTGAAATGGCTCAGTTATTTTAGGACACTTCTTTTAGAAAATGACTCAGTTATTATGGGACGGAGGGAGTACCACTTTTCAAGGTTGATGTTGGCAACATTACCAAGGGCGGAGCAGGGAATTCAAAGCTAAAGGAGCCAAGTATAAGGAACATAATTTGATTAAAAAATAATTGTTTAAATACAAAAGGTGTATATAAGAAACCCTAAACTAGTTTTTTTTCTTCTTCTTTTGTTTGTTAAAGAAAATTTTAATTATATTTATTTTTTTGTCGATAAACGCAATGACAAAGTCAATATAAACTCATGCATAAGTTGAGATGTCTTGGTTCAAACCTTGGGCAGTTGAGCTACGACTCAACACAATGGTCTCGTTACCATAAGAACCAAAAAGTTAACAAAAAAAATGACAATTGACTATATAGAAAAACTTGTATACAATTGTGAAAGACATAATATTTTTGTCAGAATATAAGAGATAATATATTAAGATCTAAACTATATTTTTATCCCCTAATTTTATTTTAGGTTTTAATTTGCTCCTTTTAAAAAAAAATAGTCTTTTATTTTACAAAGTTATATGATTGTGGTTCATTTCATTTAAAATGTGTTATGAAGAGGACCATATCGATATATTTTAAGAAATATGAGATAATTTAAAATAAACGTAAAGTATAAAACTAATGATATTAGTTGTCAATTAATCTAGTAACATGGCAAAAAAGTTTACATTTGTTTGGTGAAACAAATAACCATTTTAATTTGATTAATTGGGGGCATCATGGCCTAATACATATTTTACTAAACATTTTAATTAATATAGTTAGTTGTAGTGTATATAAAAAGAATTATTGAAAATTTATGGTATAGCCATGGCCTCTAAATGCCCCCTAGTCCCTACATCCATGTAGACTCACGATGAGTGTTTAACGTTCCTCTAAACTAATGTTGAGTATTCTTAGTACCACCTCTCAAGACTGATGTTAGCTTCCAGCATTTTCAATTTAGTTTCATCAGCTGACAAACCATGTTCAACTAGTCCAATTAAACCCATGTCAGTAACATGAATCAACCTAAAGTCTCATATCTCAAGATTACCATGTGAGTTTTGATTAGCTACTGAAGCATAACCAATAATAATAGAATCATCTAACATATATAATCCACACACTTCGGTACCTCTACCTATTATATTTTCATCATGCAAAATTTACATTATCATACGCTCAATACTAGTGCCATAGCCTAACTCATCAAACATATGCATATTGATAATAAATTTCGCCCAAGTACAGGCACACACCTCACATCTTGCAATAGGATCTGAAAATGTCATACATCATAAGACGAACTAACATATACCTTGAACTTTACAATCCTTTCCAATTCCAAGATGAACTATCACACTTTCTTCTAGCTTCAGAGTCTCAAAGTATTCCTTCCTTGAGCACACGTGAATGGAGCATCTCGATTCCATGACTCAATTCTCCCCAAGTTCCCAACTTGGTACCATTAATGTACCCGCATTGTCATAATCCTCCTTGGAGTCAACTGCAACTTGCACGAAATCATCATTGCCCCTACTTTAGGATAATTTTTCTTGAAGTGATTAGTCTTCTAACAATTGAAGCACTTCAACAATTAAAGTCATAATCCTCCTCTTCCTCTTGACACACCCAAGTCTTCTACAAAACTTTCCACCTTCAAGTCCTTAAAACTGGATATCTCATTTTGGTCTTATGAGCCAATTCGACCTCATCCAAGGTGATAATGCATTCCTTTCCATAAAACATTGTATCCTTGAAGTGATCCAAAGATTTAGCTAATGAATGCAATAAAAGTAAAGTCTTATCCTTATCCTCAAGGTTCACTTTCATGTTCATGAAATCATCTATGGTTTTTTTTTTTTTTAAATTCTTCAATTGCTCCATAATGGCATTTGACTCCACCTTAGTAAACAAACAAAGTTGTTGTTTTAAGATTGTATATGAGCCAATTATTTGTTTTTATTCAAAGAGTTTTATATGGTCGACATTGTCATTGCGGTCTTCTCTTTTGGGGCCTTCCTCAACACCTTATCTATGAGGCACAAGATAGTGGCACTCGTTGCCTTAACACTTATTTCGATCTTGTATGATTGCGTTAGATAGCCGACATCAATGCCTCATCATTCAAAGCTTTTAAACATTTTTGTTGAATTAAAATTGCTTTTAACTTCACTTTCCATAACTCAATATCGTTGTTGTTGGAAAATTTCTCGATGTCCCATTTGGTACACATGGTGCTCACTAGAAGAATTTTACTCATTCCCCCACAGTAAACGTCACTTGTTGTGAATTCGAACTTCTTGTTTAAATCAACAAGAACCAAAAGTGTTGCAAACAATAACGATAAACAACAATCAAATGGTCCAAGCAATAGTAATCAACCAAGATAAAATCTAGTAACATATTTGTATAAAAAATTCACAATTATAACAAAAGAACAAAGATAAAGGAAGAAGAACAAACACACTAATTTTTTTTAACATGATTCGAATCATGGATAACCATGACTTGAGTCTCCACGGCCAACAATTCATAAACACCTGTCTAAAGTCATTTTCGCAAAAAGTCCTTACGAACAAAACAATTATGTTATTTGCACACAAAATTTTGAACAAAAATATGACACCACCGTATTTATACGGTATTTTTTTCATTTCCCTCCTCTCCCCTCTTCTACACCGACACTCTCTCTGCTACCCCCAACCTTCGTCGGCATCAACCCAAACCCATTATCCTCGTCTCTCTCCCTCTGCTCTGTCATCTCTCTACCTCTGATTCACCTCCCCTATTTTTTCATTATCTACCTCCACCGCTCCCTCCTTCGCCTTTTATCTGACCGCCTCACTATCAACCCACTCTCTCCTCCTCCTCACTCACACTCTCCTCGTATCTCTATAAGACTCATGATATGTCTACGACAATCAAAGATGTTGGTGTTGATGAGATGGATTGCAATGTTGGTTAGCGACGAGAGAGAGAGAGAGAGAGAGAGAGAGAGAGAGAGAGAGAGAGAGAGAGAGAGAGAGAGAGAGTGTGTAATGTGATATAAAATATGTTTATAATATGAGTGCATAAAAATATATAGAGA
>Ga0099826_10003623_pt1 | contig 10561 bp, 11 predicted proteins | sample Mtrugardesep15_FD_76830 | JGI IMG/M metagenome (GOLD analysis project Ga0099826, IMG submission 76830) | Root nodule microbial communities of legume samples collected from California, USA - M. trunc garden sep15 | ecosystem: Host-associated > Plants > Roots > Nodule | place: USA: California...
AAAAAAAAAAAAAAAAGATATAAATAATTTTTTTTTTTTTTTTTTTGACAAAACCAGATCTAATTGCTGATAGGTACATTTTTGTTTCTTCGAAACTAACGTCTATCTTACATTAACAAATAAACCGATATTTTATATTTTTTCCCAACATTCCTCACACCTTTGGCATTGAAGCCAAGCAACTTTTACCCACTCCTTACCCTCCCTTGCTAAACACAAACTACTATTTTTTATTTGAAACAACCCACTAACAAATTATCTTTGAAATAAACTCAAGTTTAAAAAACGGATTATTCAACTACCATTTTTTTTTATTGAAACATATTGAGGATGGAGAAATTATTATTACTATGACACTAATGTCAACATTAGAAATGTACCAGTTGAAATTTCAACTCTGAAGTTATAATGTCAAATCTTACGAGCTAACCAATCTAAAATTCAATTTTTTTGGTTACATCTATCTAAAATTCATGATATAAAATCATATAATTAATTACTTATTTGATAGTAGAAATTAAACGAGTCCCCACGATGGCTCCCACTCACCTTAATTAGGTAAATAATTTTATAAAGTTTGGCATGTGAATGAATGAATGAAATGAAATGAATACCACTAGCTACTACATCTACTAGTTCGTTTTGTGAGAAGATAAAAAAAGAAATAGTAATAATAATTAGTGTTTTCGGGTCCATACATGCATGGCAAACTCATTCAACCCTTCTTCTCTTCTCAGAACAAAACCTCGTCTCTCTTCTTATCTCTTCACCCTCTTATCCATCATCCTCTTCACCGCCATCATCCTCAACACCCATGACTTCCTCTTCCTCTTCCGCCCACATCTCCAACAACTCCACCCCAAAACTGAAACTCACGCTGTACTCTTTTCAACGGTGACTCAGTCCAACAACACCGTTCAAGAGGTGGAGAAAAAGGAAGAAGATGAAGAAGAAGAAGAGAAAGAGTGTGATTTCTTTAGTGGAAGGTGGATAAAGGATGAGTTGTCTCGACCATTATATGAAGAATCTGAGTGTCCGTATATACAACCACAGTTGACTTGTCAAGAACATGGCCGGCCGGATAAGGAGTACCGCCGGTTGCGGTGGCAGCCTCACGGTTGCGATCTTCCCAAGTAAGTGTGGTTATGTTTTTTCTTTCTGTGTGTAGGTTTTTTATTGGTTAAGTTAACGGTGGTGGGTCAGAGTGTAATTGTTGGAAGCGTTACCGACATCCAAAAATCATTGGAGAAGTAAAAAAACATTCAATACATTGAGTAAGAAATAAATAAATAAAAAACATTCGGTACCTTTTCGATTTTAAAAGTAAACTTTTTTTTTTTTTATAGTTTAATGGCTGTGCAATATTGTCGGTGTAAAGTTGTATTGTTTTATACAAGTAGCAAAATATTGGATTCTTGATGCAAGTGTACATCAAATATCTTTAACTACTTATTTACTTGATTAAAATCAAGGTATTAACAAACTTAGTTAGAAGACAAATAGTTTGAAAGAATTCGAGATTGATTTTTGGATGATATAATTTTTGATCTTATATGTTTATCTTATCGGGTCATGTTAACGAGTGCTCCGAGACACTAGTTAAACGGTTAAAAATGGAAAGAAAAATCAAAGTACATTAAAGTTACAATTTTTCAAGTTTTAAAAAGTAAAGTATACAATTTTCGAAAAAACATTTCTTTTTATAATTTCTTAACTAGTGTTTCGGGACACCGGTTAACATTTCCCTTATTTTGTAACCTAATTCTAGATTATTTGAACTTTATTTTCCTATACGGGTTAACACAAAAAATTACATATCCGTTGATTACTTATTATTATTTGTTCCATAATAATCACCTTTTTAAAGAGTTTCATATTAATGGTTATATTTGTAAAAAATAATAATTATCTAAAAAAATATTATCACTTTAAATTTTCAAGGTAATTTTAATTACTTTACACTCTAGCTAATGTCATTTGCACCTCTCTAATGTTATTATTTTATTATTATTATTATTTTTTCTAATGTTATTATTTTCTATTATGCATTTATAATAATGAAAAAACATCAATAGTTGTCATAAATAATTGAGCAAAATCAACGAGGTAAACATTGTGATATCTGCGTGCCAAAGGTTGATATTGTTATGTTAGAACGCGGGTTCGTACTTGCAATGTGTATTCACAATTCCAGTAAGGTTCCACCAATTTAAATAAGGCCAAATATCATTTTTGTCCTTTTAGCTTGACAAAATTCTCAAGTTAGTCCTTTAAGTTTTGAAAGTTTCATTTAGGTTCTTTTAGTTTGAAATTTTTTTCAAGTTAGTCCTTTAAGTTTCAAAAGTTTTAAATAGGTTCTTTTAGTTCCAAATTAGTCCTTTAAATGACTGATTTGGGATCCAAATAGGTCATTTTAGTTTGAAACTTAAATGACTAACTTGAGAATTCAGTCAAACTAAAATGACCTATTTGAAACTTAAATGACTAATTTGAGAATTATGTCAAACTAAAAATACCTAATTGAAACTTTCAAAACTTAAAGGACTAATTTAAGAATTTTGTGAAACTAAAAGGACCAAAAATAGTATTTAACCTTACAATAATTACAATAGACATGTTTACAAGTTTTGGCAAACAAGGCTGTAGAATCGGACACTATAGGCAACTTTGTTTTTTTTTAGGACATTTTATCTGTTTCTTCTAGAATGGGACCTTCCAATGAATTGTAATACGGACATCATATTAATAATGCGACTAATTTTGGTCCCTCATAATTTGACTGCGACACAATTCGTTCATATTTTTTGATAATAAATAATATCAAATTCGTTTCAAACATTTTTATCGTGTATGGAAATGTCACGGACTAATTTGAATATTATATTTTGTTATGAACTGAATTGAGTCGAAAAAAAACTATGAAACACCAAAATATTGAACAAGTCTTTATTCTAGTAAATGTAGATGTTTATGACTTGGGAGTAATTGAGTATGTTAATACACCGGTCAAGAACAATCGAGTCAGACATCTAGAACTTGACCTTTGATGCTTTTTATATTGCCTATTTTTATTCATGCCATAATTGTCTTCTATCTAATCTTTTGGGCTTGAGGCCGAGACGGAGTTAGGAATTTAGTTTAAGGAGGACCAAGTTAAAAGTATAATTTAGTGAAGAAAAAATAAATTTTTCAAATGTATGATATATACAAGATATTTACGAAATTATAAAACATATTCAAAATTAATAGATATCCAAAATTATATTTTTTTTTTGAAGAGAGTATCTTTAGGTTTGTGAAAATGACGAGACTAAAACGATATTTGAATAGAAAATATGAAACAACGAAAATACAAACATAGGAGGTTACAATCACAATAGTTGAATCATTCATTGGTAGTGGTTGAGAGTGTGAAAACAAATTAAGTCGCTGACAATGATTCAATATTTATATGAGAAATTGCAATGAAGAATCATAAATTGGAATTTCAGTGAAGGATTCAATTTCTTCTATAAATTTGAGAAAAAACTCTTCTTCCACTGCTGACCCCCTTTAGCTCGGTCCATGGTTTGAGAATTAACATTTGTTGCTGCAATGACCACTATTTTCTTGATGGTTGACACTTCTGGTGTTTCTATGCGCATGATTGAAAATAAGAGTATGTTTAAGAATCTAAACCACACGCACTGTCTTTTTACCATATGACATGGGGTCCTCCAATTGGGCAATAAAGTTAGAAGGTACTAGGACATGACCTACTTTTCCCTGTTTCAGAGAGAACAAAAAGACACAGCAAGAAAATTAATTGCCAATCAAGTAGTAGTAGAAAGTGTAAAAGAGATCCAATGAAAAACCACGGAAAATTATATTTTCAAGTTATGGTTCTTGATGCAAGAAATTAACCAATTCTCGAAATAATGGGAAGAATTGGTAAAAAAAAAACGTACATCAAGATTTAACATGCAAATAGTAACATTTTACTAGAACACACAATAGTTTTGTCTACTAGTCCTATCTCAACGGACAAAAACATCGAAATTGTTAGGTCGGATGCATTTTTTCTATCTACCAAAGAAAATTGTACATCAGTTATTTCTTTTCCTTGAAGTTCTACTTCTAGAAAGTGCTGATTTTGTTGGTTTGATTATATAATAAACCAGCTTTATGTTGGATCCTGAATGTACACCCCTGAATTAGGATTTTGAATTTTTTCAAAGGTGTATGCTGCAGATAAGAAAATTAAATAAATTAATACACACATCTTTACCAATGCTACAGATTCAATGCGAGTTTAATGCTAGAGACACTTCGCGGGAAGAGGATGATGTTTGTTGGGGACTCCCTCAATAGGGGTCAGTATGTCTCTTTGATATGCCTTCTCCATCATCTCATTCCCCAACATGCCAAATCTATGGAAACCTTTGATTCTCTCACTGTCTTCACAGCCAAGGTAGCTAGCTACCTCTTACTCATAGCTTATGTGCAATATATTCTCAATAGTTTCAGATGCATTATTTTAGACTTAAAATCAATTTTGGTCCATTTATTTGCCTGATTCACGATTTTGGTCTCTCGATATCTAATACCACGATTATAGTCCCTCGGTTTTCAAAACAACTGAATCTTCCCTATTAATACATTTTGAGGTTGAATTTTGATGATATGACAAGTGAGATGCTTATGAGTTATGTGACGACAACTTGGTTGATGATGTGAAACTGTCGGTGGATTCTATTTGACAACTAATTTTTATTTTCTCAGAATATAAAATATTCTATATCACAAAAGCACGTTAATTTGATAAGGAACATTATTTACGTGGATTCTAACTTAGAACTCATTTTCATGCCATCAACTTAGTTGTCACATAAGTATTTCAATTGCCAAATCATGCAAAAAATCAACCCAAAATGCATAGGTGGGGGAAAAGGCTAGATATATATTTTGAAAACTAAGGGGCCAAATTTGCGGATTTAAAAATGGAGAGACCAAAATGGTAAATGAAACAAAATATTAGATGACCAAACCTGCATTTAAGCATTGTTATTATGTCCATCCTTTTCTTTCTTTCTTTCTCTCATACTGTTGTATTTAATTAGGAATACAATGCTACAATTGAGTTCTATTGGGCACCTTTTCTTCTTGAATCAAACTCCGATAATGCTGTCATCCATAGGGTAACTGATAGAATTGTAAGAAAGGGTTCAATCAATAAGCACGGTCGTTATTGGAAAGGCGCAGACATTTTGGTATTCAACACCTATCTTTGGTGGGTAACCGGCTCCAACATGAAGATATTGTATGTTCCTAATCCACTATATTCAATAAATTATTTACTAGTTTTTATGCAAATGCCATTGCATAATTAGTTCCTAATTAATGTCTACTCAAATTTTCAGGCTTGGTTCTTTTAAGGATGAAGTAAAAGAGATTGTTGAGATGCAAACAGAGGAAGCCTATCGCATGGCTATGAAAAGTATGCTTAGATGGGTGAAAATGAACATGGATCCCAACAAGACTAGAGTCTTCTTCACCAGCATGTCACCTTCTCATGGAAAGTGAGTATACCATAATTCACAAACTCGGATTCCCTGCTGTCGGGGATTCCCCACTTTCACGCATCAAAAATATTTGTGGCGGTTTGATTAAAGATAAAACAGTCGAGATTCAAGTCCAAATTTTTCAATTATAAAACAAGTTAAAATCTGCACCTTTTTGGGATGTTTGATATTGATCGAACGCACACCAATATTTAAGAATAATTCTTGATTATTACACATATACCATACAATATCACAATTTTCTACGCTAAAAGTGGTTAAAGACTCGGACTTAGACTTTCACTTCCCTAAGGTTGACAAATCAAACCCCTTCAAGCCACTAAAATCTTCCCCCGGTAGACAATCCTCCTCGAGAACAATAAAACATTTAAGAACCTGGACAGAATCTTGGTTAGAACAATTTTTTACCATATTTTACTTACCTCCTAGCCGACTGTGTGCAGTCACACTGCACACAAGTCCAATTGCATCATACTTATTGTTAATTAAAGTACTATATTATTTTGGCAGGAGTATAGAGTGGGGAGGGGAACCAGGAGGGAACTGCTACAATGAAACAACTCCAATCGAAGAACCCTCATATTGGGGATCTGATTCATTGAAAAGCATAATGCAAGTAATTGGAGAAGAGTTCAGAAAATCAAAATTTCCCATAACATTTCTCAACATCACTCAACTTTCCAACTACCGTAAAGATGCGCATACATCAATCTACAAAAAGCAATGGAATCCATTGACTCCAGAACAACTAGCTAACCCTGCTAGCTACTCTGATTGTATACACTGGTGTTTACCTGGACTTCAAGATACTTGGAACGAGCTTCTATTTGCCAAGTTGTTTTGTCCTTGAAATATCACCAAAATTGAACAGATTTCTTGGTTCGCACATTGCTTGAAGACTTGTAAATTGGAACAAGATGAAGCATGCGGGTATGATTATTTTTTATTTTTTTTGGTTAGAAAATGAGCTATAGGGGTTTTACATGAGAAAATTGGATTGATTTATTTTTTCTTCCACTTTAAGAATGCCAAATTCAAATGGTGCTAACATATGTACGCGGAAATGAATTGCTATTCTTCATTTTGTTTTAGCTTTTGGTAGAGAAAAATTCATTATAGATATAACATTTTACATGTCTTGTGAACTTAAACAGTCTCTGGAAAAAAGAAACATGCCGGCAAAAGAATACCAATATTTAGATGAATGCTAAGGGCTCGCTCGTTTTAACACACTCTTAACTATCGGGTCGCATCACCCCATTTTTAAACCCGAAACTCGGTTACTGGATCTACAAGTTAGGCTCTTTCCTTTTTTCTTTGTTAAGAAGGGTGCAGAAGCATCACAGAGTTGTTGTTGTTGTTCAAGTAGTGATGCAAGGGGTTCCATTTGGGCGATATTGAGTTTGGTGATATCAATGATTTTCTCTTTCTCTCTAAGTATCATTCTCTCTTATCAAAATAATTTATTTTAATTATTCATATATCCTTCTCTTTCATAAAAAAAATACATTAGAATTATCAGGTCACAAAAACTCAATGTCATCAAGTATTTTCCGATCCAAGGGAAGACACAGAGGTTTTAGATCTCGCGTAGAGGTTTGACGGGGTGATACAATTTTGAATATGGTTTTATCACGGGGTAATGTTTTGATCCACAGGCTTGTTAGCTGAATGCAATTTTGGATTTCAATTTAAGAAATAGTTTTATGTTTGTCACTGCAATTTTTTTTTTTTTTGTTAAAGAAATTTACAGTTTAAAAATACAAAATAAGTTGTCAAGCTCCATCCATCTCAGTTTCCATTCAATATAATGTTTACTATATTTTCAAAATCTTTGTTTTCCACACACACCCTTAACGCTACTGCTACAATTCTACTTCTCAGACCCACATAATGATGGAGCATCAAATGATATTTTTGTCTATGTTAGTCCTTGCAACAAAAAGTAGACTCTACACTGGCACAATGAGTTCAAAAAATGGAAGATTCTTGTTCCGGTGTATATTATCCACGCCCGTCGATCCAGGAGAGGTTCAACAGCACCAAAACCAATGGTTCTTCCAGGAGTTCAATACCTTCAAGTGACGTGAAACATGTTTTTGGATTGTCTTCGCAAGATCCAAAAGTGGCACTCACCCTCTAGTGTTCTTGTGACGAGACTAGAAAATACAAAATTTGCACACAGAAAATAGATGGCTAAAACGTTAAGAGAAATCCCTGAAATCTTGATACTTGATAAAGGCCACAATCATCGAAGCACTAAATCAAGGTTGAGGAAATGTATGATGAAACTTCCAACAGAATTGAGAATATTACTTTCTGGCACATTGTTTCAGAACAATTTCTGTGAATATTTCCACACACTTTGTTTAGGTAGACCGAAATGTGTTGATGAAGTTCTACAAGAGTTAGATTCTAAATACACAAGGAAAGGATAAATAGAGAATAAATCACAACATTTTCTCTAGGCACCAGCGAGGAAATTCTTCTTGGACAACATTGCAAAGAAAATTAACGCAAATATAGATGAGGGAAAAATGCAGGGTGTATATGTGCCAGTTTGTGTTTTTTATTATTACATCGTATTTAGATATTTCTTGAGACTGTTTCAAGGCTGGGTTTATATGTCTGATCTCTAGTAAGTCCAAGTCATACATTTTTGGTGAGTACCTTCCTTATAGGTTTAGTGCACCGGGGTGCCGTTTTTTTACCTTCCTTGTAGGTTTCAAGGCTTGAACACAAAGTTTTAATTTCTAATTTTTCAAATCAATGGAGAAATTGTTAAAGGAAATAATCAATGAAGCAACATAACAATAGTCAGTAGTAAGTACACTAACACTTGATTTGCATTTCAGGTAGTATAAGCCCAGAAGAAACTACAATGGCTCACAATTGTGACAAGGATATTGATACAAGTTATTCTGAAATAAGTGAATATGAAGATAAATGTTATTTTCTATGCAATTAAAATCAAGGCATTCTATTTAATAAAATTGTCTAAATACAATGGAAATAGAAATGTTGAAGAGTAGCATAGCTGGTAGATACCTGTGCCAAAACATGAGCACTGTCATTTTCTTATCGCCTGGTAAACAGAACTTTGTAGTTATTTTTCGAACTTAATAGGGATTCACACATAACTATAACCCATACTTAAATAAATTAGTTTTAGCATTAATTGTAGGTATTAGTCACAACACTTACTGTCCAATTCAATAAGTCATCATTCATGGACATAAGCCACTTGAGAGATTGCAACAGCCCCCACGCTTCAGCCCAAATAAAGTGCTTCCTTCGGTCACTGTTATAAGCAAAACTTCACTTTTTAAATACATGAAATAATTAATGTATCTAGTCTTTATTATAAACTAGATACATTAATTATCCAATGTATCGAAGTTTTGCTTATAATAGTGATCAGAGAGAATATGTGTGATGTGAAACGGCCTGAACTATCACACACACACTCCCATACAAACTCAATCCCCAAGAAACAAGGGTTTAAGACAAAAAAAAAAAAATCTCTTTCAACAATGATAAGAGATTCAGAAATGTTATTTGTACAACCATTTTGTGACAACTTTTATGACACCATTCTCTCTCATATTCACATTATATTTTTATTTTATCTTTCTTTTACTTTGATTTTCATGTCAATGCATACTTTTATTTGTAAGTCCATGATTGTCTCATGAACTAGATTGTCTTCCACATCTAGAGTGGTTGTTGCCCGTTATCATGAATTAGTTGTTGCCAAGTTATACTTATGTCAATCGATTTGTATATTACATATGAGCATCTTTAAGGATTAAATAAATTTTATTCTCTAAGCTAATGGCAGTTCACTTTCATAATTGTTTGATTCGCACATAACATAAATTATAATGTCATAAAAAAATATGAACATAAGAAAGAAAATAAACTTATGATTAACATAAGTTATAAGTAAGAGGCCATGCAACATCTTAAATTCAACTAAGATTTTCCATGGAGAATGCATCTGCGTTAATGTTTTTCCCTTATTCTTTTCTACCAAAAGAATCAAATGAAGCATGTTATTAGTATTTACATGGAAAACAATTAATGGCCACAAAGCTTTTTTTTTTAACAACTAAGAGTTATTGATATGACATAGAACCAATGCACAAAATGTACGATCTGGCTGTCAAAACAGAACAACAGCACCACATCATATATAATAGTTGTGTTCAAGACAACACAATACCAAAAATAACAGGAAAATAACAACAACAAAAAAATTCTCAGTTACAAACACAGCCGCAAAACAGCTCCAAATGATATCCGCAAAAGCTATGGTTGTGCATTCCAATTACAAACCTAATTAAAATCCTAAAACAGTCTCAGCTAACACAAAATCTGGACCATAGCAGAAACAACAAAATTGCAGCAACACCTGACACACAGAGAGCAATAAAGGAGAGCGATCGCCGGAACAACGGCAACGAACGGCACCAACCCAGGATAAAGGGAACCCTGCACCCAAACCACACAACATGAAGATAGTGAGGTCTAAAACATACAATATTAAGGAGAATATGACACCATAAACATACAATATCACAAAAGGCCAAATAAAAATAACTCACCGCATTGTCAGAAAATGTTGTAAGTGATATTTTAATATTTGAAACTGCCAAAAGTTCATCAGTGGAAGGGTTTTTATTAAACACATAGCATCCCTTTGTTGCATTGCTCTTATATTAGCAGCAACATCATTATCAAAATTATATATATAAAAAAATCATTCCACAACCAAAAAGCACACAACAACAAGAAAAGAAGGAAAGGTAAATAACAAACATCATACATGGAGGAAAAGAAAAACAAAAAGAGCTACTTCACATAAGCCACATGTAACAAAGGAAAGAAAAAAGAACAATTGAAAATTTTAGATAAATAAAAAAAAAACAAATAAAGTGTAACACAGGTGAAGAAAGGAAAAATTAATGTGCAAAAAAGCAATCCTCTCGTATTTTTCT
>Ga0099826_10003624_pt1 | contig 10561 bp, 4 predicted proteins | sample Mtrugardesep15_FD_76830 | JGI IMG/M metagenome (GOLD analysis project Ga0099826, IMG submission 76830) | Root nodule microbial communities of legume samples collected from California, USA - M. trunc garden sep15 | ecosystem: Host-associated > Plants > Roots > Nodule | place: USA: California...
ATTATGATCCTCAGGGATTGGATTCCAGTCCCACAGTCGGTCAGAGAAGGTAGTTGGAAATTGATTTGGTAACATTGGTTGCATCAGCAATGTAGACAAATGATTGGGATTTGGATGATTGAGCTGTGGGTTTTGAACATTGTAACAATATTGTTGTTGTTGATAACTTACAAGCCTATTGAGATCATCCATCATCATTGCAGCACTAGTAGCACTATTGGAACAGCTCACTGCTGCTGCTGCTGAAGCCGAGACAGGGAAAATGGCACCACCGCCACCACTACCACCACAAGCGGAGACTAACAGAGAGTTTCCCGCAGCTGCATATTGTACTAGTTGCCTAGGTTGATGCTGCTGCTGCTGTTGTTGCATCATCATCAATCCTTCTTCCTCTTCTGAACGGTAATTTGTAGGAGGAGGAGTATTGCTGTACTTGGAAAGCCCAAGAGTTGTTGTGACATGATCTGAATTACCACCGCTACTGCTTCCTTCCATTTTGTTAACTATGTGATCATCATCAATTGTCTTTGGTGATTGTCCAACAACAAATCCCATTCCCAATATTTCATTTTGCTGCTTATTCTTGTCTGAATGTGAAGCATTACCTCTTGATGATGATGGTCTTGTAATTGGGAGACAACGAGGGAGGGAGGGATGATCTTCTACTCCTGCTCTCTTGTATACCCTACATAGGGATATCTCACCCTAATTCAAATTCAAAATTAATTTTGGTATACATTTCATATTTGAATGAACATACACTAATTAAATTGTTGAAAGAAATTTGAATATAAAACGTACAGTAGTCTACCTGCACCATCAGAATGATCACGAGAGATGGAGGGAATTAATTAATTTGTGGTCAGAATTTTAAAATTCATGCATGCGAGAGAAGGAGAGAGAGAGAGAGAGAATTAATCACAAACGGTGATAGTTGTTGTATGAAAATATTTAAGCACTGTTTGTACTCTCTTTCCTTCTTTAATTTCTATCACGTAATAATTAATTTGCTCACTCTCTCCTTCTTGCATTCTTGGCTTCTAACTAATTTGAATAATATATATATATGGCTGGTGGCTGCAAGTTTCACGCAGCTAGCTACTATTGTTTTGGTGTGCTATAGCTTTGGATCTATGATTAGTTGGAAATCAAGCGTGTGTATATACTATATATTTAGCACTCCTAATGGATTCGGAAAAAGTTATATATAAACAGAAAAAGACGACCCAAAATCAAGATGCATAATAGTATATAATATAGCTCTTTAAAACTAGGGTTGATTTTTTTAAAACCAACAAAGACACGGTTTCAATATACACCATGAAAGGAATTAGGTCCATGAAGAGCAGTACTATTTGGTAATTAAGGAGAAGTAATTATTCATATATTTTAAAGTATAAAGAATCTGAGATATTATATACCTTTTGATATCGTTCGGTTTCATGTTGGGGTAATCTATACTCATTCATAATCCAACTGGTTCGGATGCCTTTAGGAGCTTTTCCAGAATAGAAAACTAGGGTTTTCTTGAGTCCAATTGAACGGAAGTTTTCAGTTCGAATCATCCTATCTGCTCCTGTTGCCTTCCAATAACCAGAAGTTGTTACACGATTAGGACGATCCCCGTTTCGATACTTCCTATCTCGAGGCACATAAAAGTACCACTCCTTCTCTCCGATTGCTGCCAAAGCTGTTCATCATCATATACAATTCATATATCAAAATTCAATCACATAATTAAATATATGACAGCTTCATATTATATTTGTGTATGTGAAGTGAATTATTAAATTAAATAGACTCACGTTTCTCTTTGTATGAAAATAAGTAAGCAAGGCAAGATATTTATTTATCAAAAAAGAGAAGTTAGCCAATAAAGAAGAAGAAGAGTGAATATAGTATTATATTAATAAATCAAAGAGGGATGGCAACAAAAAAGGGTTTCCAGAATTGCTTTAGGAAAGGGGAAGTTCTCATGTAATTATTATTATATATAGATAAATATGATGACTATATAAATATACCAGGAAGTTCCCAAGGGTCATAGCGATAAAGATCAAGAAAAGTAATAAGCTCAACGTTGAAACGTTTTCCCTCAACCTTACGGCGAAGGTAGAATTCTACAAGCTCTTCTTCAGTTGGATGGAAACGAAACCCTGGCATAACCACGTCATGCTCGTGATCATCATCATCATCATCATCATCTACTGCTACTGAAGCTCCTTTGTTAATATTATGATCGTTAGAAGTGGTAGTAGTTCCATCTTCGTGACTCAAGCTCATGCTGCTCATGTTAGGTGCTGATGTTGCTGCTCCTCCTGCTATTGCCATCCACTTTCTCTAACTAACTAACAACACACCCTTTGCTCTCTCCTCTTTTATACTTCCATATTCTATTTATTTATTTTTATTTCAATTTCAATTTCAATAGTGTGTGCTAGTACAATATAGTGTTAGGCCAATTAATTAAAAGATAAGAGAGATATTGATATTTTATGCCAATTAAATTATTTTTTCATTTCTCTGACTCTAAAAAATGGGACAAGTTAAACTAGATTGATGAGGAAAAGAGAACAAGTAGAGTTAATGACTTTTGGGCCCTACAATGGGAGGGGGAGGTATACACTATAGCTATATATGTGATGAGAAAATGACTTTTAAGAAGGGACAGGGTGGACACAGCCCAAAAAGCGGTGCACTTGGACCTTTCTTCCACCCTTAGTTACCAAAGAAGATTAAATCAATTTACCATCAATAAAATAACCTTTAATACATGGTTTATTTCTATTTATGTTCACCAAAATATATATCATTTGGAAGTTTGTAACACAAAAATATCTCACATGTAAAATAAAACACTCGTGTGCTCTCTCGATCTCTCCTCTTGTTCCAATATATCATGTCATGTCAGCAGCTCTAAACCAATTTTTAACCAAATATGAGATCTATTTATTACCGGGGAATGCAAGACATGCATACTCTCAACCCAAAAGAAACAAATTACAACTAGAGTAATTAAACGCCTGCTAAATAACCGTTTCGGCCTAATATCCAACTCAATCGAACAATTTTAACATGTGACACTATGCCACATTCCCCTTAAAAGACGATAATTGTTAAGTGGTGAAGCTAAAATATACTATGCAGAAAATGAACTAAGTGTGAAGCACTGCTCTTTTCCTTTATTTAGTTTCTTTGCAAATGCAAAGCGTTGGGTTCGTTATGCTATTTTATTTTCGCTCCCGTACATTAGCGTTCACGTGCACCACATGAATCTTGAAGATTCATCATAAGTCAGATGATGTAAATGTCACTCACTACAAACACACTTTTGTAGAATCACAAAATAAAAAACTTTAAAGCTGGTCTCGGCAATACAAATTTATTATTAAAAAATTTAAAGCTTGTTTTATGAATTTGAACAAATGAATAAAAAATTATTTAGTTAATAATATTATAGTTAGAATTTAAACCCAGGATAAGTGATCATCCAAAATATAAGTTAGAGAAACCAAGTAACTTAGGGGTCATATTAAACATCTTAATCTATTCAATGTAAAACTCCTAACATTGTCACCTCTTTAGGAGTAGCTTGTACTACAACTTTCATTCAATCGACATCGAACTTATGGTGTAGCCTTTAGAAAATAAAGATACTTATATCATTTTTTATAATAACATGTTTGATACAATCATGTATATGATAATAAGTAATAAGACTAGTTAATAATGTGGCAACCCTCACAAGGTTATGAACTACCTCATTAATTTGTCATCGACTAAACTCGACCTTAGAGTTTGTGAAATAAGTGATAAACAATCTTCTATAGGTATCTATCATCTGCCCGAACTCCGTAACATCAACACGACCTTGGTGAAAAGCATATTTAGTGACTTTGGAGTTTGAAACAAAGTCCACAATGTCAGGAGACAAACAACTCAGCCATATCATAACATGGTATAAGGTTAAAGCTTCTCCCATTGGAACTCAGCCCACCGGAGAAACAGAGATTGTTTTTCTAACATAAATGTACCTTCATCATCTTGAATGCACATGCTATCTAATCATGTTATGTTCAATTGATCATAGAAGGCTACACCAACATTAAATTTTACTCGACTTCGATGTGGTTGCTGGCAGCAAAGCAGATTGCTATTTGAGTTTCACCGACTGGAAACCCTCACTAAGCATCACGACAGTAGACTGTCCAAACATAACAGTTGATGCCAATATGTCGTTCTCAGGTTGCCAATCCGTGTGAGCTGAGGGAGGATTATTGGCTAAACTCCAAATTTCCATCATGTGGACAACTCTATCAATAACATGAGCAACAATTTCTAAAACATCTTACCAAAGTTTGAGGTTTTTATGCTTCTAAAGACTCCAAATTAGAGAAACGAAACTCTGAGAGATGTCACGAGATAGGTCTTGCTAAATGAAAAAATGGTATCATCTCTTGATGTTGTGCGAAGAGGCGCATGATGAATTTCATTCCAAAGACCACTTCGATGTCAAACATGTACAACAAAGGAACAAGCAAAGAATACACGGGTGAGATCTTCGGAAGGCACATCACAAGTGACACAAGACGTTGGACAATGAACTCCTTTATCTTGTAATTTAACACTAGTAGGTAAGCAACCGCTACACATTCTCCAAATTAAGTTCTTGATTTTTGGTGGGACTTTCAAGCGTCATATACCATACCAATATCCTGGTTTCCAAATATGGGATGTGTCAATCAAATTCTTAACACATACACGATAAACACTTTTAACCAACTACATCCCATTTTTCTCAGCTTTCCAAATCAATTTATCTTCCACCACCTTCTCAACTAACAGAGTTCGTAAAATTTACATAGCAATATCATGACTGTAAGTTTGATGAACAACTTCCTCGTTCCAAGTCCGTAAAATTGACATGGCAATATCATGATGACTGAAAAATTAACCATATTGAATGTTTTTATTTACTCAATATGGTACTACAACAATTATTGATACATAAGAACCATTAAAAAAAACAATAAGTTTTTTTTTTAATTTCATAAGAACTATTAAACTTTTAAATATTTAGTACTATTAATATTTTAAAATTTTAGTTTTGAAAATTTCAAAACTATTTTTTATTCAAGATTGTTTTATTTATAACTTATACATGATTTTACTATGTCTTTGGATGATCTATGCAGGTTTGTTTTGATAAAGTAAAAAAATAAATTTAAATATTAATTTAAAACTAAAAAAATTACCCTGACTAAATTATAATGGGTTAAATATTTTTTTAGTCCCTGGAAATATGTCAACTTTTCGTTGTAGTCCCTCTACAATTTTCCTTCAACTTTTAGTCCCTCTAAAATTTTCAATCTTCACTTTTGGTCCCTCTTTTAAAGTAAACTCATATGTAGAATTCATATTTTTTAATAAAATTTTCCAAAAAAATTCAAAATATTATAAGAATCACTACAAAAAAAATTTAGAATTTTTTAACAAAACATGAATTTAATATGAATTTTTATATTTTTTACCGTTAAAAATTGATATTTAATTTGTACTTTGTTAAACAATTCTAATTTTGTTGAGGAATTTTTTTTAGAATATTTTACACATTTCAGCACAATTTCATTAAAAAATAGAAAAATTAAATTAAAAATAGGGGTCCAAAAGTAGTGATTGAAAATTTTATAGGGATTAAAAGTTGAAGGAAAATTTTAGCGGGACTAAAACGAAAAACTGACATATTTATAGGGACAAAAAACATATTTAACCCAATTGTAATTATGTAAAAAAAATATTGATTTGATTTTTTACACACCAAGTTTTAAAGTCATAATCAATATACACGTTGTTTGGGTTTATGACTTGCATATAATCGTAACCATATAAGATTAAATAACATATATAAGTCTCTCGAGAAGTTGAAATACTGTTCAATTTTTTGAGAGGTTTTTTTTTTTTTGTCTAAAGCTAGAGTTCACACAATTAATTGTGGAGAAATGAAGTGTCTGAGGTTCGAACCCCGTCCCGCCATAAATTGTTGAGGGGATTTATCGTTTATATATTTTACCTAATTTGAGATCTCTAATGTTAGACGTGAAAATAGATAATTTATACCAAAGAATAAAAAAAGTATAATATTTAAAGATGTGTAAAAATGTATGCAATGAAAAGCGTTTTTCCTATAAGATAAGATATCCGGATTATTTTAAACTTGACTCCAAAAAGTCTAGGACGTGATTGACCGATGGTTAAAGAATTCGGATGTGCAATTGCAAGCTAGTTGCAAGCTATGTGTAATAATAAAACAAATAACAAAGCAAAACTTTAGTTGAATATTTGACATCAAATATCTTTGTGCAATGCATGTTACAACGGCACAAAGTGGCGGGGACGAAGAAATTTTATGTGGTTAATTAGTTGGTGCAATCTTGTACTTTTGTGGTCACCAATTAATTAGAGAAATTTTTTCATTCTATTCTCTCAAACATACATCTCTTTCGTCTCTTTTAAAACTCTTATATATAGTGATTCTTGAGTTATTTTGATTAGAGAAAATCATTTTATGTTGGAGTGATATTTTTTAGGGTTTTACAAATGGGATGAATAAGGTGAAGTAATAATATACTAATTAACATAGTAATAAGACCATTTGTCAAAAAAAAAAACTAATTAACATAAGACCATTAGTTATTTTGCATGAAGCAGAATGAAACTATCCCATTATATAAAAAGAGATTCGCTTATCATGGTCAATTTAACAAGTGTATTAAACCGTTATCAAGTAGTAAAATTTATAAAAGATAACTTATTTGGGTTGGTCTAGTGATATTGACTTTAGACCTAAGAAGATGTTCCTCCTCAAGGTCTCAGGTTCAATTCCTAATAGTGTCAATTTAGGTGGGTTAATTTAGTTTCTTCAAAAAATATATAAAAAAGAGGGTAAAAGTGTAAAATGGGGTAAACTTTGGGGGCTGATTTGTTATTGTTTTATATAGAGGACCAAAATTGCAAGATTGTGATACTTAAGGGGGCCAAAAATGCAATCAAGCCTTGTTTATTTGAGACATACAAGTGAGTGTAAATTAGTGAGTACAAACCATTCAATAAAACTTATAAAAATAAGTGGAAATAATCAAGTGGGTGTAGGTTGGTAACTTACACCTTAGTGATTTTAGGTGGGTGTATCTTGCTAATTTACATCTTAGTGTTTTTATGTGGGTTTTTTTTTTGTTTTTGATAAGGTTAGAGCAAAATGACATAAAAAAGAGAGGCTCTCAACTAAGTTGATACCCTACTCAAATCTTTTGTCAAATGCTCACAAAAATTATTATAAAAAGGGAGAAAAAAATTACAAAAACTGGGGGACATAAACCTAACCCATAAAAACCACACAAGAGTGTGAGTCACCTCCAAACGGGTGATACAAAAATTAAAACAACACACACGTGTATCAACCTCTAATTAATCCTAAAATTAACTAAATGTCTTCGATGCGGTGATTGAACCCTCTGTCAACACGGAGGCGGATCAACTCCCTGCAACAATGACAACAAGCTAAACGACCCTTTCGAGGCTCACAGTCCAAATCAAACAAAATTAATGACAAATATTATTAAATTGGTGTATGAATCGTCTACCAACACATAAAAGATTTTAATTAAGGCATGCACTTCAAAACGAAAAAAAAATCCACACTACATTCCGTCAGAAAGCAAACCCCTTCTTCTATTGTTATCATTCTTGCTGGGAAAGCGTCCTTCAGCCTCCATCATTTCTTTTTTATTTTTTTTATTTGATTTCATTTCATTTTTGTACAAAAATGAACAAGTAAGTCGATTTACTTCTAGGTGAGCAAATCGATTTACTAAATCAGAAAAAATAAATATTAATACACGTTTTTTTTTTAATTATAATCCATTCCATTTAGTTATCTTATAATCCTATGTGTTCATTAGTTAAATTTATTCAGCTACAAGTAAATATGATTGCTTATTCCTTGTTAGGATGAATATTTCTTGGACTAGTCTCCAATATTTTGATTTTATATCTATTTGTATTCATCACCTTTTTATTAATGAAATCAGTTGATTTGGTTTGTTGTCAAAGAAAAATATATTGATATCAAATATGTATTTAAATAGACTGACAAATCACGCTAGACTTTAAAAAATGTGAAATTTAAAATAAAAAATAAGCTTATGACAAATAATAGACATTGATGTTGAATTTTTTTATCGTACCCGACTTAATCCTTATGTTCCTTATTTTTGAAAAAGCAAAATACAGAACAAAATCATTCATCGTACAAGCTGTGCCATAAACAAAAGTATCCAAGACATATACAAAGAAAATTTATCAAATAGTAAACACAATGACCCTTGTATCTTCTTGTTTTTTTTTTTATAAAAAAAACGACCTTTGTACTTTAAAGAGAAATCAGCTCCCAAGTAATACGAGGTTGTGGAGAGTTGAATAACTCAACCAATTTGAGTTAAGGGTAAAACAGTTGAAGGGTCAAGGGTTTAAGTCTTGACAAAGAAAAAAAATTAACATAAGAATTAACAAAATAACAATTGTCGTTAAAAACAATTAACAAGTTGTTCTGAATTTCTACATTTTTGAATTTTTGAAATCGGTTTTGTATGTGCAATAAGCAAAACGGTATTGCATGGTCAAATGATTATTATTTTCCAGAAAATACTATAAAAAATGTCTTTTGTGACATTTGTTAAGAAATCAAATATAATAGTAATAATTTAAAGGCTGTGTAGTCAACACTTTTAAAATAAAATATAAAAAAATCAATTTTTTTTCTAAACAACCTTCTTATTAGGTTCTTTATAAATACAAAAACACTTGTTAGGACAAACCTTAATTTTATTATACCATCATGCATAAATATAGACGTCGAGGGAAGTCCCTTACATTTGCATTATCCAAAAAAGTGTCAAGTGAAAATTTAAATATACCACCTATAAAATACGAGACTCTACTGGAAAGCGATAGGTAAAAAAATATACTAATACGGAAAAAACATAAACTAAAATATCAACCATTATATTTTTTTTGAAAGGGTCAACTATTATATTTTAACACCTCATATTTTGTTTCTGTTATATTTAAGCTAAAATATCTATATATCTCTCAAAATGTTTACCTTAAAATATACACGTTGCAAATAGGTTGGATGGTGCTACTGCTACTAGAGCATGTTCATAGTATGGGCATAACTCATAAGCATATATGTGAAAGAGAGTCAAAAGAAACCCGTGAAGTGAGTGACCACTCTCTCCTCTTCTCGTCTTGACAATGACAACTACAAGTCACCTTGTTTTTTTATATTTAATATTTTTAAGTCTTTTTTCCTTTTGAGGGACTTTCTATAGAATGTCATTTTCAATATTTCTTTAATGCATTGATTCAAGAGGTCAAATTAATTTCTGATCAACGATCTCTCGGCTACAATCCTCACACGTCACAGCATATGCGTGAGATGAGCATGATTTAATAGAAATAATTACTTTTACTATAGGTTTAAGTTACTCTAATTAAGTTCTTCCTTCAAATACAAAAAGTTGCAATAACTATACGTTTAAATTACAGTTACAGGTTGTAAAAAATAAAGTTACAAGTACATACAAGTTGTATAACATTCTTCAAACATATACACACATGCACATTTAGTTTTGATTGCCTTTTAACTGCCACTCTTTTTTTTTTATTAAAAAAAAAACATAGTGACAGATGTAGAAATTTTCGTTTTTGACAACAATGTATGATACAATTTACCCGAAAGCGTTAAAATAATGTGATATTAGGAATTCAAATTTCTATTTCTCTTGATTTTTTTAGTTTTTTGTCATAATTAAGTGACTTTATTTATTTTTAAATTATTTAATTATTTTTTACTCAAACAAAGTTAACTCCTTAATTGTTTTATCAAGCAAATTCATAATTCAATCTAGGAGAACATGAAAGTCACTACAAAGAGAAGAAGAGATAGACATCATTGCTAAAACATAAGCACTGCCAAAGTTTCAATTGAACAATTTTTTCTGTGTTTTACTATATTTATTGTTTTAAATGTTTTTAGAGAAAATAATATTACACACTTACTATAAATATGTATATAAAAAATATATCAACATATAAGTGATAAAATACTTGCATAAGTATCACTATGCAAAAATTTAGAGACTACAAAACTATATTGCTTTGTATTAAAAAAACATTGAATATATCACTTTTGTGTATGTGACTAAATAGTCACTCAATAATTATCTCTCGTACCATTATGTACTTGATTCTTCAAAAATAAAACTATACAAGAATTAATAGCGAATCACTCCTTCATAAAAAAAAGAATTAAAAGCGAATCACATTAAGTTTGCTTTCAACTATTATATTAATGTCTTAACCTTATTTTTTGTTTAGGAGTAGTTTTATAGCGAGCTTCGTCTTTTAGCTTTTTTTTTTCTTTTTTAATTTTCAGAAGTGTTGTGTTGATGTAACATAATTTTTCCCTTTTTTTTTTTTTTCTAGCACTCCTTCTGTTGGA
>Ga0099826_10003625_pt1 | contig 10561 bp, 4 predicted proteins | sample Mtrugardesep15_FD_76830 | JGI IMG/M metagenome (GOLD analysis project Ga0099826, IMG submission 76830) | Root nodule microbial communities of legume samples collected from California, USA - M. trunc garden sep15 | ecosystem: Host-associated > Plants > Roots > Nodule | place: USA: California...
ATCACTAAACTTAATAGTTTCGGCTTTCAAATTATGAATCTAGCCTTAAAAAATAGATAATTTAAATTCGAACTACCCATACCTAGAAAGAATTTGCCTGTCAAGTTCCTCCTTGAGTGGAAAAGCAGCTCCATACAAGTTCACTTTGCATTGCCTCTTCATAGCTTCTTCCACACCCCTTACCTAAAAACAACACCCAAATGAAAACAAACACACAAAACACTTAAAAATCCAAACTTTCGCAGGAAAAAACAAAGATCCTAATCAATCAGATAGAACACTCTTTTAGGTCATCTTCAATCAAATTTTATTAAAAACCCTAATTTTTTTTTTACTAAATTCAAAACCCTGGACATTGCTAACATCAAAATCAGGCAAATCGATTGAAAAATCAATGATTAGATCGGGTAAAGATAAACTAAGAAGGATTAAAACATGAAATTGAAAAAGAGAGAGAGAAACAGGAATTACAGATTGGAGAGATGATTCGAGAGGATGAGCACCGACGATGTCGCTCTTGACTCCGGGGAGTCCGAAACGAAGCACATCGGTGTGGACACCTCCGATTTGATGTGCAATGGTCTTTGATTCTTCTTCCATGTCGATTTCTGTGTTTCGAATTCTTCGATTTCTCTTTTTCTTTCAGTATCGTGTTTCAAAGGAACAACAAAATCCCTTATATATAGAGGGTTTCTTTGTTAATAAGTTAGTATTTAATAATTAAAGACTTTTTTAATTAAAAGGTTTTAATAAGTTTTGGTCCTCTTCTTTTTAATTAAAGAAAATAAGTTTTGATCTCATAAATATACATCCTTGTTTTTAGTCTCTATATAAAAAATATTTGGAGGCCAACTTTGATGCTGAACAATATTTTGCAGAAAACATTTAGAGGACTTATAATGAAAAAAATTATAGTTATAAGGAGTAATAACTTATTTAACTTAAAGTTTCAAAGTTCGAATGCATCATTCGGTGTTAAATTAAATTTTGTGAGGGAGAGTTTTTTATTTGTTGTGGTCCTTCTCAACTCGAGAGATTAGTTTATGCAGTTATGCAGTTTAAATCGATATTAACTTTCTTATGAATTGTATTAGCAAGAATATCATTTTTGTTTGCTAAATTTTTGATTTTCCTAAAAACATATTGAATGTTGTATGTTTTTTTATCAAATAGTTTTGTGGCCAAAAATTCATCTCAAAGTGATTAAGTCGAGAGTCTAAATTCGAATTCCGACCATTACATATATAAGGTACAATCTCTACCAATTAAGTTATGTTGACTTAACCAATGTTTAAATTGCCTAGTTGTATTTTATTTCTGGGAATAAAAAAATTCTACACTATAAACATACGAATAAAAAATTGAAAAGTAGTGTATAAATTTTATTCGTGACAACCAATTTTTATAAAGCAATCTATAGTAATACCAAGTTTTGGTCTTTTTCTTTCATATTTTACCATTAATTTAAGAGTTTAATTTGTAAATACTCTCAGTGTAAAAAGTTATACTCTACTAACAAACAGATCACAATGAATCAAATGATTACTTTTAAAATTTATTTTGAATAAAATCAAATATTTTTAATGATCTAATAGCTATAATCGATTGACATTGTAAAACATCTTTATATTAACAACACATGCAAATTAAATCATTCATTAAAACTTGTTTATCTTGATCAATATATAACAATACATAATGGGAATATCAAGTTTTGGTGTAGCTTTTTTCTTTCAATTTTATCCTTCATTTAAATTTTTTTATTTATAACTTTATTAATTTTTACCCAAACAAATTTTATCTCAATTTAAATTTTGAATCATTTGTTTATCATGAAGAAAGAAAAAGCAAAAACACAAGACTACAATCTAAGACAAACAACTCAAGAGAATTGACAAGGAGGATATGATGCATCTGAAGAGAACAATTAGTCTAAGACTTGAGAACATCCTCAACAAAGGTATCGCACTTAGCTAACCAATATGCATACTCATTACCCTGATGAAGATTTTGAGGAAAAGAAACAACTCAATCTTGACAACAAAGTTGAGAAATCTATCTAATCAATGGAGTATATGGATATGGTGGGGTTGATTATCCGACATGATTAAATCAACTGATAATGAATAATATTCATGGGACCAACATCGAAGGTGAAGTAAAATTCATTAAGAATTGCGTATAACTCTGGTGCTAAGCAAGTAGTAAAACCACATAAACATAACAATCAATCTTAATTGTAATTTCTCATTAGACCTCCAAAACTAGGTCATCATGGATTTGAAAGAGAACTATCATACATGCATGTTGACATTGACAATACTCAAAGGAGAAAACCATATTACATGTTTTTTGGGTTTGTGAATGACCTCATTGATCATGAAAACAATATTGAATGGCCTCAAAGATGGGGGGGTAAGGTCAGTGTCTTTGATCTCTGAATGGGAAGCCATTTTAGGGTTTCTTTTCCATGTGTTTATTCCTCCCAAAAATATTTTAAAAATTGTTTCTTCAAAGTGGCGTGTGTACCTAGCGAGCCTTATTTCATGCATATTCCCTTTTTATTGGAATCTCAACTTTGTGGGGATAAGGACATTGCATGAAGATCTATTACCACCTTATGTTTTGTTGACTTCAATCCTCCAAATTCTATGATGACACTATGATGAGAATAATAAGGTTACTCGATATATTGCTGAGGCCAAGGCCTCAAGGAAATTTAACACCAAATAGTAATTGTTTTAGATGTCAACTTTTATTTAGTTTATTATTTTTACAATACTTGTATTTGGGTTTTCACACCACAAAATAAATAACAAGTACACCAATTATAGATTGGATAGAGTCTTCATCATAACTTGGTGTGGCCTGCATATGGCAACCAAAGGTTTTTTATTTAGTTTATTTAATAATAACGTTATGTAGAAATTTAACACACAAATGTTTTTGGTGTCCACTTTTATTTAGTTTATTTTACAACACTTTTATTTAGTTTTCCACACATACTTTTATTTATTTAGTTACATAGAACACAAATTGCATAATACATGAGTTATATATTTGAAATAACTTCTATCATAACTTGGCGTGGCTTGCATAAGGCAACCAAAGGTTCAACTTTGGGCATTGTAAGCCCTATTCCCTCATTCATGTCAATTTCTTCATCTCCAATTCTTTCCCACTCAAAGCATTGAATCAAAGATCCTATTGCATGTCCAATAAAACGTTTTGCTAAAGCAGCTCCAGGACAAGATCTCCTTCCAACACCAAATGGAATCATATTGTAAATTTCACCACTACATAATTCCCCTTCTTCAAATCTCTCTGGCACAAACCTTGTTGGATCTTTCCATAAGTTAGGGTCTCTATGTAGGGCCCAAAGATTCACTAGAAGCATTGTCCCTTTTGGTATATCAAAACCACAAACATTGCAATCATTGGAGGACTCGTGTGGTAACATTAGTGGAGCCGGAGGGTATAAACGAAGTGTCTCCATAATTACCATTTGCAAGTATTTTAGTTTTGAAGCATCTGATTCATTCACAAGTTTATCTTGTCCCACATAAGTGTCTATTTCAGCCCTAACCTTATTCATTGTTTCTGGATGGTTTAGTAGAAGTGAGAGTGCCCATTCCATGGTTGTAGCCGATGGCTCAGAGCCAGCTACAAGTATTACCTGCATAATTATTTTGACATATGTGGTGAATTGTTAATTCAAGATTGAACAATGCTATATCTCTATAAAAATAACATAAAAAATTCTTCAAGAATAAAGAGGAGCCAATTACAATGCATTATTTGCCACAATTCAAGAAGGTGTGACTGAAAAATAGAAAGTGAACAAATAAATCATGCAATTAAAACTTGCCAACTGTATCTTGAAAAATTCTTGATGCTATTTTTCTAGAGAAATAGTATTTTCCTTCAAGATTATGTTCCATTTCCATATCTAAAAACTAGGCAAAATTAATTGAAGCAATTGTTAACTGCTATATTTTTTTCTTTTTCCATTTGGATCTTCTCATTCCATTCACTCTCTCCTTCTCCTCCTTCCATAATTTGTGTATATATCTTTCTGTGAATTTTAGAGAGAAGATAAAGAGAGAGAAAAAATAACCAAAGAAGATCAAGAAAGAGAAGATAAAAAGAAAGATAAAAACATAATTTGAAAAGAGGGAGAAGAAGATGATCCATTTAGAATTTTTTTCAAGCAAACTATTCTATTAAGATAGCATATATAAAGTTAAAGTGTTTGTTCCTCAATAATTTTCACTACTACAACCAAGGCGTAGCATGACTTCCATTGTAGCATATGGCCAACTTTAAAAAGAAACTCATGCAACAATTATGAATGGAGAAATGATATATGTATAATAATTTTGGTTCTGTTTTTTATACTATTTTTACTCTTTCTTCGTTACTCTAAAATGCTGTTGAATTTGTCTTGAAAAATTATTTTTAAGATATTAACTTTTTATAATTTTTGTTAAGAGGTAATTAGAGATATTAAAAGTCAAATCGTGCATTGTCATATACAAAACAATCAACAGATTTTTTCAAAAAAAATAAAAAAAAGGTCAATCATTTTAGGACGAATGTAAAGTAAATAACAAATGTTTTATGATTTTGGACACTTATTTCTTCATTCACCCGCTACATAAGGTTAATCACACACAAAAATATGTTTAAGTTAGTTGGGTGGATGGTAAATTCAATTAACGTTGAAAATTGTGATTAGTTCATGAGGTTGAGCTAACCAATTTTAACTAAGAATTGAATTAAGCAACTAATTAATAGAATTAATTATATGTTTGAACATGATTAACCAAATTAATGCAATGACACACTGCATAAAAAACGGGTGTGCATGTAACATAATGAATTAATATTTGGTTGGGCATAACCCTAAATCAAAAGTATGTAGACACATATGAATGATACAATTTAAAAGAAAAATAGTTTAGTCACATCATTAATATCATTTCTCTATTAAATTTTAGCAATCGTCTCATAAGTCTTAGCTCAACTGACAAAAATGCCGAAATTGTTAGGCCGGACGTCATGATCGGGGTTCGAATCCCGGTACCTCCACTTTATATATGCGAGTTTATGATGGTCTTGTCATCTCTTCTATCTACCCAAAAAAAAAAATTAGCAATCATGTGCTTAGGCAAGACTTGCTCTAATCATACTTACCAAAACAACGCCTTTCACTATTTCATGCGAGTAGAATTCTGGCTCCTTTTGTTGCAAGTCTAGCATAACATCAATCAACGTCATATTTTTTTGTTCATTGCTCCAATTTCTCCGTTTCTCATCAAGTAGCTTCTGAAGGAAGGTATCCATCTTTTTCATCAACTTGATCATTTTCTCTTTCTTTCCTTGAAAATCAATCCATTTTAGTATTGGAAAACAATCATTCAAATTTCCAGTTCCAAGAAGCTCTACATACTCATTCATTAAAATCTGAAACTCCTTTCCTTCTAAGGCAACTGCATCCTCACCATAATATCGTTTCCCAGAAATCACTCTCAACATAATATTGAAAGAAAGTTCTAAACATTTTCTTTTAAGGTCAACCTTAGACAACAATTGTCCTTTGCACCCTTCAAAGATTTGCTTAACTAAAAATTGCACCTCTTCTTCTCGAACTTTGCTGAACATCGCAAGACGATTGGTGGAGAAAAGTTCCGTTGTTGTTAAACGACGTAGTTTGCGCCAAAGTTCACCGTAGGGAGAAAACCCTAACACCGTATTATTGTAATTGAGATATTTTCCGGCAAGTGTGTAGGAAGTACGGTTTGCAAATGTAATATCATTTTTTGACAAACATTCTTCTACCGCAGAAGGTGAAGAAACAACAAGGATGTTGCGTGCACCCACACGGAGAAAGAAAACATGGCCATAGATTTGTGCAAGCTTGTGGAGGCTTCTATGTAAGGGCTCTTTGATGAGATGAAGATGACCTACAAGTGGTAAAGAAGGTGGAGAAGGAGGGAGGTTTTTGTTCTTGGATAGTTTCTTTAGTGTGTATTTTAGAAGGAAGATAAATGTGAGGAAAAAAAACGAGGTGTGTATCATCCACCTTGATGATTCTTCCATTTTGATATAGTGCTTGGAGTGTCCTAGTTTTCCTAGTTATGAAAGAGTACAGTGTTTATATAGATAAGTTGGGTTGACCTAATTATATGGTTCTCTTGAGGATAACCGCAAATAGCATTTGGTCATAAAATATCTATTACAAGTATTTTACAACCACAAATATTATTTGATCATAAAATATCTATAACAAGGATAGTCTATGCTCCTTTCAAAACAAAAATAGTCTATGCTGCAAACGACACGCAGTAGAATTTTACATGTACCCTCATAGAATATTCATTTTTTTTCATTTGTTTTCACATGTACCCTCACAATTTTGATAATAACTGATACCCTACATACACATGGATCGTGTCTTGCTACTCTTTTCTGATGGGTCGCAATTTTGTTAAATTTAAACAATATTTAATATAAAAAAGTGTACGTGTTTGTAAAATTATGTAGGATTAGGAGTATTTTGTAGCTTGACATTCTTAGTTTAGTAGGTTATAAGATTTTTTTTTAAGAAGTTAAACTAGTCATTGATATTAGGGAGGGAGAATCAAACCTAAGACTTTAAAAAAGAACACGTTTAAATTCTAAATCAATACCATCAAACCAATCCAAACATATTTAATAGCTTATGGGTTAAAAAAGAGTGATGTTATATATCCGAATACAATTATCGTTACATTTCTTTCATGTATGTACTGCTATTATATTAAAAAATAAAATAAAAAACAGGTCGTGTGTATGAAAGAAAAAATGACACGCCTTCAAAGAATGAAAAATCCACCGTAACACCGTTATTCCAATATCTCCTCTTAAACCACTGTATGACTCAATGCCTCAATCTCATTGAAAGCATACGAAGCCTATATAAAATTAATAATTAGATGTGAAATGGTCGTGGTCTTGTATAGCTCAATTAATAGTAATTAAATAATGCAATTTTTCAACCAAAAAAATAATAATGCAAGTTTTCACCAATAAAATTAATGCAATTGGGATGGTTGCATGCTAGTTTGGAACAAATTCGAGATCCACCTTTTCGCGAGATTCAGCATTACTCGTAAAAAAATTATGCACTTCCCTTCCAACAGTTAGTGATTGTTTGCTTAGGATGCTAGTAATTTCAGGGTTTGTCTAATAGGAATGTCTAAGAAATGGTTAGAAAATACGTGCATTTTTCATTTTTAGTAAAAAAATAAATTTTATAATAATAAAAAATTGAGAGGAAAAACAATATTTACTAAAACTTATTAAGGGTGAGTTTGATTTACTAAAAAATGAAGGACTTGACAACCCTAGTTGTACAATGTTTTGATTTGTGTTTTGGACCGGCCAGAAGGCCAATCCTATGACAACACGTGGACAAAACTCTTTAGACCAAAGGTGCTTGCATGAGCACGCCAACAACGGTGTATATCGCCGCACTAAACCATGTCCCCGCATCGTACACGAGGCCAACACGACTCCCTAATGAGGGGTCGCATTTCACGGAAGCTGTTAGCGCCTCCTCCCCCTATATAATGGTGATTATGCACCACCTTCAAGGTACGATTCATTTCCCACATACTTTTACACATTCCACCTCATTTCCTACACTAACTTGAGTGTTGAAGTGCTAATGTGCCTGCAGGCTTTCACCGCGAAGATCACAACCCCGTCGTACTAGAACACCACACTGTTATTGTTGCCTTCATCCATCTTTACCGTATATATCAATTTGTAAAAATGTTTTAGAGACAGGACAAATTGGAGGCAAGGGACATGACAAAAACTGAAATTTATATCCTTCACTAAACCACAACACAACTTTTTGTCTCACGTAAGTTGTCTAAAATATCAAAATAACATTTTGTCCACAAAAAATCGTATAAGACCAAAAACTATTCAATACAATAAAAATTTGTCATATGTTATTATGGATTGTGTTGTGATGTTCTGTCTTGTATTGTTTTGTTCAATACTTACCGTTTTGCATATCAAACACATCCTAAAGGTATAAAAACCCACCATAAGATCAAATCTATATCAGACAACCTAAAATTTCAATGCATATAACGTAAAGTAAAATATAATTTTTGTAAAATTGTTTTATGTGGTCCTTTAAATAAATTTTGTTGTGTCAAACTTCATAACCGTTAACATTGTTTGATTTCCTTAAAAACAAAATCTTGTTAATCAATGCCCGAAACATTGGTTAAGGAATTCGTTAAAAGAAAGTTTGTCTTGAAAATATAAAGTATTATTTTTGACCAAATAATAATTATACAATTTTTTGTAAAAATTTACTTGTTTTAAATATTTAACCAATGTCATAGAGCATGCTTTTAAAGTTTAAATACAATTCTGGCGCTATTTAAATATTTGTGAACTTTTAATCTCCTTATTTCTAAAATTTTAGTCCTCCTACTTTCAAATCATCCACATTAATAACAGGATGCTTACTTGGCATTAGTTATTTTGATAAAATATTTCCATGTCATATTTATTTTATTATCAACTCAATTAATATATTAAACTATTAAAATTAAATTAAAAAACTCCATTGCATCATAAGCACCCAGATTTATCATCATTAACATGTATGTTCACAATCCATAAAAAGAAAACATATATTTTCACAAAGAAAAATGAAATATTATCAATCCATCTCTCTTGTTGCTCGAACCATCATCATCAACACCACGCCACAACATCTCATCACTCTCTTTCAAGTTTATCCTGTTCGATTTTTCTTCTTCTCATCTTATGGTTTCACATTCATTTGATCTGATTTCCGTTCCCTGTAATTTTAATTGTTGTTGTTTTTTTTAAGTAATTTAATGCTAATTTTTTCGGCAATATATTTGCGAGAAAATTATAAGAACTAGAATGAAATATTTGTTGGCTTTTGCATGATCAGTTCCCTTTTTGATTCGTCTCTGTTGGTGTTGAATCGTTTTTTTATGATGGAGTTTTATTTCTTACTCTTTTTTTTTTTTAATATTTTAACATATAAGTAAAATAAATCTAAACAATAATCACATGGAAAATAGTTATTTCTAAATCATTAACGTCAAGTCAGCGTTACATTATTAACGAGGGCAATACATCATCAAAATTAGTAGGGGACTAAAAAATTTTGTTGACTTTCATAAAAAAGGATTAAAAAGTTGGTTTTGAAAAAACGGATTAAAAATTCAAGAATATGTAAATAAAAGGACTAAAATTACATTTAAACCTAATATTTTAAAAAGAAAAATTATTGTTGACTTTTTTGTCAAAAAAATTATTTGACTTTTTTGAGTTTTCGCTGATAAAGATTACGTATATCGTTACAAGTCCAAAACTAAACTCTCAATAAAAAAAATTAATTAATACTTTAGTAAGAAAAACAAAACCAAATTGGTTACGGTTCTTCAAAGTTCAAACTTATAATTTGGACTTTTCAAGCTATATATACATATACATTGCATCTTTATCTCTATTCAAAAATAGTTATTTTACCTTGTCTAAATGCACGTGGATAGCTTTATGGATAGTGAAATGCGGACGATGTTCGATCGAATGAAAGTCATGACTAACATCGCTAATAAAATTAAGGAGAATGTTTTTGTCAAAAAATAAAATAAAACATAGGAGAATGTTAACAGTGTCGGGACATTGGTTAAGCATCCACAAGAACTAAGAGTGTGTTTGGATCGGGAAATGTTTTGAGGGAATGTAATGTTACGAGGGAATTTAAATACTTTGAGGTGAAATCCATTGTTTGGATGGGATAATGTAATGTAATGTTGAGGAAATGTAATGTTACGAGGGAATTGAAATACTTTGAGGTAAATTGCCTAGAATTTTAAATTCTTTAAAAATTTTAAATTACCTCATCCAAACACACTATAAGATTTTATTAAAAAATGGTGTAATAATTAGTGGTCAAAATTACAGTTTATATTTCTAAAACAGTTTTTTTAACTTTTGGATTCCTTAACTAGTGCTCCGGGGGCACTAGTTAACAAGACCCTAAAATTAAATATTCATAGGTTGAGTTATAGAACCACTTCACACATGTCAATATATAACTTTGACCATTAATATATTTAATTATCTGAAGTAAAAAATTATAAAAATTTAATATTTCGAATATATTTATCGAGACAAATCAAACAAGATCTTACGTACTAATATTTATAGGCTTAATTGCACCTTTTTCCCCTATCTTTTGCTAATTGTGCGATTTTGCACCTTCTTTTTTTTTTTGAGCGATTTTGCACCCCATCCTTTGCCAATTGTGTTTTGTTCAAAATCATCATTAAAAGAGGGGAAATGCGTCAAAAGATAGGGTACAAAATCGCTCAAAAAAAGAATAGGGGGTGCAAAATCGCACAATTAACAAAAAGATAGGGGGAAAAGTGCAATTAAACACAAAAAGGTCCATCTAACCAGAAATGGGGCAAAAAAGATGGGGTGCAAAATCGGTCAAAAAAAAAAAAAA
>Ga0099826_10003627_pt1 | contig 10556 bp, 6 predicted proteins | sample Mtrugardesep15_FD_76830 | JGI IMG/M metagenome (GOLD analysis project Ga0099826, IMG submission 76830) | Root nodule microbial communities of legume samples collected from California, USA - M. trunc garden sep15 | ecosystem: Host-associated > Plants > Roots > Nodule | place: USA: California...
CTCTCTCTCTCTCTCTCTCTCTCTCTCTCTCTCTCTCTCTCTCTCTCTCTCTCTCTCTCTCTCTCTCTCTCTCTCTCTCTCTCTCTCTCTCACCATTATCTCATTTTTATCTTCTCTCATTCAACACAGTTCAACGAAATCAAGGCTTTAGTAGAAAATTGGCAATTTTTCAACTCTATCATCTTCAAGCTTCAAATACAAAGTGAGCAACTTGCAATCACGGGCTTGTGTTGAAATCTTTGTACTAAAGTCAGTTATAGATGAGACTGAAAACGGTGATTTTTGGACGAATTAGATGCAATCACGAGCTTAAAAACGTATTTTTCTAGGTTCTGGTGTTTGAAGGTTGGCCTAGCGAGCCTCGCTGTCAATATCTAGGTTTTTAGGGGAAGGAGGCCCGCTTAGCGAAGCCTCTGGATCACCTAGCGAGCCTGTCACCAAACAAAAACACATTGTTTTGTGTGCTGGGTTTAGGGGGTCGTGTCGGGCATTCCAGAGCACTCATCTGGTGACCATTCTGTTTTAAGACTTAATTGTGATGAAATGAGAACTTAGTGTTTATGATGTTAAATTAGGATAAAAGTATAATGGCTAAAGAGATTTTTATGAACTTAAATTAGGAAAACAAATTGGTTCATTTGATGATTAATTGGGGAGTGTACTTCAGTAATAGTAGGGTTAAAAGTAATTGGATGATGGCCTTAAGAATTAAGCTCCAATGTAAGTTAAGTAAGAATGAGTGTCCACTTGTGATCATTAAATGATGATAATCTATATGTTTAATTGTGTTTTATGTATGTTATATCTTTGAATCTACTCATGATGTTTATGCACCTATATTCTTTTGAATGTATGCTCACCCCCTTCTTTTGTTGAGATATTGTGGCGATGTTTTGAGCTTATTTCCGCTGCACTATTTTAATTAAATTGAAGTACCTTTTAAACGATGAAAATGTGTGACACTCTTGTATGTTTAAATATTAATTGTATTTTTAATTTAGAAAATACTAGTTGGGATTAGGGTGTTACATAGCACTTCAAATCATATATTGCTCTCTGTAAAATAATTTGCACCTCTTTTCTATCATTGTTCACCTAATTTTACGATGAATTAACAAAATAGTTTTGATCAATCTCTTGAGTCAAAACCCTTTTCTAAAATTACAATCCCTTAATATCTTAAGTGAATTTGTAACCGTCGGAAGTTTTACTTGTCCGTTAATTCTTAGATCATAACTCCACATTTATCTGTCTTTAGTTTAATCCGTTAAGTTAATCAAATTTCTTAGGTTAGATTTAAAAGTTGTGGCTATTATATGATTCGAAGTGCTATGTAAAAGCATTATACTCAAGCAAATCTGAATAATACTAAAATTCTATTGATATAAAAGAGAGTTCATACAAATCACATGAATACAACTTAGAATAGGTTCATCCCATGGCTTAATCAATATAAAGTTAGCTACCCAAAACGTAAGAAATAAATAACAAAGGATAATGAAACATTACATAAATTAGGATCAACTCTAAGTTGATTTGAGATCCCCTGCTTGTTCCTAGGTCCTTAGCTGCATAATATGCTCTCAAGACTCCAAAAATTTGAATTCTTGCTCCCAAATGAAGTTTGGCTTTTATAGATCTGGTTTTATAATACTCCCTCTATTCCTTTTTAAGTGTCTTTTTATAGTGAATTTTTCGTTCCTATTTCACTGTCTTTTTGGTATTTTAAAGGTACGATTTGTCAATTATACTCATTGTCAATTACTCTTAACTTTTTCAATAAAACTAATTAATGCTATCAATTTGAAAAACTAAAGTTTTTTTTTTAAACAAAGTTTGTTTCTTGTTATTTTCAAATTTAAGCAAAATTTTGTTACAAACAATGATTCTAAAAAATATATTTTTTTTTAACAAAGTTCCAAGAAAAGTTAAAATTCTATAAATAAAATGAATAACAATTGTTAAAAATTTCAAGTGCAAAGTAAAAGAACATATTTGAGAGAAAAATAAATAAAAGACTCAATGAATGTTCAAAAGGAAGAAGAAGTAAAAGACTCGGTGGAATTGTTGATAAGAGGTGAAGATGGAGGAATAGTTGAAGACTCATTTGACAATATACAAGAACAAAAACAAGATGACAATGAAGAAGAAGAAGTTACATCAATATAATTTTTATATTGACTTAAAATTATTAAAAAGATGTCCACAATATTTAGAAAATTGACAATTGTTTGTTATGAGAGTGTGCAAAAAAAAGGAATTTGTTGAAGAAAAAGATAATAACTGACAATTGTTTATTACGAGAGAAAGATAACATATTAAATTTATTGGAAAGATAAAGTGTGTGCAAAAAATAGGATTTTATTGGTGGATTAAAATGAGGGTATAATAGGAAGAAAATGTGTAAAAATACACATCGTTATTTTGGTGTTAATTTTCTAAAAAGACACTTAAAAAAGAACGGAGGGAGTAGTCAAATCCTGGCACGTAGTATAGAGATCGTGCCATGATTTCTCGTTAATTCTATGTGTCTAAATTTTAACAGCAAAATCGCGTCATGTTACGGAGAAATTGTGGCATGTTAACTCATTTAATGCAGAATCATGGCACATTGACTTCCAATTGTGCCACGATTTTTCCAAAAACTTGAAATCGGCCTCTTGTCGCTTCTCAAATCATGGCACATTGACTTCAAATCGTGACACGATTTTTCCAGTAGTTATAGCTGGCCAAATAGCACCAAAATTGTGAAAAATGTACCTCGTTACATAGTCATTTGATCTTTTAACAAATCTGACTAATATCAACCTATTTCAACATCAAATCAATGAAAAAGACTCCCTAACTTGCCAAAAGCATAGAAAAGACCAAAATAAAGTGTATGACCTAGTGTGATCACATGTCATTACACTTTGTTTCACACATGTCATATTCTTTTATCTCCAATAAAGAGCACACATGAGTCAAAAGTAAAAGGAAAAAAATAAACTTAGTTTGAATTTTTTGATGATGTTGTTTGCTCGAAAATGATGTTTATTTCTCAAAAATTGATTTGATCTCTTCCTTAGAATAAAAGATTCCCAACACATGGTGAATTACGCTTATAAAGACAGATTATCATTGCTATCAACCATAAATTTGAGAATAAAGACGCATCTCTTAGTGTTTCCTTGACAAAAATATATTTTGATTTCAATGGTCAAATTTCTTTACTGATGTGATTGACATTTGACAACTGTTTTTGCATGTTGAAAGAATTATGTTTTCTCTCTTTTAAGCTTTCATTTAATGAACTTCCATGACATGTGTCATTATTCTTGCATCAATCGTTTAGTGTCCTCGTGAGCTTAGTTTAAATGGTAGAGACAATTCATAATATATACAAAGTCCGGAGTTCAAACCCCGACTACCAAAAAAAAAAAAATCGTTTAGTGTCCTCATTTACCACCACAATTGCTCTTAAAAGCTTGGTCTCACAAATAGAATCTGCAAGATCCACTTGACTACCAATGATTAAATCTCAACAACTATATACAGGACAAACTTGGCACATTTTGCTTATATGCTCCAACTTTTTTTTTGATCCTATATGCTCCAACTTAAAAGGGAGTATTGATATTTAAATAAATAGTAAATAATATATTTACGTGGTAAATATATTCTAGGTTACCTTTAAGTTATTTGTCTAAAATATTATGTACAATATTCCTTTTGTAATTAAGTTTATAATCTCCTCTGTAGTATATCTTCTGTGTTGTTATTCAAATACTTAATTTCAACATATGCCTCTTTTTGTCTCTCTTATTCAAAACACACATATAAGATTTATAAAATTATAATTTTGATATAGTTATATTATTTTATGAAAGAAAGGAGTAGATATCTCATATTTTGTGCTGGCCAATAAAAACATATGAAAAATAAAAAATAGAACAATAGAAAAATGGAAATGAAAGAAGAAAAATGAAGGAATCACCAAGAGAAAAAGGTTGAAATAATTTTCCACTTCATATTTTTTATGCTTCCTTTCAAAAAATATTATATTTGAGGGGCTAGCTCAAATGAAGAGCTAGTTTTGTAATCTCAAATGTTAAGTTTGAATTCTCTTAAAAACAGTTGCAAAATAGTTATTAGTGTTGTTTTAATTAACTTCTGTAAAAAAATTACCTTAATTAATAAAACGTTCAACCTTCCATAATTTTTTTTTTTTAAAAATAAAATAAGGAGTATCATTAATTTTGTAGAGATTATGCATAAATGAAAAAGTTAACACATAAAAAAATAACTTGAATACACTTTTCGTCCTCATATTTTAATCAATACCTATTGTGTGAATAGATATTTTGGTCCTCAAATTTGCCGGCACCGATCAATTTCATCCCTTAATTTCTTAAAATAGCAAATACGTCGTTGAATTTTATAAATGTCAATCGATTTAGTCTCTCCGTTAACAGTGATGACGTGTCACGTTAAGCGCTGACGTGGAATTCCAAGTCAGTTTCCATGTGTATAAGGACGAATTTGATTGAATTTTTTTTTGATTTTTTTGTTTTACTTTAAAAAAAATGAAAGTCAATACAAATTGTTACACTGTCAAATCAATCCCTAAATTATTCATTAAAAATCAAACTGGTCCCTAAATTATGTTACTCACAATCAAATTGATCCCTGAATTATTTATCTTATCTATCAATTTGATCCTTGATACTCAAGTAAAATCTGAAAACTAAAATATGTGAAGAATGTGACGAATATCCGGAAAACAAGTTAGGAACAACGGTTAAACATTATTGTTTCAACACATCCTAATAAATAACAGTTAAACTTATTGTTTAATTTTTTAAAGAGTCAAAATTGATTCTAAAGTTGTAAATTTTGGTTTTGGTATGTCTGAGTAGAATTTATTTTGCTTAATGTTCACTTTTGTTTATGACTTCTTTTTCTTATTTTTTATTTTTTTGTATATTGTTTAATTGGCATTGGGGTGTTGATATATCTTTACCAAGTAATATAGTTGATGAGGTTTGTATTAGTGAGAAAGATAGAAAAAGAACCGATGTTAATTTTAAAGTTTTAGAACTGATTTTGCAAGCTATTTGCAAACCTATATGGAGGCTTTTTTTGATGCAATTGAAATAAGGACAGTAGTAGGAAGGCATATAATTTTGGTTTGTTGGCCATACTGGTTTATGCATTAATACAACTAGCATAGATGATTTGGGATCTAAAAAAGTTAAGTATTGAAGAGGAGAAGGTTGTTGAAGCTGCTCTTTTTTTTTCTTTTTTAAAAAAAAAGGCGAAGAAATTTTATTAAGACACCAAACCAAGCACAAGGTGTGCATGGTTTACGATCAAAGATAAAATACAATAAACATTTTTTGTTTTTGGACAAATATCACTACTCCTGATTCAAGTCAAGATCCATGCCCATTATTTTATAACAAGGAATGAAAAAGGTGCAACGCATGAAGGTGCATAAGAGCAATGGTGCAGACAACAAATAAATATCATAAATTTTATTTCTTTAAAAAACATTTTAACAAAAAATTAGAATCAATTTTGACTCTCAAAAAATTAAACAATTAAGTTGAACCCTTATTTATTAGGAGGTGTTGAAACATTATTGTTTAACTGCTGTTACTAACTTTGTTCTTTGGGGATTCGTCACATTCTTTTAGGTTACAACATTTATTTGACAGTATCAAGGATCACATTGATAGATAAGATAAATAATTCAAAAATCGATTTGATAATGAGTGACATAATTCAGAGGCCAACATGATTTTTAATGAATAATTCAAGGATCGATTTGAAAGTGTAACAATTTGTATTGACTTTCGTTTAAAAAATATCCAAAAAAATTTCAATCAAATTCATCCTCATACACGTGGAAGCTGACTTGGAACTCCACGTCAGCACCTAACGTGACACATCAACACTGTTAATAGCGAGATTTGACAGAGAGACTAAATTGATTAACGTTTATAAAATCCAGAGACGTATTAACTATTTTGAAAAATTGAAGGATAAAACTGACCGATGCATTTAAATTTGAGAACTAAAATGCTTGTTGACTCAATACCTATTTATACCAATTTAAGAATTTCAAAATAGTGTATTGGTTTTACAATAGTCCATTAAAAAGCCTTTTCTTTCTTATCTTTAGTAAATCATAGGATTGAAATCAACAAAAAAAAATTATAACATCACATCTCATAACTCACAAGAGAGTAACACTTTTTGATTTTCTGATAGAATTTTCTATTTTAAGAATGGATTCCCTCAACTCTTTCTGAGCACATGACCTTGAAGGTGACAGAACAAAGTCATTCCAAATAGAACCAGGTTCCATTACTGGGCTAGGTTCCTTGTGAAGTTCGTAGATGGAATCAGCTTCAGTATTCAAACTTGTTACATTGTTCAAGCTTTTTATGTCTTCAGGATCCACTAGTAGATTGTTATCACCATCCTTCCACCCAATAAGCTGTTTTATATGAAAAAGAAAGTTACCCTCTTCACATTTTAATACTAGTAAAGTGTCAAATCAATGACAAGATAGAAAAAGATAAATGCTAACGAGTGCTTTAAGGACTTGAGATAGAAAGTTTTTATGAAAACTTGTGCATTCAATGCATCGGAAATTTAAATATTAAGCTTTTCGAATGAACAGTTTCTTAATTGGGTATCCTTAAAGAGTGCCCTTAGAACACGTTAGCAAGACTGAGAAGAAAACGTTTTTGATTACCTTTGGTGGAACCCCAACATCGTTTGTGCAATAAAGCCTGGCATTATCAACAAGTTTGCAATATCTTGGAAATGCATCAGCAAATCTTTTGTGAGATTTCAATTGTGAATTCACCCTCACTGCCCTCCTTGTCATAATAGCTCTCCTGTTAAAATTTCAATAGGAAATGTTAACTATATCATACACAAGAGAGAAAATAGGCATTTTTAGTCCTCAAAATTGTAAAAATTGGTTAGTGTAGTCCCTCAAATTTTGGAAATAACAATTTAGTCCCTTGAATTTAAAAATATCAACAAATTTAGTCATTTTCTCAAATTTTGTACCAGAATTTTAAAGGTTCTATGCTTTTTTTGATGCAGGTAAAGACTACTTAAGTCAATACGTATGTCTTCTATTGTTCTTTACTATATATATAAATATTTTGATGGAGGGAGTAGATTGATTGTTTTTTAATTTAAGGGACTAAAATTTTATTTTGCAAATATGAGGGATTAAATTGATCAAGCCTTATAATTCCATATACTAAAATGCATAGTTAATCAAACCAAAAATCACACTACTAAAGTATACTATTATAATTGAATCATACCTAATGCCTCTAATAACTGCATGATAACCATCACAAAGCACACCAACTAGCTCAATTCTATAAGGCTTTCGAGTATGATGTTCTTCTGCCTCATTCACTTGCTCCCAGTAATTTTCAGTAATTGTACCATCCTCAGCTACTCTATACCCTACTCCCATTCTGTATTTATATTTGTGAACATTTCTTGCCATAGCAATAGTCTGCTCGAAAAAAGGTTCCCATGATAAGGTACCGTCCATGATCACATCTCGCCCTTGGTTTAGAGCCGTCACAAGTACAGATGATGCAGCATCTGTGGAAGATTTATGCACCTGTTCAGATTTGACAAGTTTAGAGCATGCTTTACAATAGTAATATCACATGAAGGTGATCACACTGAAGCATACATATTCAGCTGTTAGAAGCATGTCATCATAATGACCTCTATTGTGAAGGGCTTTATATATAACATCACTCTCCTTAAAAGCATCTGCCTCAACAACCACAGGTTTTGAATCTGCTCCTGACCAAAATGATCTGCCAAAGCCATTTCATACATAAACAAAACGTTCTTACATCGGCAAATTACAATCTAAGCTTGTATAGTTTCTTTAATACTTAATACATATACATGTGTATATACAGCTTGAAAATTCCTATTTATGGCACGGACTTGAATTCTCGATTGTCTCTCCAGCCACACCTGCGTCGAGTTGAGGCGTGACTAGAGAGACAACAGTTAATTACATGTTGTATTATTTGAACCAAGACAGATTTATAGGACAATTAGAATTGCACAATGCAAGAGTAGAATTAGGATGGACGATACTTACTCTTTAAGAATGTCTTTAAGAACAGTGCTCTTTCCAGCTCCCATGCCACCACCCATGAACAGTAGAACTGGACTCCTCTCACTGTGGGCCATGGGGACCATGACTTCCTTACCGACATTGATTGTTTTCAGCTCTTCTACCAAAGTAGAGAACACTCTTGTCACCTTCAGATTCTTGGTTACTCTCTCAAACCTTTGTTTCCTATAAACATATACATCACTTACTTAGTGTCATGTCCCCCTATATTAAAAACATGTTAGTTCCTTTGAAGTGTTTAACTCTATAATGATGTGATACTTTGAGCTGAAATTTTAAAATAAAAATTTTGAACTTCAATTATTTGAATCAATGATGAAAATATTAAAATGAGCAAGTTACCTTGTAGCTGCCAAAAAAATTTCTTTCAGCCTTGTTTTGGGTGGAGATTCATTAATACTCAATACCTATAATTTAGCCAACGAAAGAGTTGTACTCAATACTCAATAACAAAGTGTTTTTTTAGTTAGAACAAGAAAAAAAAAAGTATAAATGGATGGATAATGAACCTGACTAACAACATATGGAGCTTGTTTCCAATGAAATGCAAAATAACTGAGGATGCATCTCTCAAATTCATCAACCAATTTAACATAGAGAGATTCAGAGTCCTTTTCATTGGCAAGATATGAATAGATGCTTTGGTCGCACGCTTTGGATTTTTGAAGATATTCTTGGGCAAGTTTGCATAACTTTGGGACCTCACTTGCATCTTCAAATCCTATTTGCCTAGCTACCAACACAAATACAAGCCAAAGTAATTGAATTTTTGAATTTGATTCAGGTGCAATTCATCCATCTTTTCTGATTTTCTAGAATATACAACATTAATATATCATTGAAACTTGACATATATTCATCAAAGTATATGTATTTTTTGACAAAGCTTTGTTCATCTAAATATAATCGTAAGGACCGTGACGACTTGGATATAATAAACTATCATTTTGTCTTAATAGTGTTTGACATTTCGGTAATCATTGATAAGTTAATCATGTCACCTTATCATGTCTTTTTAGTCAAATATGGAATTGAATCCCCTGCGGCCAACTGCATGGTGTAACAGCTCCATGGCGTAGCAAACATGGGAATCGTTAAATCTAGTAAGAGAAAAATTCTCTATCTAGATCTAACAATCCCCACAACCGAAGACGTGAAATATTATGCTACAGTGAAATTCGTGTTAGAAATTAAGATGACCTTTAATATAAATTTAAATGTATTACTCTTAACTCGGTTTCTGTATTAACACTAATGCTAGTTTTAGCGAGAAAGGTATAGCAAAATTATCCCGATGCCTCTTGACAAATACCACCTTCCAGCTCTTTCTATTATTATTGCCGCCCATCCAAATTTCCAATAGAGCATAGGATTTAATGATTGAAACTCTTCGTGAAAACCTCGGGACATTTTTTGTCGCTATGAATAGCATCGCACCTGTATTAATAGGAGTGATCTCCAAACTTTCCAATGGGAGCTCAATTGAAAAGATAATTTGTCAATATTATGACTGCAAGACTACTAGGGGCCAATATGCAAACTTTCAAGTTATGTTACGATGATTTCTCTTTCCGTTTAGGCTAGCTCTGAATATGAAGGACTGTAACACCATCTTGGGTGGACTGCCAAATATACTAAATGGTTATTCTTTTTTCTACTTTATTTATCGATTTTGATTGACCATAAAATGATTATTTGTCTTTTAGTTTCATTGAATGCATTTATTCTGTTTGCTAAAATAGGGATTCATTCTTGTTTTCTGATTTGCATTTTATTTTTTGTGATTATATGTATTGTTTATTTCGTCTCAGATTAAACATCCCTTAAAACCGTGATACACGGGTGGATGAGAGGAGAGCAATCATCAACTGACGATAGTAATATCATTGGTAGTTATAATTTTTGTTTATTCATCTTTATATATCTCTAGTTATATATTTTTCAAACAACAATGTCGATGAAAGTAGGGAATCAAACTACATCAAGCATCAACGTAAAAAATGTCTTAGTTTCCACATTTAGAAACTATATGAATCTTCTTCACTTCTGAAAGTTCAGAACTAAAAATTATATTGAAGTCGACAATAACCGTCGACATTAGTGGTAGAAAAAACTTAAAAAGAGATACAAGAAAAAGTTTTCTTGTGAAAATGTATGTTACTAAAATAAATGTTTTATTTTTTTTTTTGACAACAAATAAATGTTTTATTTGATTGGCAGTAATTTTGATGTTGTGTTTTATATGCACATTAAATAGATTTTTGCACTAATTTTTTATAACTTTTTAAACCGGTTATGAATAAAAGTCAGTGTAAAACTAAATCATTCGAAGTTGGTTGTGTCTTGTGTGTATGCATCTGGGTTAAAATTTGAC
>Ga0099826_10003628_pt1 | contig 10555 bp, 3 predicted proteins | sample Mtrugardesep15_FD_76830 | JGI IMG/M metagenome (GOLD analysis project Ga0099826, IMG submission 76830) | Root nodule microbial communities of legume samples collected from California, USA - M. trunc garden sep15 | ecosystem: Host-associated > Plants > Roots > Nodule | place: USA: California...
AATCTAAATGCTCTTGGGTAAATCTTGATGACGTCTCAAGTAATTATGTTAGAGGTATACTTTCGCTTCTTACAATTCACTATTATTTTGCAATTTTCATCATCCTCAACACACTAGTTTTATTTTTATCTTTTATGACTTGCAAGTTGCAATTCTTATTTGGATCTTTCAGCTTCCTCACTGGCAGTGAACATGAGATTTTTAATTTATTCTCATTGATATAAATATATGTTATTGTATATATGATTATTACTTTTGTACTTATGCAAAAAATAGTTAACACGGGGATTCATTTATATTTTATTTACTTATTTGTGGCTCTAATGAAATGGTATGGGAAAAGATTTCTTAAATATTCAGGCATTCAATATCATACACGTCATAAAGCTGCATTTGAATTAAAGTCGCTCCTAAAGTGTCTGGAAACTGGACAAAACTGAAGCTCATAACAAATCTATCTTTAACTCAGTCTGTTTAAATAAAAAAGTTATGCACCCATGGTGTGGCTTATGCAAATAAATTCTTATACACACACATATCCAAACGAACTGGCATAATGTTAACTTGGCTTTTTTTGTGTGGTTAAACAGATTTAGAAAAATCTCATCATCAACGTGTGTCTGAGTTGCAAAGGCTTCGTTCAATGTATGTGCTTCTTTCCGATATCATTGCAGATAGCCTGATTCAGTAATTTGTGGATTTATCTATAAGAACAAGCTCTCTATCCGTCCTCCAAATATTAGGGTGTCCCCATATTAGCCTCAGCCTCCAATGATATTATCACCAAAGTTGTGCTTAAATTTTTTAACTGTTACCATAATAGTAGTTCTCTAATTATTTCCACCAAGTTAGTCCCTTAAAGACACAAAGTTGTCCCCCAATTTGTCCTTTTGTGTCACTATTTTAGTCATTTGGATGGATGCATTTGGTGACAATTGTGTATATTTGAAGGACTAATTTTGTGAAAAGTTTGAAGAAGGACCTACATAGTGGCACTTTAATCTTTGAGCCTTTGAGGTACTAGTTTGTTGAAAAGTCCTTTAGGGGCTAGTGTAGCAATGCCATGATATTTAGAGGACCAAATTGAGAACTCTTGATTTAACATGTACCAAGTTGTACAGCTATGTGTGTGTGTGTGGTATCAGGGGCTGATCTATTTCTTAAAAATGTTAGCTAGTGTAGTTATCTATATTTGTTAATTATGACGGGCATGTCTTATAATTTGTTAATTCATTTGAGAAATCGACCCATGCTTGAGTTCTCCCAGACCTATATTTGGTTGTGAGAAGAAAGTGAGGAGAGAAAAGGTAAGAAAGAGTGTGAGAGGAGAGAAAGAGATGATAAATAGAGTAGAAATGATGTATTCTTTGGTCCAAGATAAATATAAGAAAGAGAGAAATGCTATTATTTTTGAAAAGACGAGCATGTCCTTTCATGATTATTTTCCTCCATAATTTCAATGTTAGGGTCCATTTCGAACTTGGTTTGTCACTTTCCTTCTTTCTGAAGTAGTTAAGGCGGTTGTTTCCGGAACACCATTTGTAATTATCTCATGACGTTCCTTTTAAAGACACACACACACACACATCTTGTACTCATTAATTTACTTGATTTAATTAGACTGGATGCTAGACCGGATCCTGTGGGTGCTAGCATAGTGTTGACTGCATAGCTTTGTAACTTTAAAAGTATAAAGTTCGAATTCCCATTGAGGAATGTATGACTTAGTGCCTTCACCACTCCCCTAAATAGATAATGATACCCCCCTTCCATATTTTAGGAAAAATGTTGAGATCCCACCAATCTCTTAGTTCTTAATTTTATTGTCTTTAAATCATGACAGATTCGGAATAAGTGAAAGACAATGGGTGGAAGCACAAGTTGAGAATGCCAAGCAGCAGGCCATTTTAATGACGCTTAAATCACAAGTATCATCAGATGAAGCTCACATTCATCTTGACCACCATTCTCTTAGGTAATTTGCCTCTAATTTTATCTTTGATGTCAATATGTTCTCTATAATGCCTTTATGCTTCCTGGGTCTTAGATTTGCAACTTCTGTCCTCCTTTATGATCATTTTTTCAAGACACCTGCCGACCTTTTTCACTGTGTTTTAGAAACCCTTATAGCTCCATTTGTGACCCCCTTTACGTAAAGGAACAAAAATGCATATGAATTATTAGTTTGCAAAACCAACTTTCTGTCAAGGAATTCTTTTATTTTTTAAACATTTTTTGTTGTGAAATCATATCATATGATATGTTTAGGATATTTTGAATTGAAAGGTGAACTTCCAAATTGTTTTGACTGCAAATGCTTTTTACTTTTTAAGTTGCAATGCCAGTTCGTTATATGTAATCATGTCATTTGGTGCAATGTTCAGGAGAAAGCATTCTGAATTGAAAGGAGAACTTTCAAATCTTTATAACCATGAAGAGAAACTGCTCTCAGAGGTTTGTTATTACATGGCTTCTGTTCAAAGCTTGTGTACCTTCTCACATAGTATAATTCATGGCATTTTTTATTGAGATCCAATATTGACTTTAACTTATGGAGATAATGGAATAATTGGAAATACATAATCAAATGTAGCAGAAGTCGTTCATTGAATATTAAGAAGATAGGAATGACTAATTATATCCTAGGGCCTATGGGTGCTAAAATATCCTACCATTTTATGTGTTATCATATTCTCTCTTTCATTTGAATACTTTTCTCCCTTATTCAGACTATTCCAGAATTGTGTTGGGAACTAGCTCAACTTCAAGACACCTACATTTTACAAGGTTTTTTTAAGACTGTCTCAATTTCTATTTTATTTTTTGTGTTTTAGAAGACTCTTGGTACAAATTTAGAAATGCTCATATATTTTAACTTCTAGGTGATTATGATTTGAAGGTCATGCGCCAAGAGTACTACATTAACCGGCAGAAAGCGGTATGTTTAGCTACTTATGTTGATTGTGTATGTTTATAAACATGACCTTGAAGTTTGGGATATGTTGATTAGGTTCATGTGTACATGCTACAGCTTGAGATATTTCCTTGCCAAGACTTAAGAGTTACTTGACAGTTAGTTGCATTATTTTGATGCATGAGTTTTACAGGGGAAATGCGTGAATTGTTGAATGCACATAGTTTTACATGAGAAACTAAAACTAGGCAGTACATTTCTTGCTCCCATCCCCTATATCTGCATTTCAGAAAGTCTGTTTTGATAAAAGCCTGTCAGTGATCAAGAATAATTGTTTGAATTTTGAATTAGTTTTGATTAGATTATTTGAAATTACTCAGATTATTTGAATTAGTGATTCAAGTTCATATTCTTCTTCAGACTCTGATCTCACATCTTATAAACTCATTCAAAATTTATCTTATTTTTCACTAAATTTATGACATCTAAACTTCTCAAATTATTTCATATTCCAACTCCATCATAACCCCCAGAAATATATGGGTTAAAAAATGAGATTTTAGGGTTTTAGGTAAAAGAAAATTGTCGGCAAAATTAGATTTTCTTAATTTTAAAAAGAGACTTTATTGGTTTTAAAAACTCGGGGTTCTTAAATGGAACATAGTTTCCAAACTAGAGTTGCTTAAAAGTGAAATTAAGCCAATCATTTATGTATTGTCCGATTACCTAGAATTATTTTCTGTATCACAATGGTTTCTAATGATTTATAACCGTCAATTTTGTGTACCTGTAATTAACCTTTGGTAATGAACACTCATTTCTGGTGGCAGTTCATAAACCATCTCATCAATCTGCTTGCCAGGCATCAGTTCTTAAAGATAGCCTGCCAGTTGGAAAAGAAGCACATGCTTGGCGCATATTATTTGCTTCAGCTTATTGAATCTGAGCTGCAAGCATACTTGTCTGCAACAGAGGGTCGAGTGGTATAATTTCTTACCATTTTTCCATTGCACTTTTTCTTTAGTTCTCTTGTCATTGTTTTCTTTACATATTTTTTTTTTGTTGCTTTGGTACTCATTCTAGTTCAATTTCTATATTCACCCCTTCCTTTCTGACTTATCCGACTATGTTTTTTCACATGTGTACATATGGAGAGAATGGTGTTCTTTAAGAAGGCTTTATAAAAAAAATATGTAATTAAAATTATGCATCCATGTATTTTGCACTCTGGCTTAATCCATTGTAAGAGTGAAAGCTTGTTAGTTACACTTGAAAATCTTTGTAGGTAACATAAATAGTTCAAAGGTGGCATTATAATGCCATAATAAGTATAGTATAACAAATAAACTCTACTTTTTGTCCTTTTTCCACTTATTCCCTTGGATATACCTTCTAAAGATATCTTCTATCTTGGCTTTATTTCCTTTCATCATCCCTAGTCTCAAAATCTTACAGTTTACCATTTAATTACTTTTATCTTTTGAACTTTATTTGATGGTTTGCAGGGTCGTTGTCTGGCTCTTATCCAAGCTGCATCTGATGGTCAAGAACAAGGGGGAGTACATGATAGTGATCACTTTTTGCATGCTATTAGAGACCTACTGAAAATTTATTCAAGTAGGGATTCACTTGTGAAATTATTTTGATTTGTTCAAATTATAACGAACTTACAGACTACTGATTGTCCTCTTTTTTACTTTACCTTTTTCCCAGATACTCAAGCTGCACTGTCGACATATGTATCAGCACCAGGCATTGTCCAGCAAATATCAGCTCTTCATTCAGATTTGATGTCACTTCAGTCGGACCTTGATAATTCTCTTCCTGAAGAACGAAATAGGTGTATTAATGAACTGTAAGTTTTTTGGTGAAGATTGATGAACTTTTTGTTATGATATCTTTTTTGGGTTACCGATCAAATGTTTTAATGGCCTGGTGTAATTAAATTTCTGTTTTGGATGCCAACAGTTACTCTTTGTATTGTAATCACATGGGTGTAAATGAAAGTCACTTAACATTTATCTGCATTGTATGAGACATTCTTTCTTTCTTGATCAACTGCATTACTATCAAATTGGGAGCCTATGTCCTAATCGTTTCCTATTTACAATTATATTTGATGTTTTTGCATGTTTAAGTGGCATAGCTTTGGCTCTTCTTTCCCATAATAGTCAAGTTTTGAGTGACTTTTTCTTCATGGTTTAATATATAATAAAACTGGGAAAGTATTCACGTCAATTTTTCAATACAGGTGCAACCTTATTCAAAGTATGCAGCAACTGCTCTTTGCGTCTTCAACAACTGCACAGCCAATACTGACCCCTCGGGTATGAATCTCCTATTTGCATTCATGGCTTCATGATACCATTATTAACTATTTTTCCTTTTTTTTTTCTCTATGGTTTTGGTTGTGTAAGTTGATTGATCCCTTAGTACTAAGACATCTACTACAAGGTTGGGAAGTAGAGAATCAAGGCTGGTAAAGTTGATTGATTTACCTGCAGCATAGTGGAACGCCTATGTAGTAGTGTCAAATTAGGAGATATGAGTGAGTTCAGGTCGGGGTTAGTGAGATCAATGTAAAAATAAGGGAGTGGGAGTTTGGTATGACAATGCATGAATGCTTTAAGGCCCTCTGGGCAGAGAGAGGTTGACTGACCCTCAAAGACTCACAGATGATAAATCTTTAATTTTCTATTTTCAGTGTAATCTAGATTTTCCCCTTGTAAGGAGATATATTCTGTTGTTCACTTGTTCCATATTGCTATTAAATTAGTACCTCTCAGTTTCTTTTGCATATTACTCAAGGGTAAGAATTGTATTACTCAGAACAATACCCATATATCTTGCTTTTCCTTACTGTAGACTTTAAATATCTAAGCGCCATTTGTCGAGAACATCACGGGCTGGCTTGAGTTTGTATTGAAGCTATCATATATTTATGTATGAAGGAGAATATAGTTCAATTAAAGGGGGAAAATGATGGCAGGGGAAAGCTCTATTGGAGAAACTTTAGAAAACCTGTCACTAAATGGTTTCATCTAAAATTTTCTTTTTTAGTAGTTTAGCGACGTCAAGTGATTCATTGAACCAGCCCCACCTAGTGGGATAAATGCTTACTGTTATTATTGCAGGGCTATTTAAGTTTTTGGCACCTTTTGTCTGTGTTGTGATTTGACTTTTTGTCTTGTTCTATGTCTGAATTAGCCATTGATGAAAGAGCTCGATGAGATGGAAAAGATTAACACAAAGCTCTCTCTTGCTGTGGAAGAGGTGACTCTAGAGCATGTCAAGAAAAATGAGGTAATGTGGCTTTAAGGTTTAGTTCCATCTGATTTGTTCCGCAATACCACAAAACCTTTTTGTAGACATCAAGGGTTTTTATTGAAAATGGTGTATGGTTGCAAGCCAAAAAAAAATTGCCATAAAAATATGGCGGATGGCTTATGAAGTTATGGTGAAAGCATGCCGACTATAATAAAAAAAATTCTATGTGAAGTATAATAACAAAACTAATGACATTTTGCCAGGCGCTGTCATTCTACATGACTTTGCTGTGGCTGCTTTTTATTATCACTGCTTTCATCATTTGTGGGTTTGAAAATCTGAGCCTTTCATCAAGCAGTCTAATCAATAATTTCTTCCCTGTGTTGATGATTTCTCGGAAGTAGTCCTGTTTATTTGGCTGCTTCTAATTGATCTGGTTCTTGTGAATAATAAATGATTTGTTTAAGGAATAAATGAAATTTATTTTCTCCTTGATATTGAACTGCGGTTCAATGCAAAGGGATGTGTATGCATTGCTTTTATGTATATTATACAATTGACACCCCCACATAATTTACAAAGATTCTGAACATTTTCCTATATGTTAAACTGAAGCTTGATTTTCACTGTCATCCAGATAATCAAACACCATCAACAAGAAATTGAACTTCAACGGCGCGTTTTTGTAGACTTCTTTTGCAATCCAGAACGGTTGATGGGCCAAGTTAGAGAACTGTCTGCAAGGGTCAGAGCTTTGCAAATTTCCCAGCAATCATAAGTTCTCTTTATTTTCCGTCCTCTTTTTCTTTTTCCTTTAAAGTTGTTTTTTCATTTCCCCCCTATATTATCTCCATATCCGAGTGTGCAGTGCGCTATCCTGATTCTTGCATGTGTTTTAACATTGAATATGTATTCGCTAACTTGTGTATATTGTATTAGAAAAACTATACTACAGCTACCTTCACCTTTGCTCTATCTTTCTCACCGTTTGATATCAGTTAACAAGTTAACTTAGAAGTTAGAACTCTGTTGTAAATTGAAAGAAAACAAAGAACTCTTCCTGTGGACTTAACTGATGTGAGATGTTTTAGCTCCTGGAATTGAGAAAGCGAGTGTGGCTTTTGAACAGAAATAGTGGCTACCATTCTCATCATTACACGATATTCTGTTGTTTGTAGAGTAGCATGTATTCATGCTTGCTTGGTTTTGATTTATTGAGTCAGTCTGTTTTATTTTTCTAAAGCTACTTCCTAAGAATTTGATTGAAAGTTGCTTTGAATATAAATTAGTCTACTTCAGACACACTACATTTGATCTGCGGAAATATTTTAGATTTTTGTAAATTCATTGCAATTTTTCAGAAATCATATTTTAAGAAAAGATCAGTATGTTAACCTGTGACAGAAGAATTTGCTTTGAAGAACTTGCCAGTAGTACTTAAATGATCAATTAATTTTGTGTTCTCGGGGTAAATATTTGACGATAAATAAGATATTGATATGGTCGATATTATTTAATCATTTAGCTTCAATATTTACTATAAAGTTATCAATAAAACAAGACTCTCTTTTTCATATGCCTCTAATAAGGTATGATTAATAGCACTAGGGATATGCTGGTGTGCTAAGGTGTCACTATTATATTATATATGCTACATTTGTTAAATATGTTACAATTTCATTGCAACTGCTCCTGGACAGATGTAAAACAACTCTTCAGTTTCTGAGAAGTCTTGTCCCCCAAAGGCCTTAGCATAAAGAGATGACTGATCTCAAAATTATAGGATTGGTGGTATTGTTAGTGACATTCTTCATCTTTTTGATTTTCTTGAGTGTCCTTCAAGGCACACTGTTGCCTCTCTTTACTTTTACCCCATAGGAGCATATACATGCCAGAAATAACCAAGACTGATCCTACAACACTGCTTATTGCAGATAGGAAGGTATTAGGGAAAATGCAATATAAAAAGTGGAAAACTAACATTGATAACTAGAACTAACCTTCCTAGATAAATTTCCTCTTGTAATATATAAAGATCAAGCACAGCCACAAACATCTGTATAAGTGGGGTAAATGCTGCTGTAAAAACTGGTCCCTTTTGTTTGACACACCATGCCATTGCCACATAACACAAGCCTGATCCCACCAGCCCCTATGAAAGGAAATTTTAGTGCAAAAAGTTGTTCACATAAATTATGCTTGTTAAATCTTCTACAACTGTTCATTAATATGCATATTTAAACTTGTAACTAGCAGATATCTTAAATTGAAAAGAAACTATCACAATGATGTTATAACTTATATATAATAAAGAATATTCTTACAGAGTATACAACAGTCATTATTTGTAGCTTTCCTTTGAGAATCCATTTGGCATTGTTTCTATGAATGATCAAATTTAATATCGCGGATTGAATGGCAGCGAAAAGTGACATAATGGCTGTGCTAGAGTATCGATACGGATACTTTTTTCCAACCCTTTCTTGTATAAGAAACCATGAAGACCAGAAAACGCAACCTACTGTAAGAAATATTGAACCCATAATCCATTTCTTTAAGTTGGTGGCTGGTTGTGGTGTTGTTGCTTTGCCTGCTATGTTATATGATTGTGGGTTGATTATGGGCATTCCTTTATAAAGGATCAATACCAAAGCTCCACCAATACACACACAAGTTCCCAAGATTTTGGCTTTAGCACTCTTGCTTTTCATGCTCATTTTTTCCATCCTAAGAATATTAAGTCAAATGAACATAGTTATTTGTGAGACAAGTTCCATTAAGATTATAACAGGACATTATTTAAGGTTTATATTTTGAATTATAATAAGTATTTTGTTTTCGCTTTTTGACTCCATCCCGTACTATATATATTTTCTTTGACTTTTCATATTTTCCAATCCTTCAAGATTCTACTTTTCTAGTTGTTTTTGAAAAAAAGAATAATAAATATAATGTATGATTAGATTATCTGGTACTCTCTCCATCCGTAATTATACGCACCAATTGAAAGATAAAATTTGTCCTTAAATACAAGTATTTCAAGTTCCTAAATGCATTTTTTTTCTTTTAAACATAACTGTAATTAATACTACTACTTTATTTTAGGATATGCAAAGTCAATTCTAGATACACTATTCAAAGGGTAATTTAGTAATGTCATTACACAAAATGTATAAATTAATTACACTAACTTTTTTTTAATGTCAAATATGTCAACGAGTACTTATAAAAATGGACAGAGGGAGTATTTAGTAATGTTAAATACTTATTCCTGCTTGTATCATCTTTTAATCTTATTCTTGCAAATTCTAATAAAAAATAATTCAATGATTTTCATTGAATTAAATCTACACTGGCATATTTTTTTTAATCAGGAGTGTATCAAATAGGAGAAATACTTGTGTAGTCTTAAACCAAAATCAAAATTATTTAGATACATACTTACAAAATACACATAATTTAAATATTTTTAATTATATTATTTAATTATTTTTTACATTCATGTGATTGTGCACAAATGAGTTTTATTTATGTTGTGACCAAACAAGTTTATCTAATAGTCTAGCAAGTGTTTATCATATTTATATTATATTTTATCATAGTAAGTGCCCATTTCCCATCTTGTTCATTAAACGAACCATCATTATTTGTCGTACTTACCCCATTGGCAGTGCCAAAATGAAGGTGAATACAGGCACCGTATTGAGGAATGCAGATGCGAATGTTGCTGATGTATATTTAAGTCCAACAAGATAGAGGTATTGTGTGAGTGTTGCTCTGAAATACATTCATGAAATCATAATTTAGTGGCCACTACTTCAAACAACTTCAATATACCTAGCTAACAAAAATCAAACAACATTTGAGTTTGTAAGAAAGAGTTAGTATTTCACAATGTAATAAACCATTGTTTGAATTCTTGTCATGAGGGATAAGCTTAAATGTATGTTGACTCCTCGAATTTGATTTAGATGTATGAATATGAAGTAAAAATACCAATGTATGTTTACAAGTCCTAGTTCAATTGATAAAAAATGTCGATATTGTTAGGCTGAAGCCATAAAATACATCCATATATTGTGAATTTCTAATGACTATTATCATTTCATATTTATAAAATAAAAAAAGTAAAAAATAAAACTATCAATGTATAGCTAGTAGTTGGTTGGAAGAGTACTTACCCTACAAGAGCACTAAAGAAAATCAAACATATAATATGACCATTTATCTTGCTTTCCCTGTAAAATATAAAATTATTAAAAAAAATAAAATAAAATAAAAACTAGAATGCTAGAGAGTGGGGTTTTCATGTCTATATCTCTATTGATGTATTATCAAAATTAGTGAGTATCGACAGAGATACTAAACAAAATT
>Ga0099826_10003630_pt1 | contig 10554 bp, 5 predicted proteins | sample Mtrugardesep15_FD_76830 | JGI IMG/M metagenome (GOLD analysis project Ga0099826, IMG submission 76830) | Root nodule microbial communities of legume samples collected from California, USA - M. trunc garden sep15 | ecosystem: Host-associated > Plants > Roots > Nodule | place: USA: California...
GTTTAGATTGAGGGTTTAAGAAGGGAAGGGAGGGAAGGGTTTACTCTTTTTTTTTTTTAAATTACAGACTATATAATATGTTTTTCTAAAATAAATTAAGTTTGATTAAAGTATTATATGATCGTTTATCATGTTAATATGTTAACTTTTTTAAAAAACATTTAATAGTGTTTGTAATTTAAAAACGTAAAGCAAACCATCTCCTTCCTTTTCCTCAAAAATCCTCCATCCAAACATATTGTAAGAGTCAGTCTAAGAGTAGTTTATAAACTAACACACTCTTCAATTTATGAATGTTTTTCGTACCCTCTCATTTGTATTCTTTATTAGGAGGTACTAGGTTCAGTATTTTGATGGATCAAGTACCTCTTGTACTTCTCTCTATTTGGCGGATCGATTTTTTGTTATTTTAAAAAAAAAAGCTCTTGGTGCTTGAAATTTATGCTACAATTTAATTGATTTGTAACTTTGAATCCAAGGCTATTCCTCCATTCTTCCAATTCGAGGCCCAACAAATACTTGTTGTATTACAAATTTCAATGTATAAATAAAAAAAAGGTTTAGTGTGTATTATTGACTCTAATCTCAAACAGATAATCCTTAATTACATTAAAATTATGACCTTAAAAACAATGCGATACAAGTAATTATTCGAGGAATGTAAAGAAAAATCACTTTTTACGCAAATGTAAGCATTCTATGATAATCAATTTGTGAAATTTGTAACTGAAGCTTGCAATTGGCCTAGGTTGAGATGTTCTTTGCTCTCACTTCTCCAATGGAAATATTAAATTTCTCTCCCAAACTCATCAAGAACTCAACAATCAGCATCTTCAAATATAGACTCATAAAGCAATGTATTTATGGGATAAATTATTACTATGGAGCAGTATATTTTAGTATCAATTCTGATAGATACTTGGCATTATATTCTTGTTCTCATTTTCAACTAGACCGTACACTCACATTAATATCCCCTGCATATGACAAATAAATGGTGTGAACAACCTACTACTTGCTCCCGAAAGACAGTTCTTTTATTTTGATGGATCAAACATTAATGCTTGTGTCTTACAACAATTGTACTCTTCATTAATTTGGCTAGTATTTCTTGTTCTGATCCAAGCAAGAATTCAAGGAGAAGTTGGCCATAGGAGTTGAAAAAGTAGCTGCAGAAAAATAGTAGCTCTTAAAAGCAAGAACTTCTAGACTATATTTTAATGCTGATGTTAAATAACATGTTCCATTCACATCGTACAGCTCCAAATTAATTGATAACTACAAAGAACGTGTTCTTTATCAGTATATGTAACATTTCCATTTTACATATAAAGAATATATATTTAAAAGAATCAAAAAATTTCAACATGGGGATGTAGCTCACATGGTAGAGCGCTCGCTTTGCATGCGAGAGGTACGGGGTTCGATACCCCGCATCTCCATTTTTTTTTGTGTTCTTTACGCACACAGTGTTATTTTTTATGTGGAGCTTCTGATTATTAAAAATGTAAACAATATAATTTGGAACCAAATTTTAAGGTGGACCCTCTAACATTGTTTCCAGACATGTCCTTGTCTTTCATAGATTTAGTATTTCTCATCATCACACTAAACCTTAATCCCTCTTTGGCTCTTTTCAAATCTATGAACAAATTCCTCAATTTTGTTCAAATCATTCCTTGTTTTAGATTCAACAGCATCAATTCATGGGTGTGTGTTGCAACATCTCAATGTGCTTTCGTGTTTTCAGGCAATCTCAATGTCCTTTGTTTAAACAAAGGACACTACTAAAACTCAGATTCTGATTAGTGCCACCAAAACCTAATCATCAGTAATAGAAGAGGTAAAAACTAAAAAATTAATGTCAACAAAAGAGGTACTCCATTTAATAGTTATATGAATGAATCCATGCCCCTTCTAAGATTTGAGTTGGAAACGTGAAGAAAAAAAAACTAAAATACAAAGTACAAACACCATACTGCTACATACTTTGGACAAACTTACAATTCATTTTCCTATATTACCCTCCTCCATTAAAAAAATAAAATTCAATTTTTATGAATAACACCCACTAAGATTAATTACCAATATCTTTAAAACACACAAAATGTTTTCCACTCTACAATCAATTTTTTATACAATTAATTTAAGAACCAAAGCATATTCTAATTTCTTAGACGATGATAAGTGAGGAGGGTAAATTGGGAATATCGGCAAAGAAAACAAACACAGATTTGATGGGTAATTCGGAAAATGAAACATGACTAACGTAGAGATTATCGTGAAAACCAGGCCGATGACGGAGTTTTCGTACCAGACCAATCAAACTCCACCACGTCACCCCCCCTTCTTTTATCTTCTTCCACGTGTCGACGGTCACCGTCAACTCACCCTCTTCCGTCAAAAACGTTACCAATTTCCAAAAATTAAAATACAAAAAACTATTAAACCAAAACCAACCACGAAAAGGCGTCGGTGTAATGATTCTCGCCGGCAAAAAGATTAAATAATTTAATAAATAAAAACCCTACCTTCTTTCTTTCTCTCTCTATAACTACTTTCTCTCTCTCCTCTCGGCGGTGATTGGCTGTGGTTATCGTTATGGTTATGGATGATGACGACGAGATCCACTCGGTCAACTCGATTCACTCGAATCCATCGCCGGCGAGTGGTTCTCCATCTCCGGTGTCGTCTCCGGGAGCGATCGGTAGGATTTCGGTGACGGTTGCGGCACCGGCTGCGAACAGCTATGCATTAGCGCTTCCGATTCAGAATACGACACGAGGAAGCAACGGTGGAGGGAGGGAGGATTGTTGGAGCGAAGCAGCGACGGCGGTGTTGATTGAAGCTTGGGGAGAGAGGTATTTGGAATTAAGCAGAGGGAATTTGAAGCAGAAGCATTGGAAAGAGGTTGCGGAGATTGTGAATGGAAGAGGTGATTATTTGAAAGCGCCGAAAACTGATGTTCAGTGTAAGAATCGAATTGATACGGTTAAGAAGAAGTATAAATCGGAGAAAGCTAAGATCGGTGCCGGAGGAGGCTCCGGCGGTGTTACAACCAGCACTTGGCGGTTTTATGATCGGTTAGATCAGTTAATTGGTCCAACCGCCAAGATTAGTGGTGTTTCCGGTACCAATCATATCGGAAACAGTAATTTGCCACAGCAGAAAGTCCCGTTAGGAATTCCGGTTGGTATTCGCGCCTCTGGAGCTAGAGGCGCGAATCAGGTTAATTCTCAGAAGAAAGATATTCAACAAGCTCAATTGAATTATCAGAAGATTCAGCTCAGACCACGAGTTTCTGAGCTGAATTCTTCTGATAATTCATCAGAAAAAGAAGCGTTGTCACCGATGTCAAGTGACAGTTTACCACCACCGGAGAGGAAGAGAGCAAAAGTGATGAATTCGAATTCGAAGGGGAGAGGTTGGGGAAGTGCGGTGAGGGAATTGACTCAGGCGATTGTGAAATTTGGCGAAGCTTATGAACAAGCAGAGACGTCAAAGTTGCAGCAGGTGGTGGAGATGGAGAAGCAGAGGATGAAGTTTGCTAAGGATTTGGAGTTGCAGAGAATGCAGTTTTTCATGAAAACTCAGGTAGAGATTTCACAGTTGAAACTTGGAAGAAAAAGTGTTAATGTTAATGGTAACACAAGTAATCATCAAAACAACAACAATGTAAGCAGCAACAACAACAATAGCAACCATAACAATAACAGTGACAGTGAGTGAGTGATGTTTAGGTTTAAGGTTAGATTCAAATTTCAATTCTGTGTGTATGTGTTTAGTTATTATGGATTAAGATTTGTGCATTAATTGTTGTAGTTAACTTAGAGGGATGTTGTTGCCGAAGAGAATAATTAAAAAAAATGAGGAGTATGTTGTACTAAATAATTTAATGTATCAATGTAGCAAATGTGTTATTTGTAATGTGTAACTCATTCTGAATTGTTATTATCAGTGTTAAGGATCATATCTTTGTTGATAGGCTCTAGTTAGTTTGATACAATCTACTGCATATTTAGTATATACAATCTTGTAGCATTAATTTAGTTACTGTTATGAAAGTTAGCGAGAACGACAACGACAACAACGTAATAATAATAAACAAAAACAAAGACAAAGACGAAGCCAACAATAACGACGGCACCAGCAGTAATAAAGAGCAGACCGAGTCCGTTGCCGTCATCACCAATTGGTAGCCCTGGATGGAATTCTCGTTCCCTTATCCAGGGTGAGAATGATGCTGCTCGAATGAGGAAAAAATGGGGAAGTGCTCAAAAAGCTTAACTTGTTGCAAATTCTTCCCACAGTCAACCCCGGAAAGATGTCGCAAAAGGTTTTAAGCGACTACTAAAGTTTGGGAGAAAAACAAGCGGGACAGAAACTTTGGCTGATTGGATCTCTGTTACAACTTCTGAAGGAGACGATGATATGGAAGATGGCCGAGATCTGGCCAACCGGTCATCAGAAGACTTGAGGAAGTCGAGAATGGGATTGTCTCATGGCCATCCTTCTGACGAAAGCTTCAATGAAAATGAGCTGCTCAACAAACACGGTAACCTTTTATTTACTGAAATTTCTTGTTATTGATTAACATGCTTGAGTACCTCTTGGATATAAGTTTAAACTTTTATTTTATATAAAAAATCTTTTTGCCAATTTCTTGTGACAGCCTGCTATTAGGAAACAGATCCTTCATTTTTGCATCTCTGTTTGCTCATTTAGATGAATGATTTTTCTTTTGTAGATATCAATGTGAGTTATAGTTGAACAATATATTTTCTAGTGTATCAGATGTACCTTTTCATTGGGAATCATAGTTGAGTAGATGTTATATATATTTTAGATTCTTCCAAATCCATGGCGGTGGTGTGCGTGTTTGTATACATGTGCAGATCTGTTGGGATGTATCAGCTAGGTAGAATAAGAACAGCTATTGGTCAGTTTATCCCTAGGTTCTCATCTCATGAACCTAACATGATTCCACCTTGTCTTGGGCTTTGTAGCTTGACTAAATTAGTTTTTATCCAACCATTAGACGGAGGGGTAGGCGGCTTTGGGAAGGAGAGAGGGGGGACATGTATTCTTGAAATTGTAATGTTCTTACAACTGGCCAATCATTTGTCACTAGTTTCTTCTCTATCTTGATTTCTATTTTATTCAGCTAATTCTTTTTGATCATGCATGTTGATATCTACCTTCTATAATTTTCACTTTTTTATTTATTTTGTTTAATGGATAAAATTTGAATCAGTTTGTAATTGGTAATCTGATTCTCAATTCTTGCAGTTCAATCCTTACAAAGCTCTATTCCTGCACCTCCCGCTCATTTTAAACTGAGGGATGATCATATATCAGGAAGTTCATTAAAAGGTGATGCCTGTGTAACCTTCTTTATTTATGTTGGCTTAAATTTTCATCCATTTTTGGCACAGCTGCATGTGTAAAGCTGATGAAGTACACTTGTACACTGTGAAGAATCCTCAAAATGCGTCTTCTGTGTTTAACATTTGATTGCTTTCAGTAATTCATTCTTTATTAGGGTGCTGATCCATAACAATTGTCTTGTGTCTTGTTTGTGTTGAACGTGATCTTGACTCGTGGGAAAGAAACTATTAGGAGCCCAAGAAGTGCATTGAAAAGAATGAGCAGTTTTATTGAATTATTGATAAAGGATAAACGAGAATATGAGAGAAATCTCTCCTCCAAGGGTTTCCCCTTCACAGTAGAGTTACTACTCTATTCAGTGTTTACAATATTCAATAATGACATCTATCCTTGTATACTCTTATTTATACAAATAAGCTTCAACTAATCAATTAACCAACACTATTCTAACAAGTCTTAACTTCTTTAACTTCTCTAATTTACCTTTATTCTGTATCCTATAAGTAACATTCTCTTGTATACTCTGAGTATCTCTTCATTGATGTCAAGAATAATAACATTCCATTTGCTTCAAATTTTCACAACATAAAATTTACATATTAATTTCCATTTTGTGCAGCTCCCAAATCATTCTTTCACTCTCGACTCGAAATCTTTTACCACTTCAATTCTGTGATGAAGGACCCATCACTGTACTCCTGTGGATGTATAAACTCAGCTGTTAATGTTTAATTTCTTGGTAGTCACACGTTTTTCAGTTTAACAACTTGTAATTTGTTACACAGTAATAGAGTTTATCACATGTATATCCTTGGGATATTTGCATAATTTCTTTTGGCTCAAAATTTTGTGCCAGTTCTATTGTGGGGTGTGCTTGGATAAAGTATTTTGAAGCGTTTATTGTATAAGTACTTATCATTTACGGGTAGACTATGCATAAATTATGCATGAGCTGTTTTTAAATGTCAAGAGTTTGGTATAATTAAGTTCAAATAAGCTCTTCTTAATAGACTCTTGGATGTTCTTGCTATGAAGATGAATGTATTTATAAATTCTATTTGTGGGCAGTACATATATGAAGAGTCTACCAGAAAAAAGTACTCATGAAGATGATCATGCACTGCAAAAGCAGGATTAGTATGGAAAGATGCAAAAAGTACTTATAAAATTTATTATGCCTCTTTCAAAACTAACTTCTTTTTTAGTCAATTGTACTTATAAATTTATAATCTACCGGGGAATCATTATTAGAACCAAGTATCATGGATAAACTATAGGGGTTTGAATTTTGAAACACCTAAAAGTCTCACATTATTTAAGAGTCGAGGCTAGAGTAATTTACAAACAACACACTCTTTAATCAAACAAATGCTTTTTAAAAGGACAACATTTTGGATGGCTTACACTCAAAGGTGGTTTAACATATTTCAGGTCGGAACAACTTCTATTAATACTTTTGGATGGTCATGAGCAACATAGGAAAACCAAGGAAGTGTTTGTTTAGAATGACAGTGAGTTTGACAAAATCACTTTTGTGAAGTTCCAAGTGCAACTTTTGTTAAAATTGTTGCGATTCATCGTGATTCTGCCAATTCAAACATGCAGGGTTTAATCCAAAATTGTACAAACATTTTTGTAACAAATAAAAACTATCGGTGTTTAACCGTATCCAATCTTGTTGAGAAAATTAAAGGTATACAAGGTGAATAATCTTTTTTGCTAATAATTTTTTACAACCACTTGTTTAAGAGATTTGAGCCCTTATCACTCAACTGTTAGCCGTCACAATATTTATTTGATATCTCCTAGGAAGTAATTCGGTCAGTTAACAACAAATGAAGACTGTTTAATTATTTTATTTTCTTGGATTAAACGAGTACACTGTCATTTATTTATTTATGCACCAAAGTTAAGCACTTTGTGCAAGAGCCTGCTGTGTGTAATAAACTAACAGATTCTCTTCCAGATCACACAATTTAATTTCTCACCTTTCAAATCAACATTGTATGAAACTTTCAATAAAACTTACTGTCCTTTTATATCTTTGAGGACAACATCATCCTTAGTTAGTTCCGGCACAACATTTTATGTCTTGTATGATTAGTGTTTGTTTGGAGCAAAGATTCTCCAACATACATGACAAATAGATTTTGTTGTCATTATTATAAGAAAGAAAGTGTGACTTAAGACATAATAAACACAAATAACATAAGTCACTTTAGAATTTCAATATCAACATTATCCTCTAAATAAGAATCTGCTGAAATTTTGAAGCCAGTCTTAAAACGAATTAACTATATTAAGCCGGCCATATAGCATTATATGCCGTCCATGTACAACAAAGTTAGTCTCAATATATTATACAAATATTCTCAAACAAACCATTAAATTAGACCAATCTCTATGTACACTAATCACAAACTTGAACATTTTATCACTTTCTGTATAACTCTTATTACAGACATCAAACATTGGCAGCTAGGTAGCTAGCTAGCCATGGCTGATTCTTCATTTGAGATAGACAATCCGAGAAGACACTATCCAACACCAGTGAGTTATCAAAGTTTATCTGGCTCTAGCTCCTTCATAAATTCTGCTTCTCGAAGCAACGCAACTCCAAGAACGAGAAGAACTCGTCGGAATAGAATTCCATCCACACCGTTTGCCTCAGATGACGATCGTTCATGGCAGGGTGAAGTTTCATGGAAGTTTGAACCAACCGGGTTGCGTGAACATAGCACAGACTTTGGTTCTGTTCTTAGTCCATGGCCAACCAACTCCACTTCTGATCGTAGCCGCGTGTTTCGCCAATCGGCTAATGACTATTACCTTTCAAGAATAGGTGGTTTTCGAAACCTAACAAACTCATCAAATGATCATTCTTCCTATGGAAGAGTTGAACTTAGAAGCCATGTTGCTAGGGCCACCAATGATCATAGTTATTTTGATCAATATAGTGGATTCTCCAAATTGGGAATCATCAAAGAAGGAGTTAATAGTGGAAATCGTCACATTAATAATAAGGCTAGTCCATTAGCCGAGGAAGACGAGCTCAGTGCGATCAATTATAGTATATCAGATGAACATGTTAAACATGTTCATGGTCATGGAGCACCATCATATGGTAGAAAATCTCCTAGCCATATTTATGGTGGTGGTGGTTATAGTCACCATGAGAGTAAAATGGCATCAGGATATGATGATGATGAAGGTGATGAGGATATAGATGAAGATGATGTCGTTGGTCCTCCAAAGAATGTTGGGTTGTTTAGCTTGTTTAGGTATACAAGAAATTGGGATTGGTTACTTGTGTTTATTGGTTGTATAGGAGCTCTTATAAATGGAGGATCACTTCCTTGGTATTCTTATCTTTTTGGAAACTTGGTTAACAAGCTTTCTAGAGAAGCAAAAAATGACAAAGATCAGATGTTGAAGGATGTAGAGCAGGTACTAATTCTCCTTTATTTGAACCGCACGATCAGAGAGTTGAATTTCCTCTGAATTCACGCAATCACAGAGTTGCTGATATGGAACGTGGGATCAAGATCAGACAATTCATATTCTAACTTCGTATTTTTGTCTCAATTTATAAAAGTTGGAAAGTGAGTTGTCCGATCATGATTTGACTGTTCTCATTGCCTGAGTGTGTTAAAAAACACGACTCTTGACCATTGGGAATTTGGAACCCTACATCCACATAGACATGTAGTCGCAAATTAGATCCTCATATTAAATTTAAGATTGGATGACTTATGTTCTGACTTTGCATTTTTGACTTAATTTATAATAGTTGGCACTTGGCACGTTCGACCTTATTCCAATGATCTAGATTGTGTGACTATGTCAAATGCTTGATTTGGAGTAAATTTTCATTGACTTCATTGACTTCATCTTACTGTAATTTTCAGATATGTATATTTATGACTGGCTTAGCTGCAGTTGTGGTAGTTGGAGCCTACATGGGTAAGGAGATTTAATCAATAATTAATCATATTTGTTTATTTCATATTTTTCAATGCATGGTTTGTCTAGAACTCTTGAAGTATAATTGAAAGGTGTTAATAATTAATGATATTTTTTATAACTAATTTTCTTTGGCAGAGATCACATGTTGGAGGTTAGTTGGGGAGAGATCTGCACAAAGAATCAGAACTGAATATCTAAGGGCAATTCTTAGACAAGACATAAGTTTTTTTGATACAGATATCAATACTGGTGATATTATGCATGGAATTGCTAGTGATGTTGCACAAATTCAAGAAGTTATGGGAGAGAAGGTTAACTCTTGTTACTCTTATTAGTTACAATGCATTAATTTAGCAAAAGCTTATGGAGCTTTCATACAAATATAAACTATGAATATAATTAACAAAGTCTTATGTATTCAACAGAAGAATATTACTCCAAATTGAACTTTGGTTTATACAAATTCTTTTCCATTTTGAGATAGCTTTTATTATAGTTTTGGTCTGAAGTTACTGACTTTATCAATTTCATCATACCATTTTTTTTCAGGACATTTTTCCTAATAATATTTTATTTCCTTACAGTTAAAAGAGCATCATATGTACTAAAATTCATTTTTTTTAATAATGGATAATATTTGCCTTTCCCTTTTTAATTGAAATTTCCACATCCCTCAATTTTTTTTTTGTTGATATTTCTACATGTTAAGCCAGCAGTGACGTTATTTTGGATTTTTTTACAAGGTTATTAGCTTTTGGATTACCAAGTCATACTCATATTTTATATATTATTAAATTAACTTATACTTTCTTTACACTACAGTAACTTAATACAAGTTTATTTTTAGTAAAGAATGACAAATGTCTTTTCTTAGCTTATTTTCCTTTTTAATTTTAAATTCATTTGATATATATATATATATATATATATATATATATGTGTGTGTGTGTGTGTGTGTGTGTGTGTGTGTGTGTGTGTTGTGTTGGATGACTTTTTCGTGTTTGGTCATATCCATTTTAGCTTTTTAAAAAAAATTATCTTAGTTCACATCGTTTTTATTTTATATTTCTTAAAATACTTTTATTTAGTTGTTTTTCTTCTAGATTTTACTTAAGTTTTAAAATACAGGTAGGACCTATGAGCTTCCTTTAAAAAAGAAAGGTAAGACCTATGAGATATTTATTCGTATTAATACATTTA
>Ga0099826_10003631_pt1 | contig 10553 bp, 2 predicted proteins | sample Mtrugardesep15_FD_76830 | JGI IMG/M metagenome (GOLD analysis project Ga0099826, IMG submission 76830) | Root nodule microbial communities of legume samples collected from California, USA - M. trunc garden sep15 | ecosystem: Host-associated > Plants > Roots > Nodule | place: USA: California...
ACATTTAATGCATTGCACCCCTAGATAATAGGACTATGTTCAGAATAATGATGTTCCACATCAAAGGATGTTAAGAAACACCACGTAAATACGAAAATAACATCATTGAAAGTTAATAGCCGATGACTTTTAACCGGCAGTAGTTAACTACTAAAGAAAAATTTGAATTAAATTTGTTATTTTGTGGTGTTTCTGAGCCTTCTGCAGAGTATAAACAGCAATTTTCCTATGTTCATATTCATTCTTACCCCACTGGGCCAACCTCGTCCCAACCACATGTCATGCCACCAAAACAATGACCAAAAACAATCTTTATGATTTGTACCACACATTTTACTTTTAATCTCTTTTTTTAAGAAAATATTATTACTTTTGAACTTGATGGACCGATTACCGATATTTTTTTTCGTGAGGAGTGCGACCGAAGAAAAAGTTTTGGTTAGACATATATCCAACACTTCAATTTTAGACACACACATAAAACTAAAAAAAAAAAATTGATGCGACTAAATATTTTTTATTTAATTTTTTTAATTTTATGTTAATAAGTACCCAAAATTGAAGTGTTGGGTATGTGCGATACCCAACCAAGACTTTCTCGCGACTGAATATGATGTTAAAACTAAATGTATTTTGTTGATGTTAAAACTATATTTTTTTTTAATAGTTAGTGATTAACACAACACTCTAATGTTTGATTCAACCCTCAGAGGATCCAAAATCAATCGTAATATATTTGCAAAAGCATATCCATCATTAAAATTACTTATTTAGTCGGTAAAATGAACTTAACTATGCTCAAAAAAACATATCCATCATTGATGAACCAAATTCCAAACTATTTTTGTAACAAAAAAAAAATTCCAAACTATTTTTCGTAAATATTATCAATCGAGTTTATTTTTCTTTAAAAAAATGAAAGGGTTTATTTTGATACACAATCAATATAAACAGTTAAACACTTTCAACGAATCATACCTCCCAAATTAGAAGTAATTAGGACTAAAATGAAAACATTTTTTTATATAAAAAGAGAACAAAGCTAAAAAAGACCCATTAGTCGACTCCCAGGAGAATACTGGATTCAATTTTCAGGGGAACAACGTTTGGTCAGTATGCATGCCTCTATGCATGAGTCGGATTAGTCGTTCACCATTGGTGGGTCGGAAACCGGTGCGAAAGCAAAAAAAAATCATTACTCTCCTTCTCCTTCTCCACCAAGTCGGCCCTAGTTTTTCTCTCTAGGTTTTCTCTTCCAATTTCTCTATCGAGGGGGTGGTTTTAGGTCAATTTTTGACCTGAAATCACCCATTTTCATCTTGTTTTCTCTATTTCAATTTAAATAAGTGATTTTCACATAGATTTAGGTTTTTTTCTTCGTGATTTCGCTATCTGAGTGTGGTGGTGTGTTGTTCGTCGTCTTGTGCGACATTGTTTGGTTTAAAGTCTTGTTGCGGTGTTCATTTTATTCATATTGAAAAATCAATTATTCAATCAAAGATTTAGTCATCAACGTTGCAGATCCGGATGCATGACTACTCTGACCACTTTTATTTTATCATATATTTTTGTAGGCATTATGCCGTTATATGCTATTAACATCGATGCTGTGAATTTGTTCACAAATTCATCCTTTACGTTTTTAGCGGTGTTGAATGATGTAATCCATCGATTTAAATGAATGAATATTATTTTATTTTTGTAAAGAAAAAATCACAAAGCTAAAAAAAAGAGTTTTTAATGATGAGACGATTATTATTAATTGACAACGTAAAAAAATCTTTACCCTAGCAATTAATTAAATCCAAAACAATATAGTTTGACAATCAAGTTTCTTAAATCATCAATTCATTGTAATATATGCAGGGGTTTAAGATGAAATCTTAATCATTTCATTTATTCATTTAGAAATATGAATAATCACTAGATTATTATCGAAAGATATATACAACAGGTTAATATAAATTCTAAAGAGCAGTGCTAGTAATAATCTCTTTAAAATATATTATGTAATACTCACTCTATAGTTGGTTTAAATTAAGGAGGATTTTATGTTTTTAAAAATAGAACTTTAATTGATTTAAATTAATGGTGAAACATAAATTAATTTCATTAAATAAAAAAGTGAGTATTTAAAAGAGCGTTGAAAAAAGAGTGTTGTTAGCATTTCTTAAATCTAAAAACGTTACCTCCTCCATCTCATAATACTTGATACAGTTGACTTTATTATGCATACTAAAGCATAATTTTGAGGTTAAATATCTTGAATAATATATTAAAAAAATTAAAAAAATTTAATATTTTAAAAATACTCATCGAAACGAATCTAACGACATCTTATATGATATTATTTATCTTTATATATTAATAAAAAATATTATCAAAATTAATTAAGTCAAAATTACAAATTTTTGACTGGAGGGGACCGAGGGAGGACTACATTCATCAACAGCGTAAACATAACAGTAGGAGAATAAAGGAGTACACGCGCCGCAAACAAAAGAAGAGTGTCTGATAAGTGAACAGTAGGCCCCACAAAAGAAAAGGACAAGAAAAACGCGTGAGAAAATGTGTTGTGTTGTAACACGGCACGAACACCAAACAGTTCACAGAAGCGTTGAAAAAGAAGAAGTAAGTACCCAGAGAGAGAGAATGAATGAATAAATGTAGATTAGATTGGATTGATGAGTTTGGTCTGATCAACTTTGTTTATTTTTAAGGGCTCGAGGTACCTCAATATGTGTACCCTTCCAACACGCAATAACAGAAACAACAAACAAACACAATTTAATACTACTTCTCCCCCACTATCAACGAAGATTAACACCCTCTTCCGGATACTTACTAAGTGACATCCACCATCACTTCATAAACATCCAATTATCAAGTTAAACCGTGAGTTGATTATATCTAACAATTGAAGAACTTAACGATGATTCTACCCGTAAAAAAGTTATAAATGGGTAGGATCTTGACCCCATAATCATGTTTCCTCCGTCCTATAATACTTGACACAGTTGACTTTATTACGCATGTCAATATATAATTTTGAACTTAAATATCTTAAATATTATATTAGAAAAAATTATGAAAATTTGATATTTTAAAAATACTCATCGAGACGAATCTAACGATATCTTATATGATATTATTTTTCTCTGTATATTAGTAGAAAAATATAGTCAAGGTAAGATAAATCATAATTACAAATTTTCAAATGAGTCATTTATTGTAGGACGGAGGGAGTAATATTTTTTGACATTAAAATAATTTATCAATATTGAGGTTAACTCTTTTCATAAAAGGATTGATATGAGTACTCCTAAAAGGATCATGATTGATTCAAAGAGTGTAAAATTGATCTTGACATGTTTAGTTGTTATAGAGTAGAATCTATTATGTCTCGAGACTTGATTTTACTTGGAGATACTCCTTTCGGTTACAATTATAAATAAAATTTCATTTTTTTGGATAAATTGAATAATTAATGTATCAAGTCTATAATAAAGCCTAGATACATTAACTATTTAATGTATCTTTAAAGTCAAATTTTGCTTATAATAGTGACCGAAGGGTATGATTTATAATTTTTGATTTTAGAATTGATTCTTGCAAACGTATTTAAAGTTTAAACTTCAACCCACTTTTACATGAATGCATCCAAACACAAACCACTTTTAGTCATAATTACCTCTAACCAAAATCAATTCTCCTCACCATACAATCATATATTAAAAGACTAATATAATAATATTAATAAAATATTTTAACGTAAAAGACTATTTTGACTAACATACAACACAATTATAAACTATTTTAAAATATTGAAGAACAATTTATATGGCAATGGTTTTCTATATTGCATAACTATTGTGCATACTATTTACACATTCAATGACAAAATGATTATCATACAAACAATTGTACTGAGATTTTTTTCAATCAAGCTGATATTTTATTGTAGTTAGTTAACCATTTAATTCTAATCATTTAATTTTATGGTCATTATTTTTGTTTAAATAAAAAATAGAAACTCAATTTACCGATACTATTTAAAATAAGGGTCTTACTAAGTTTCGTCTTGACGGTGTAAGTTTTTACCTACCATGAAGCAATACTTACATTACCTTTTTATAAAAGTTTACATGTTTTGGCTGTTTAACAAATGTCCCTAAGATAATAGTTAACATTTTTAAAAAAATAAATAAAGGTCATGTTAAAGGACCAGGCTCACATGCATTTTATGAATCGAAATTACGACAATTTTAAATTTTTTGAGAAAGTTTTTTGTTTTGTGGTTAAGTAGTTTAACACCTAAAAATTTATTTAAAGGTAAATAAGTGTGGTGTTTGAGTTTGAACTTTGATCTCAACGTATATTATGTATCATCCTTTACCAAATAAGTTAAACTCACGAAAATGAAATTATTTTATTGTTCATTGTAGTTTGTACAACTTAAATGAATAACCTTTGTAGTTAAGAATATAAAGTATTCGATTAGTCCAGTATAGAGTTGGCTGGCAGGGATATGCATTTTTATAGTCTAATCTCGAACACCCCATTTATTCTCTTAAAAAAAATGAATTTCAACTACTAAATTATCTAAAAAAAATATTCAAATAAAAAAATAGTTGGAGATTACAGTTACCCCTAAAATATCTGTCCTACGTGTCCCCCCACTTTCTCCCTCGTTTAGTTTTTTCTCCTTTTATTTTTGCCTCTCATCTGGCAACCCCATCCACACATTCTCTTCTCCATTGTGTACCCTTTGTCTGCCCTCTGAATTCGATATGCTTTTTTACCCTCTTCTCTTTTCACTTTAATTTTAATTTAGTCACCCCCTTTTCTCTCTCTATCAATATGTGAACGAGAGGGCAAGAAAGAACGAGAGAAAAAGAAAGTTTATACCCCTTATTCAATTAAATAAGAAAAATGAAGAAAAAAACTCAAACAGAAATACTTCTTATATATACTCTTGATATTTGTCATGTTTGTTAAAAAAATAAATAAAGAAGGCTAATAAGTGTTTTAAAGTACTGTATAAATTATAAAAAAAAAGAAAAAAAAGCATCTTCTATATAGAAATAATATATGTTTGTATAATTTTGACCAGTGTATGACTTGCATGATCAAGATAAAATAAAAATTGACTTTTTTTTTATTGAGGGAAAAATAGAAATTGACTTAAATGTAATTGGATATCCCTATATTTTTATTTTTATTTTTCTCAAGCTTGTTCCTTTTATTATGAAATGGAAAAAAAAAATTAGCGTTTGGGTGTTCGTCATTCAATTTTTTTTTTTCTAACTTTTGATCCTTGACAAATCCTGTTATTGTAGGTATAGCCCCAATTGCCCCATATACCTATATTCATGGATTTTTTTGCCATTGCTATAGTTTAAGGTGTCGAATTTTACTCGTCGGACAAAACTTTTGGTTTTACCTACAAATTTTAGCCGAGAACTTAAAAATTCGAAGGTATATGTACTTATGGCTCATAATTCAATAACGCAAAAATACTACTTTATTTTGCACTTGAGTTTTAGGCGTGATACTACTGGTATTAAACTACATAGTCCACATGCAATTCCATAGAAAGCATTTAGCAAACATAAAATTATTTGCAATTTATAGGGAATAGACAAACTTAAAGTATTTATACAAAATTTAAAGATGTATATCCTGCTTTACACTCACATCACATGCACAACTGCGGATTTGGATTGCTTGCAGATGAATTCAACTGCGGATTTGGATTGCTTGCAGTTTGGCTTTTAAGAGCATCTATATCTATACCACCTACGTTGGTCGTATAAATGGATCTTACACAATATATAAATATTACTTTACATTTTTTGATTATTTAAATTATTCAACTACATTTTCTAAATATCCATACTACTCATCTAAAACTCTAAATTGAGTCCCACCTAATCACACAATACACTTCCAATTTATATTTTAAAGTCATATTCCAATTTTATATTATTTTTTTACATCACAAAAGTAGAAAAGTAATGGTGGTAATGCAATATCACGGTAATTGTTGGAGAATATGAAATTCTAACTATGTGTCATAAAATTTATTAAAATATTACCGATATTTATGCTCTAAGCTCTTCTCTCTTTTTTTCATACAAACTTCATCTTATTATTATTTTAGCTAGTTTTACTTAAATGCAGGATATCTCAATCCCACACGACTGCAACCAGAATAAGTGTATGTTATGTTTTTCCATCTCCGACGTACAAAGATGTACGTTCAACATGGCTTTCTAAAGACAACTAGAAAAATTGCTATTGTTTCTTCTTTTTATGTTTGCTCTAAATTATCTTTCCATGTTTTCTTCTCCATCTTTCACGCGTTTGAAATTACTAGAAAAAATAAATTTTGCGATCATATAATTAGATACAAAGAAAGAGAAATTCTGTACCTGCTCTCTTCACAAAATTTAGTAACAAAATTTTAGACAAAATTTATATTTTCATTCTTTGAAAGCATAACAAGCATGAAAACTACCGGTCTTTTAGCTCAACGGGCAACAATAATTATTAGAGTTTGAATTTCATCATATATTTGAATTATATAATCCAAAACGAAGTTTTGTCCTATATTTTTTATGGATTTTTTTTTAACCAGTTTGAATTTCAAAATAAAAAAGAAGTAAGTATACTACATTTTATAATTTGAACACCCCATATACTCCCTACTTTAAAGCATTTGGAATTATTGCTTTTTCGGATTATAAAATCCGAACACCCCAACAATCATGGAAAAAACAAGTTTGGATTGTATAATATGAATTGTGTCAACACAAAGACAACATGTTTGCTACATAGATAAGGTAGTCCCTAATATGGACCCTTTTTTTAAAGTTCACCTATAGTCCTTGTTAGATGACCTACAATAGTGGGTTAATACATTTCCTTTCATTCATATTTACTGGGCACATTATTTAATTGAAAAAACTGTTCAAAACTGCTCGTGGTTTTACTTTTCTTCCTAAATAAAACACACTTAACAACATGCGCCACTTTTTGTGCTATTTTGATGGTCTTTTGTTTTATGAATATGAAGCCCTCTAAATTATGTTTTATTTTTTTAGGTAGATCATTTGCTCAATACATTTTATAACAACATTATAGAAATTCATCTATGAGTAAATGAAAGAGTTGTGAGGATACTACATTTTCTCGCCCTATTCAAATATATTCCACTATATCCAACGTTTTCGAAATTAACAATGAAAAAAGAGGGAAGTTAGCTTAAGAAGAGAAAGAAAAAGATGGAGATGAAAGATGGTAGACCAGATCTGAGTGAGGGAATGAGACAAATCCAAAACATCGGTTGTATAAACATTAATAATAATTGGTTCTTACTGGTAGTAGAAAAAAATTAAACAATGGTGGGGTTGAATGAAAATGGTGGTGCTTGTGACTGTCATGACCAGCGTCTGCATAATCTCCCGTGTATAAACATTGTTAATAATTACAGGTTCTTTGTACCAAAATTTTTTTTACAGGTTCTTATTTTTTTATTTTTTAGCTTTCAACACAATTTTTAGCTTGATAAAAAAATATGCAGAAACTTTGGAATTTTAATTTTGTACTCGAACTAATCTTTGGAGTTAAGAATTTTATTTTCATTATTTTTCCAATTTAATTCTTGAGTCATTTTGAATAATCTAACTGCTGGAATTTGTGAAGTAGAGAGCATTGGAGAAGTCGGAATGAACCAAATCACATTATAAAATAAAAAAATTGGGTTAGTTTTGTCATTTAACCAATATCCCAGTGAATAAATATAGATGAAATGAAAGTGCAGCTACCTACTATTATAGTTATTTAACAAGGACCGTAGGTGGACCTTTAAAAAAAGGGTCTATAGTAGAGACTCCCCGTAGATAATCATTTTTAAAATCATTCTAACTTATTGCTTTAGTGTGTTTTTTGTGTTTCAGGCTATTGTGGGAAAAAAAAGTTTTCAAACGATAATATCTATTTCCTTCAAAATTTGACTATAATCCCCTCCAAAAAAAGAAAATACAGTTCAGATTATATATATCAAACAATAAAAAAATAAAAAATATTATAGAATGTGCAATTGATGTGACTGCAGATTGATCTGAATCTGTATCAGGCCTTCGGGGTTAGCTGGGCCCTGAATAATAACTTCATGGGCCACGACCTTTCTCCTGATTGCTTCTTTTGCGTAATTGATCCAATCTCCTTCCACACCACACACACACCCCCCACTCCCCCACCCACAAATTATATTTTTCTACATTCACATTAATTCCAAAATGAAGAGCACAGCTCGTGTGCTTTTGTATAAATATGTTCAACCTTCAAAAAAGATATAAATGTATTCAAAACAATAGAGATTTCATCGATAAAAAAATTAATTTTTATACATCGATAATGTAAAACCTTTGGAAAATATTAATCGGTACCTCCAGAACACTCGTTAAGAAACAAATGTAGTAAGTATTATATTGAAATTTGTGCTGACAACACCTCAAAAGTATAAAAAAGTGTTCTTTTTACTTTAAAATTTTTCTTTTTAGTTTCTTTAATCAGTGCTCCCGAAACACTAGTTAACATAACCCAAAACCTTTTTATAGATGCACCTAATCAATTCAGTTTTATATGATAGTTTATAAAATATCTTGAAAAATATCTATCTAGTCTAATTTGATTCAATGTAGTAAGTATGTAGAAAAAATTATGAAGAGAGCACATGACAATTAAACGCTTAAGAGAATAGGTGAACACTTTGGTTTGAACCAAATAAAACAAGGGTCACGGAGGCCGGAGCTCAAGAAGATTAGCATCGAGAATGAGTTGGAAGACATCAATCAACGTTTAACATTAAAACCTAAATTTACGGAAGTTGCGTGTTGTCTCAATATTGCCGTACAGTTCTTGTCTGTGGGACCTTTCTAACTATTATTTCAACATTCAAATAATTTATCCAATATGCATTCCTTTGTTAAAAAAAATGTTATCTTGAATCTCTAAGGCAGAAGTTAATGTATCAAATATAAGGATAATTTATTAGAATGTGTGTATTACATTTAATTTTTAACTTTTGAATGAATTGAATGTACAAAATTTTAGAAAGTATTTCTTTTTTTAAGTTTCTTAACATGTGCCCTAATAAATACAAGTTAACACTATCAAAAAAAAAAGTTTCATAATTAGAAAAAAAAAAAATTCCACCATTCATTCCTATCTCTTTAATATATCACTTCATTCACTTCATCCTATTTTAATCCTTTCATCATCCTAATGTTAAAAGGATTAAAATCATCTGCACTTTTTCTCTTTGGTATTATAGTTTTAAAGAGTTTGTTTGTTTGAAATATAATCAATATAGATCAATTCTTCGATTATAATTTTCGCTTGAACAACAAAAATCTTCTCATTGACTACTATCATTTTTTCCAATCTTATTTTTACTACTTCATAATATTTTATTTTATAAAAAGTAATTTACAGTTTATTACTTTTTCTTCAATCAATTAAGTTATTCGTTATCAACGCCTACATTTTAAACAATATATGTTACTCCACCTCATTCGCCATAAGTTTGCTTATTAGTCATCCCTTATTTATATTATAGGTTTTTTGAATTAAAATGAAAGTCCAAAACCATAGTAAGAAGTTCTACCACATTTAATGAAGAGTTGCAAAGAGCCTTATACAATATGAGTTGCAGCTACAAGACATAATTTCTCGGTTCTATTAGACCATACTAACAATTGTCTTAAGAATTATGGTTTGCAAAACTGATAGATTTAGATGATAATGAGTGGTTCGAAATAATAATTATGTGACACTTGAGGAACAAGTAATTACTTAGAACAAGTACTAGCGTAAAGCATGGGAAATAACCCGATGACACTTAGAACAAGTAAACCACCCACAAGTATAAGAAATTAAAGGGCAGCCAAATCATGGGAAAAAAAAATGCTAATCTCCTCGATCAACCTCTAGTAAAATCCCGATTCATTCAATTTTCACCTCTGAAAAACAAGAGCTTCTTGGGCTTAGTATCTGCCACCCTACCTACTAGGTCAAATATAAAGTTCAGACCAAAATCGTTACAGGTGAGAAAAAAGACAACAATGGTCTTCAACAACAATGACTTAATCACAAAACGATCATATTGTACATATATTTTTTATTTACAAAATCAAACATTGCATATAAGAATATATTATTCAATCACCGTTATAAACAAAGGTCTTGTTAACGTGTGTCTTCGGGGCACTCTTTAAGCATTTTAATTTAAGAAATTATCCATTAAAAAATCAATTGTTTCAATTTCTAATGTATTAAATACAATAATTATCATTAAAATAGATTATTGAAAGGTCTTAAAGAGTGTTTCGAGGACACTCGTTAACTTTTTCCTATAAACAAAAATTAATATTTTAGATTCATTTATTAAATAATGTATGTGGTTTATAATAAAGATCATATACATCATTAATTAAATGAATCTAAAATATTGATTTTTACTTATAATAATGATAGTTGGATGTACT
>Ga0099826_10003632_pt1 | contig 10553 bp, 10 predicted proteins | sample Mtrugardesep15_FD_76830 | JGI IMG/M metagenome (GOLD analysis project Ga0099826, IMG submission 76830) | Root nodule microbial communities of legume samples collected from California, USA - M. trunc garden sep15 | ecosystem: Host-associated > Plants > Roots > Nodule | place: USA: California...
GTTACTGTTAATGAGAGACAATCTACAGGAATTGATTTTCCTTGGCCTGTACCAAACCGTCCCATGTTTTTTTATGTTCAGGTATTGTAAAGACTGCCGTGTACGTGAATGCAGTTTTCTTACCTTGTGCCACAAATGTTTTCGGTTTAATTTTATACTGGGCATATATCCTAACTTTTGTTCATTGTACTTCTACCTCATCTTTTAATTATTTGTGTTTTACAGATGGGACAAGAAGAGATAAGTGCTAGTGGTACATCTTATTTGAATAGGACCGAGGCTGCAAATGTTGAAAAGATTGTAACTACATTTTTAAAAAGTGGTGTGGTTCCGAGTCAGGTATCTTTTGAAGTGCAAATTAATCATTTGCGGCTAAACTAATGCATTAAATGTTAATATTTTGTTTTTATATGTTGAACAGATTGGTGTTATAACACCTTACGAGGGGCAAAGAGCTTATATTGTAAACTATATGTCAAGAAATGGTGCTCTTAGGCAGCAACTTTACAAAGAGATTGAGGTTGGATACCAATCCCTTGGTTTACATGCTATGTATGACCTGGCCACATTTACCACATTAATTTTATTCTTTTCAGGTTGCTAGTGTCGATTCCTTTCAAGGAAGGGAGAAAGACTATATCATTCTATCATGTGTTAGAAGTAATGAACATCAGGTTGTCAACTCATCCTTGGTGGCTTTTTGCTAGCATTTGTGCTTCGTTTTTCAAAATTTTCTTGCTTTGAATGTCTGCATGTCATTATTGTTTAAAATTTCATCGATCAATTGTTGACTTCTATACTTTTTTTAGGGAATTGGATTCCTGAATGACCCTAGGAGACTCAATGTTGCTCTGACACGAGCAAGATATGGTATTGTTATACTGGGAAACCCTAAAGTTCTGAGCAAGCAGCCTCTGTGGAATGGTTTATTGACTCACTATAAGGTAGTTTGTGTGTTCTAAAAAATTTCTGCTGCCAGTACTGATTTCTTAAAATATAGATATATTGTCCTGTCTCTCCAGGGCCCCGAAGTTTATTTGGAATGATTGTACAATCTTAAGAAATTGAATGTTTTTTTGTATGCACCCGTATTTGGGGAACAGTTGAATGTCACCCAAAGTCTCTTTAATGAAGTAACAAAAAACTGTTTTCTTAAAATAAGCCAATTCATAAAACTTCAAGCACTGGTCTGCACAGGATAAATATCACTAATTTTTTTTATATAGTTTTTTTTAAAAATGTATGAAAAAAAAAAAAATTGTGAAAAGAAGTTACACAGAAATTTGCATGAAAAAATACAACAATGCTGCCATTTTAAATGAGGATTGAATCAACAGGAAAAATTATAAAAACAAATCTATTGATAGTGTGTATATAAAATAAAAAATTATAATTAAAACAAAATGCACTGGTCTTTTATGGTTCATTGCTTAAAGTTCTCCCTCTTATAAGAGTGAATTCATGCTAATCTCCTTTTCTGAACAAGCTACACTTTTCCCGTATTCTCTAACAGGAACATGAATGCTTAGTGGAAGGGCCTTTAAATAACTTGAAGCAGAGTATGGTTCAGTTCCAGAAACCCAAAAAGGTAGGTGTTATAGGATCACAGTGCGATGACTTTTGTAATATTGCCTTATTGCAGGGCTACTGTTAAATATAATGCATTCAGTGGCATGCTTTTCTGGTGACACTTTTTATTTTATTTTTTTAAATCAGGAAGCTTACATTTCTTTCATTGTCACACTTGGTCATATTGATGCAGATTTACAATGAACGTAGGCTTTTTTATGGAGGTGGACCTGGAGTTGCCGCTAATGATAATTTTGGTTCTGGTGCTGGCACAAGTTCAGATCGGAGAACTGGTAGAGGAAGGGGTATGTAGTTTAGAATTTGTTGGGTAGGGTTTATTTTTTTCCTCCCTGAACAGACTAGGTTATCCTTATGGTCTAGTTACTTCTTTGTACCCCACTGAAATGCTTTTAGTTTATAATATTTCACTTAGATTTTAAGATGACAATGTTTGCTGTTGACTTTAGGATCTTATATACCTTCTAGTTACTTCTTTGTACCCCACTGAAATGCTTTTAGTTTATAATATTTCACTTAGATTTTATGATGACAATGTTTGCTGTTGACTTTAGGATCTTATATGCCTTCTGGTCCACCAAATGGAAATCACAAACCTGGACTGCATCCTGCTGGGTTTCCTGTGCAAAGGGCTCCCTTGCCTCCTTTCCATGGTGGTCCCCAGTCTCAACCATATGCCATTCCTTCTCGCGGGGCCGTTCATGGACCTGTTGGGGCAGTTCCTCATGTTCCATCTCCAGGGAGTCGGGGTTTTGGGGCTGGGAGAGGTAATTCTGGTGCTTCAATTGGCAATCATCTTCCACACCAAGGCACCCAACCGCCTATTGGGAATCTTGGATCTGCATTTAATTTCCCTGCTCTAGAGAACCCTAACAGCCAGCCATCTGTTGGTGGTCCATTGTCTCAACCTGGCTTTGCTAATAATGTATGTAATTTCTCCTTAAGAGCTTCATATGTTCTATCTTCATGTTGCGGTGTTTTCATTCCCTGATAAGTTCCGACTTTCTATTTTTGCAAATTAGATGCCGGTCCAAGGAGCAAGCCAGTCATTCCGAGATCAATTTTCTGTTCATGGAATGTCTCAGGTACTAATTCTTGATTTTTTCCTTTGTGAACTGGGTTTATTTCTGTGTCAATTATCATCAGGGTTTCATTTGTGTTTTGATTACATCAGGACTTCTTGGGTGATGACTTCAAGAGCCAAGGATCTCATGTTCCTTATAATGTAACTGATTTCTCTACACAGGTTTGTGAACTATTGTGGTTAATTTCGTACACGACAAGTCTATTTGTTTTTATGAGACCTAAATCTCATTAATCAGCAAACAGGGCATCTGGCTCTTGTATTTCCTTTTCATTATAATATTTATGCCTGTTAACACTTTGACTATATTAAGGCTTCTCAAAGTGGATATGCTGTCGATTATGCAACACAAGGTGCACAAGGTGGATTCCCAGGGAACTTTCTTAACCAGAATTCTCAAGCTGGATATTCACGCTTTGGTTCTGGAAATGATTTTATGTCTCAGGTTGCTGAATTTGTTATTGTGAGCCAGTTTTTCTCTGCTTTGGCTGCTTTGTGCTTATTCTGATATCCTTTTCCCCCTCTCAATCCGTAGGACTACATGGGCCATGGATCTCAGGGCCTTTTCACCCAGGTTGGGTTCAGCGACCCCTTACAAGATGATGCAACACAAAACCATTTCAATGTGGCTAATTCCAACCCTCTTCAGTCACAGGTTTCCTTAATTCCAGCTTCTTTTTTTCCGTAAAAATTGATTGCATGCGATTTTTTTACCACCCTTCCTGACAAGCTTGGCTGTCTTGTCATTGCTGTTTGGTGCATGAATTTCGTTCCAATTCTTCTTGTAAATCCTGTGTTTTTTGGCAGATGAATTCACTCTACTCCCAGCCTTTTGCTCATTACAACACACAGCCACTGAATATGCAGGCTTCTCAACAACAGCCTCAGGGTCAGAGCTCCCAGAATCAAAAAATTCACTACAATGGTTGAGGAACTTTAGAAGCTTAATGTGGCTTTGATGGGTTATAGTCTTCGCAATCAGCAACCGGGTTTGTGCCTATCTTGTGCTGCTATATGTTCGCACGAGACATCCGAAGGATTGACTTCTTGTGGCACCCATAGTGAAGGCTTTGGTATAATATGATTGGCGTTGGTGGAATTGTGGGGCATTGAGAAGATACAGGTAGGCATATTCCGGGCTGAAACATGAAAGGATAACCCTGTTACCTTACTGAAGTTTTGTATTGTTTGGGATTAAGGTGAAATTGTTGGAGAAAGCATTACATGGAAAGGTTTTGTCGAAAGGGTTTCAATCTTGGAAGCAGACAATGTTGTCGGTGAAATACTGAATATAGTAATCCATATGGCACCAAAAATCGCCGAATGGACTAATTGTATAGAAGGCAAGCCAGGAACGCGGTGAACCCTTTCAGCTCCTCCCTACATGTAATTATTATACTCTTATTTTAAAAACATGATGTGTCTGAAAGCTATACTATGCAACTGTTGTGACTCACAATTTGTGGCATATAAAGGTGTGGTGATTGTTTTTCATGTAAATTAGGCTTGTGTTATGTGCAACAAGACATGAGTGCCCGACTTAATTCATATTCCGGTTAGTTTTAAATTCAAGTACTTTCATCGCCTGGTGAAATTCAAAATTCAAGTTTGGTTTGGTACTTTACTCGGTGATGAAAATACATAAATATCATATTTGTGATGAAATGTATTTATTGAACTGAAAGTTAAACTTTGTTGTAGTTTTAAAAACACAATAACCACTCCATTCCGCTCCGCTGTAAACAATGGATAGAGTCTATTCCATTGTTTGGATATTTTATAATGGAATGGAACAAAATTACCACTATTGTTTGGAATTTGTACGGAATGGAATGATTTACAATTTTTTATTTCCATTTTTACCCTTATTTACATAACACTATCATATACTCTCTATGTTTCAAAGTGCATGTCCGTTTTGAAGAAATTGCACTAGCTAAAAAACCAAATAAATTGTTAATTTTGATGAAATTATGTGTTTTTTCTATAATACCTTTAACCATTTATTATTTCATTTTATTTTCTCTCTTTATAATAAATATGTAAGGGTATTATTGACATGACAATAGTTAATGTTGCATTCAAAGTGAAACAAAATTATTTTCCAAAATGGACAAGTATTATGAAATGGAGGGGGTATAACTATACTATACTGTATAAGAATTAAATAAAATAGAAAACAAATGAAACTATTTTTTTTTTTACGGAAATGAATATTTTGATATTTTAAATGTTATTTAAAAACAACATAATACTTGCATTATAGTTCAACTGGGTTTCTTTTGATGAATATAGTTGAAGAGTGGTTCACTTGCATCAGGTGAGGAAGAAAATGTCACTCTGTGCTTCGTACTGCAAATACCATGGATGATGCAAAGATTTTTGTGTTTGCTGGAAGGTGGGAAAAGGTTTGTGTTAAGATGATAAAGCACAGAAATTAGATTTTAGACCTTGGCACATCAGCGATGCAAAATATGGAAGAATGAAACATAGGGACATAATGGTATTTATAATAGTTAAAAAAATAAAATAAAATAATAGGGATTTCATCCCATTTCTCCCAAATTGGAGGGTAACAAAAGTGAGAGTAAGCGTTACTTTAAAAAAAAAAAGTGAGAGTAAGTGGTGGAATAGGATGAATGTATTTCATTCCATACAATTCCATTCCATCCTTTTATTACTTATTCAAACAAAAGCTCATTCCATTCTATTCCATCTCATTCCATTAATCCAAACATAATCTTAATGATTCTAACCCGTTGAATCATTGAAGGTGAATCGCCAACTTTAACCTACTTAAGTACAAATATTGGTGTACCTTATCATATGCTCTCAGGAATAAATATTTGCTACCACTTTCAGTGATTACATCACTAATTAATTTGATTAGTATGGGTATTAATATTTCCTTCTTTTAGAGGCAGTAATCCTATTTTCTTTTTATAGGCGAATTTTTGGAATTTATTTGGAAAAAGCAACTAAAAAACATACTATGACAAAACAAAATGGACGTTTGGTTGTTATGTCATAGAGAACTAATATACACATAACTTAGAAGAAAAACAAGATTTCCCTCAACAAATAAAAAGTTTTTTCTACCATTTTTTTATGGTTTTTCTAACGACAAAAATAGCATATTTTATGTAGAGGAAAATGACAATAGCCCTTTGTCTTTGTCTGTTTTTGAGTGGACTCGTGTTTAACCTGACCTGTACATGAACATAGTTTATCTCCCCACACACAGCGCTCAAATATGATGGACTCACAAGCACTTAAGCACATTTATTTTGTAGATAGCCTATCATTTTTATTGTCATTGATTTATGGTGGTTTTGGAGGGGAGATAACATATGAACATAAAATCTTATTAGGAAATGCTGACAAGTGTTCTAAAAACACTTTTTAAGAGTTTAAAATGATAAGATTTTATAAAAATGTGTGTATGCAATGCTTTGGAAATTGAAATGTGTAACTTTTTAAATAAATATATTGGACTAATTTCTTTATTTAGAATCTTTAAAGAGTGTCTAGCAAGAGTCTAAGACTCGGTATTATTTTATTGGCTCAATACCATATGTGGCTTTTAAGTTAGATGTTTATAACAAGTTAGTTTTTTAAGTTTATTTTTGTTACAATTAGTTCTTTGAAGTTAGAAAATATTTGCACAATTATCTTATTTTTCATCAAACTCGGTTGAAAAGTATTTATGTGGACGTTTAATGTTTAATTGATAGATTCAAATTCACCGCTCTTAAAACTATGATTTTATAGGTTTTATTGTTTAGCCTTGATTTGATACAAAATTGATCAGTTATTTTATTAATGGTTTTGTTGGTGAAATGTTTATCCGTAAAATTAGGCTTGAATTCTAAAACAATAAGAGAAAAATGTGTGTAAGTAATTATTTGATGTCATAAACACTTTTGGCCCTACCACATCAACGTTATATGATTCATGAGTATTTTTAACGAAGTTGACTGATAAAATGTATTACAATGGAATCATTCTATGACTTAAAGGAACAGTTTGTAGCAAAAACAATTCAAAGAACCAGTTTGTAACAAAAAAATAAATTAAATGACTAACTTGTTATGAACATGTAACTTGAAGGACCGCGAGAGATATTTGACCTATTTTATTTAATGTGATCTTAAAGAAAAAAATGGTAACAACACACTCTTTTATTGAAGAGGAGTGGTCCTGTTCCGTATAAATTTAGTATGATCCTTATGATTTTTAACCAATAAAAAAAACATGTTAAAAAATGTGTTAGTTTTTTTTTATTTTAAACTTGATATCCGATCCAAAAACCGCTTAATTCGGAAATCCAGTCTCACCATCTACTTGCGAAGTTTATATAAGATTTAGAGTTTTTTTAGTAAGATTTAGAGTGTTAGTAGCATTATTATTATTGATATTAAAATGTAATTTACATTTCTCTTCCATCAAAATCCCTTTCCCTCCCATATCAATTCAAACATAAAAAAGTTTTTAAAATCTCTCTTCTTCCTCGGCTTCAATATCCCTCCCAACCCTCTGAGAACCAAACATATCTTAAATCCTTAAATGTAATATCATATCAAGTAACTATATGATAAGTAATTATAATAATTAAATGAAAATCCAAGTGTTTCTTCTATCATAAATACTTTTAGCATAAGTTTTTTTTTTTTTTTTGAGAAATTTATAGCATAAGCTTGGCAGTTGTGGTTTATGTTGTTATATATAGTCCAATAAATTATACTTGTTTAATGCCAAACGGGGCAAACCAGATGTTGACGATGAAAAGAAATACGTGGACACTGCAAAAGAAAATTAAGAGGAATATAGTAATTCATTAATTTGGACATTCTTGAACATCTTGAGAAAAGAAATGTCAAATTCAAAAGGTAGTTAAATATAGTATTAGTCTTATTCAGTTGATGAAGCACGCAACACATAGATTTGTTGAAGAAAATAGTGATAGTGAATTTACACTAATATAGTACTGTCATTTTCAGCACTCCATTTCTATCCTACACGTGTATGTAGGAATGCATCAGATTGTACCAACACTATTATCATATAATGACTACTATTATCATATAAATCTTTTTTAATTTGTGAACAGTGATATAGAATGTGTTTGACATAATTCCTAGTTCAATAACTATTATTACCATGTAGAATTATTTTACACAATCAATAATTTTCATTTAACTATTGCATTGCATCGTAATGCAATAGTTATTTATTTCGTTTTTTACAATATTTTAGTTTTAGTTTCTTTTTGACGAAATTCAGATTTTAGTTTATTTAGGGAAATTTTAGTTTTAGTTATGTATCGATTGTTGATCATTTTGTTATTTTATTAAATTTTGCTTGGTCATTTTAAAAAATATCAATGCATAGTAGTTAATATCTTCAATGTATCATTTTCTCAAAAAAAATCTTCGATGTATATTATCTTTAAATATTTTTTAAAGAATATTTTAGATGATAATTAATATTTTTTTTACAAAGACGATAATTAATATTATTATTGTTTATTTGTTTATTCGTAATTTTTGTTGACAATAGGTTTTATTTGTTTATGTAGTTTTTTCTTTTGTTAACCTTCTGATTTTCGGGTTAAGGACTCTAGTTATTCAGAATTGACGAGAAAGCAAGTAAGACTTGACTAAAGTTGGCCTAACCATAAATCAAACTCGAATTTTTTCGAACAACTCGTCATTCGGTGAATTCAATCGCTATTTGAATAGTTTATTTCAAGTAAAAAAAGAGAGTAAATAACGAGTTTATCTATTTAGATTTTTATATCACAATCACTTGGTCAATTAATAATTATAACATTGATAGATGTTTTTCTTTCCTTTAACGAATATTTATTTTCGAAAAAGAGAAAAAAAGAACCACGTGAAAGTGAGCTATGGCAATTTTTCGGTGATGTTCATCATTCACAACAAATGAACCTCTCGCCATCACTACTGCACAAACTACTACCATTCAAAACCTAAACCAAATCAAACCCAACTACCGACTTCACCATCTTTAACCCTATTGGACCTTATCCACCAACCCCTAGATCTTGCCACCGCCTCAACAAAATCAATCACCATGACAACCGCCCTTATCACCATGATAAATTATCTATTATCATTCCCGAGGAAGAGTGCCTCTTAGATTTAGAAACATGTAAATACAATTTACATGCTCGCATCATATGGCCTGAGGGTTCCAATCCACTCACTGTCGTAGCATTAAAGGAAAAGCTCAAACCACTCCGTCGATGGAACATTACCTCCATAGGTAAGCGTTTTTACGTGTTTTTTTTTTCTTTCAGTAGAAGATGCTAGGAGTGTGACATATGTTGGATCCTAGAACTTGAGTGTAGGATTGCTTAAACTATTTGCTTGGACAACTGATTTTAATCCTAACATTCAAAAGAATACATATGTGCAAGTGTGGTTAAAAATTTGCCATCTTCGCAAGAGTATTGGACGCCCTGTTTTATTTTCTATTGCAAGTAGTTTTGGAAGCTCGTTGCGTATTGACTATGTTACAGACAAATTCATGTTTGAACGTACATTTGGTCACTTTGTAAGGGTTTTGGTTGGCATTGATCTCGCTGGTATTTTGAGACATAAAGTGTTGGTTGAAAGGAAAGGCTTTGCCTTCTTTCTGGATTCGGAGTATGAAAACCTGCTAGATTTTTGTAATTTATTTCAATTCTATTGGCCACCGTGTTGGAATATGTAGAAGGGCCAAAGTCAATGTGACTTCTAATGAAGGGGAGAATGATACAAAAGATGACAATTTCATTAGAAGACCTGGTAAAGAGTCTTTTAAGGAGCCAACTAAGGATTTTGTGCAGACAAGAGACAGAAAGCAACCCCTAGTCAATCTGGACGCTTGGAGTTGAGAATAATGAAATGAACGAGAAGGAGAAATCAAAAGAAGCATAAATTCAAAATGTAGAAGAGATTCAAGGAACAACAAATAATGTTAAGTCTCAAAGTATGAATCACTGAATCAACAATGAAGTCCATAACCATAATGAAGAGACAGATGAAGAAAATTTTAACATGAAGAGGATGCCTCAAAATTTGTAGATGCAACACAGGTACAATATGATGAAACTTCCCTCCAGGGTTCAAGTCAAGAACACAATTCAAATATTCCAGTCAGAATCCAACAAGATATGAACTTCCTTCGTGAATCTTGACCTAATCTAATAGAGAAAGATGAAGAACAAAGAAAATGGAAGGAAGGCGCTTTTTTTGCTGCTAGATTAGAGGATGAGCAACACAATGATAATGTAATCTCTAGAGAAGAACAACAAAATCTTTTAGCATTTAAATTCTCACTTGTCACCCATATGAATCAGAAAAAGCCTAACAAGTTGCCATGGAAAGGTACATTTTCACTAGGTTTAAGGTTGGTAATCCCAAACCGTTTATATGATAAGTCTTTTCTAGAACACCAGGGGAATAGCTAATTCCTTGTCAAGATTGGCTCTAAAGAGGTTAATTATACTTCATAAATCCGATTTAGTTTTCATAGCAAAACCTTGGATAAGTTTTTCTAATTTTCATGCTAACTTGCTTAATATACCAGGTTTGAAACTGTTCTTCGTGAACAATAGAAACACTTTACACCACCTGAATCCCAAGTTGTTAGCTCTGATGATCATCAAGTTTCTTTTACCCTTCGCGAAAACAACACAACTTTTACCTTTTCTGCTGTTTATAGATCAACATGTTATAGAGAAAAAAGACTTTTATGTAGTGCTTTACATAATTTACAATCCAATTCAACATTCCTTGATATCTCGTTAAGGATTTTAATTCAGTGTGAGGAGCCCATGAACACAAGAGTGCTCATTTACCTGCTAGATTACCAA
>Ga0099826_10003633_pt1 | contig 10551 bp, 5 predicted proteins | sample Mtrugardesep15_FD_76830 | JGI IMG/M metagenome (GOLD analysis project Ga0099826, IMG submission 76830) | Root nodule microbial communities of legume samples collected from California, USA - M. trunc garden sep15 | ecosystem: Host-associated > Plants > Roots > Nodule | place: USA: California...
CTCTGTACTTGAACTTGAATACGAGTAACAACCCTAATGAGTTTCCTTAGGCTCATCTCGCGGGTAGCTCCAAATCCATCTCCTCCTATCCCAGAGCTTGTAACATGATTCAGAGCAGTTTCCTAAAAAAAAAAAAAAAAATCATTTCTTTAGTTCATCCATACTTTATGTTAGTTAGAACAACAAATCCGGCTCAAAAAAATAAAATAAAATTCAAACTCAAACGCGCGCAAGAACACAACGATTCATCATGTGGGTGATCTTAATAGTAGTTATGACAAAAATCAAATGTGAATCAAGTTTCATGTTATACTTGTGGCAAAGAAAGCAATGTTTGAATATTGTTGTAGACATTCATGTTAGTACTAAAACTGTGAAGCTAACCTGAAGAAAATTCATGAGTGTCTCCATGGTAGCAGTTCTATCTGGACCAATTTCATAGGACCTAATAACAAAAATCTGCCTAAACACAAACCTTCCTTCAACAAATCTCCCATTTGTAACAAGAGCAACATCTGTTGTATTTTCATTTAGCAATTTTGTAGGAGCCTCTACCAATTGTAAACCATTCACCTTAGTTCCATTAATTGTGTCCACTTTATTAAAAGTACTACCATGATTACTATTTGTAATCACCAATGAAAATCTTCGTTTGTTGTTGTTCAATGTGTCATTGTTTTGATGAGAAGAATTAAAATTCACCTCCAAAACCTTCCTTGTGTTGATCATATTTTCCTTCTTTGCATTGCTCACATTCCAGTTCCCTTGTAAGCCAATGTTGCTTATTGTTGCCATTGAACTTATAAAACAATGCAAATCACAAGGAAACTTTATAAGCCTAGTTAGAATTCAAAAATTAGGAAAAGTGGAAAAAGTAATGTTACATATAAATCTAGCTCATGTTTCTTGTAGTTATTATTTTCCTTGAATAAAGTGTTATGTATAAATTTGCAGGTGTAACAACTATTGAATTATTTAGGTAGGAGTAGATTAATTAAGATAGGAAAAAAAGAGGTGAATCAGTGTTCATAACATAGTAACGACTAACGAGATATAGATCCTTAACTTGCACGCGAAAATAGAACAATGTGAGACGTGTTGATTGTGTGTGATTCTAGATATGTTTTTAGTTTAGAAATTCTTGCCAAAAATAACGGTGTCTACTGCTAATGTTGATGTCCTTGAGAATAGTGTTAGTAGTTCAGAAATGGGAGACATAATCAAAGGTCCGTTTTACACGTCAAGCTATTTCTCGTGAAAGAAATAATTAATTTAATAATAAAATTACATTTTCACACGATTAGGAGATTGTATATACCTCGAGGAAAAAACTAAATAGGAAGAGAAAAGAGAGATAGGTGATGTATGAGAACGAAAAGAAACATAACTTTTTTTGCCATGTTATTGTATGATAATAATGACTAATTTTTGTCGGAATACATGTTAATATAAAGGTCGTTCTCATCTTATAACTGGATTTTTTTCATATACTTAAGAAGTTTGAGTTTTTTATCATTTTGGACCAATTCATTGTCGATAAACATAATTTATTAATTTTTATGATGAAAAAAATAATAATTGTAACTTAAATGTAAAAATAAAAATATAGAATAGCTTGTACCAAAAAAAATAAAAAAATATAGAATAGCAACATTGTTAATTTAATGAACAAGTAAAAAGAAAATTATGGCTTTGTGTTTTTAAATGGCCAAGTGATAAATGCCAATCAACTAGAGGAAAGTAAATGAGTTGTTGTACCTCATATTATATGGGTGAGCTACCATATTAGGTTGACATATTTTGTTTCAGAAGGTTTTTTTTTTTAGGGATTGTTTCAGAAGTTTATATAGTTTTATATTTTAATAGAAGAGACTGCCGAGGTCGAAACAATTTTTTTTGTTTTTTTAATTTTAAATAAATGTACCACCTTTTTTTTCTTATCTCTTCTGATTTGTATAGAAAACGTTGAAAATATTATTGTTTTTGTTTTACTGTTCATACTGTACAAATCTTCAAATACAAATTAAAAAATAAAATTAACGTGAGAATTTTTAAAACAAAGAGATAAAAAAAAGTCTGCCGGACTTAAGCACAGTCAAAGTCCAGTTAGCACCATAGTGGGTCAGGCCGTCAGGGGATACAGCTGCTCAAAGCCAAATTGGAAGAAAAGTGCTCTTCTCACTTCCATTTTTGCTTCCACATATGTCGAAAATACCAAAATATCTCTATGACAGCGGCAGTTAAATACCACTAGACAAAAGATATTTCGTAGCGAGCAGCATCGGAGATATTTTGGTATTATCGCGGTGGATGTAGAGCAAAAATGAAAGTATAAAAAGTTGCTTTCAATTGGAAAAAGAGACGGGCCAATCATTCGAAGACTATGATTTGAGAACTCAATCAGCAGCATGGGAGATGGGATTGTAAACACAGGCAACGCCTTTTTTCTTATTTTGAGACATCACATATATTAAACGTTAACACTTCTCTCAACTGACTACTATATGTAATTTGCCACACTAAATGTTATTACTTATCTCAGTTGAATGTGATATTAAATTCGCCACGTTGTTAAGAGTTTATAATATTTAGCAAGACTCGAGACTCCCTTTGTAAAAATAATGTATAATGCATGCCAAAAGGATGCCAAAGAACAAGGAAAAAAATAGAGTTATGGCCAGGCCTAGCAACACAAATCAGCAGAGACATCTCCCATTGGGCAGTAATATTTTAGCAGTGTCCATGCAACCATAGATCATGGGGATATAAAATTGATCAACATTTTGCAAGTAAAATTCCCCCTTGGCCAACCAGACAAAAAACATACTGAGACGGTTAGATTTTGCCAGAAACCACTTCAGGACAAGACTACCTTAAAATCTGACCAAGTACTGTCACAAAGTCGATATTATCAAGTACTAATATTAACTGCAATAAACAATCAACACCAATAATATAACAAGCATATATTTTACAAAATGATAAATTGGTTAAAATAAAAATACAAAACTTGTACTGATTTATCCAAGCTAAATTCCAAACTGATGTATGTAGCTATGTACTTTCATGATCATCAGATAGGGATTGATGAAGCAGATTAATCGCCACATGTCGGGAACATGCTTGTTTGTGAAAGTGTATGCACACGTGGCTTGTGATTTAGGCAAGGAAGCAAATAACCTTTCATAAAAAATCGACCTAATCATTAAACAAACCGAACTAAATGAGATAAGATGACATATTATTATCTGGACGGTGCTAAACTAAATATGACACGTCCAAGGCAGAATCCAATACCAACTCCTTGCTTTCCACGTGTCCCTCGATTCATTTCATCACAATTTCACAAACATTATTATATGAGAGAGGGACCATTCTATTGTTGTAGACTGTAGTTTGAACCTTTTGGAAAGGAAAGAATTCCACTTGCATACGCCAAATACCTAGGTAGTTTGAACCTGAACAAACTTTACTCCTTTAATTAACCGTTTTCTCTGTTATCTTCATCTTAAATCAAATCGTCTCTGCTTCCTGCTATAATCAAATCAAATTATTTGGGAGATATAGTCACACACACATATGACTAAGTTGTGGACTTTGATCACCCAGCTTCATTCCCTTGCTGGGTATGCACTCTGCAACCAACCTCTTTTATATTCAACTTACTATGTACTAATTCATTCTTGTGTATATATTATTAAGATGGATAAATAAAAATTTGCGGTTATTAATTGTTTGTATACATGTGTAACTTTTTTGCAGGCCGGTTTTGACATTATTGTACCCTTTGTAAGTGTCTTCGTAAACTCCTAATTTAACTAATATTTTTCCCGGTTCTAACTATAATTTATAGAAGTAATTAATTTCTGTTATTTTCTTATTATGATGATTAAAATTATAGATATGCATCGGTGGTAGCAATAGAGTCTCCATCGAAGCTGGATGATGAACAGTGGCTAGCTTATTGGATAATCTATTCCTTCCTCACCCTTGGGGAGATGCTTATTCAACCTGCTCTAGAGTGGTGAGAGTTTTAACTCAAATTTTATTAATATAATTAACCCATTTTTAATTGTCTTTAGAATTAATGAAAAAGATATAATTATACATATATTGCTATACCAGGTAATTTTTAATTTTATTTAGTATAGGAATATGTAATGAAAAAATGAATTGGAAATTTGTAGGATACCAATTTGGTACGATGTGAAGCTATTGGTGGCAGCATGGTTGGTGTTACCTCAGTTCAAAGGAGCTGCTTACTTGTATGAGAGGTTTGTGAGAGATCATATACGTAAATATGTGACAGAGAGGGAACACCAGCGGGTCCACCACCATCCTCTAGAGAACCACCAGCAACAACCACAAAACAAAAAATCACCCACCGGAGCCAAGACCAAAAAGAAATTCGTCGATTTTATTCTTCCAAAGAAAGTGAGTTCATCAATTGATTCAACTTTTTTTCTTCATTTTATCAAATTGATATTGTATTAATTAGATCATGTTATTATACTTCTAATACAAATTTCATTCAATTGTGATTGTGTTGCTAACAGGGGGATCAGGAGGCGTATTGAATTGAGAAGGACGGTACTGAGCAGTGGATATGGAATATAGAGTTATCAAATAGCTTTACTTTTTAATTTGGATCAGTGGTTTCACATGTTTATGTGTATGTCACTTTGAAGCTTGGGGTAATGATATTTACACTATATTTATATGAAGGAAAAAGAAAAAAAAACACTATTTCCACACTGTATAAATATATATATACTGGTTGTTTAGTATCCTCTCCTCTCTCGTTGTATTATATCACCCCATCTTTCTTGTGTATGTTTCACTTGCATGTGCTGTAATTAGTTCACTCCTCCCAATATCTTTTATTAAATCGCATTATATAGCTGTTTTCCTCCTGAGCAAAAAAAAAATCACATTTATAGCAATTACGAGCATTCATCGAATACGTGTTAATATAATATAAGTGAATAGGAATAGTGTTAATATAATATAAGTGAATAGGTATTTTCATACTTAAATTTATTGAAGTCGTTTGGTTAGCTAAAATGTCTTTAAATTTCACAGACCTCAGATCAATTTCATCCCCTCCATTAAATTTCATCGTTAACCGTGATAACGTGTGACGTCAAGCATCGATATAAATTGTCAACTCTGATGTTACGTATTCATGGACAAAATTGATCGAAAATTTTAATTTTTTTTTTTGGATTTTTTAATGAAAGTTGTTATAAATTTGTTACATTATCAAATTGATCCCTAAATTATTTATTTTTTATTACAGATTAAGGTGGTTCATGAATCATGTCACTCACTATCGAATTGATTTCTGAATTATTTATTTTAACTATTTAACTAATTACAAATATTGTGAAATCAATGCTAAAAACTAAACAAATGTGTTTAAATATTATTTATTGGGAAATACTAGCAATACACTTTTCAACACACTCTCTTTGATTGATTAAAATTTATATGTGACCTACTAAATTTATATGGGACTCATGTGAATTTTAACCAATAAAAAGAATGTGTTGTAAAATATGTTTTAAAATGTGTGTTGCTAGCATTTCTGTTATCGATTATATGAAAGCTCTAGTACCGATGGCTGAAGGACGGTTAATGATTTGGTAGCACAATAAAAAGATAAAAAGAACTCTTCACCATTTGAAATTGTGCTACAGCTTGAGCTCAAGAAGACACATCGACAGTTTCGAATAGGGCATGCAGGGGCAGAGCCACCCCCCAGCTAGCTTCAGCTCCAACTTTCTTTGTAGCAAGCTTGGCCATTACTAGAATATTTTAGTTTTTCCTGCGGATTTACCTGCAGAGTTTTGGGCAAATTTCGCAGGAAACACATTTCCTGTCGATTTTGCCATGGATTTAGGTTTTCAGGTGAGGTAATACTAGGATTTTAGGATCCGCAGGAAAGATATATCCACAGAAAATGTGAAATTATCCGCAGAAAATGTGAAATTATCTGCAGAAATGTAAAATTATTCGCAGGAAAGAAGTAACGTTTTGCGATAATTTTTTTGCCCAGGCTCTATAAAATTTCTGGCTCTGCCACTGAGGACATGCATTAATGTATAACCTATAAAGTAAATACAACAAAATGAACTTGGGTTAACAATTATAGTTTTCTAGTCAATATATTTTTTGAAGGACTTATTTTACTTTCTTAGTTTTTTAAAAGAAAACTTAACAAATATATTTCATATATAATATATTTAATGTTAGAAATATTTATATATTTATATATACACACGCACATGGTCCTCATTATACAGTTTTTTCGGGTTCGTCTCTCGGTCTTCTACCTCTTACTAATGAACACTTGTATTTTTTTTTTAATATGTCTTAATCTAATAGGATGGCTAGTATATATATTCATAAGTGGAGGCAAGAACATCTCAACAAGCTTACGATGAGAAACGGCTCAATCTATTGCAACCGACTTTTAATTATATCCCAATAATCAATATCCTTTTATTTAAAATATAGTGTGATATTTTAATTACAATTTAATAGTTGATATAATAATTTATTATTTAGTTGTTGAATAAGGTAAATCCATAAAATATAACATTGCGTTCTTGTAATATGTAGTACTTGTAATCCTTGCATACATGGACGAAACTTTTTGGTGATTAGAATTGAAAAAAAGGTGAAAGATGATTTGATTTGACGTTTGAATGTCAATCAGTAGCTTCAACCAACAAGTCTTAAATAATTTAGATAGTATTCTTCTTTAAAATTTATCCTTTGAGAAAATATTAATTATCTTGTCATCGATATATTTGTTGCTGGTTATTGAAAAAAATATCAAATACTTAAGAGTTGACAAAATTTTGTAAAGAAATAACTAATTTAATTTCTCTTTAAAGAAATTTCGTAAAAGCGACAAAAACTCATATATTTTATTGAAGAAATTTTGTTAAAGCGATAAAAACTAAAAACAATAAATAATATATTTTAACCAAAATCTGTCTCAGCAATTGTTGACTCAGTTGGTAAGAAGTTAGACTTATTCAAACTCAATGAGTCTTGAAGTCTTCCTTGACCCCGATGAATCTACAAAGTCCAACTCACCTAAGCTTTTTATTCAACAAAAAAGAAGGTCAAGTCTTTATGTAATACTCTAATAAGAAAAACACACACATTAAGTGAAAATACGTATTTGTTTAAAAAAAGAAAGAGATTTTGTGAATAAAATTCATTCAATTCATTTGTCCGAATAAAAACTTTCGAAACGCTTTAACATTTAACAAGTGTAGAATGGTATTGTGTAAATTTTACGGTACTTATCAAAATGATACTAGAATCATACGCCACAGAACCATAACTATACAGATACACTCAAACTTGTCTCTAAGATTTTAGATAAGGATAATGCTTCCATCTAGCGACACCAGATTTAAATGTCTTCCGCAACACATCAATCCGTTCGGTTAAGATAGAATCTTTCAGCTCTTCCATTTCAGCATGTTCCTTTTCCATCAAAAGCTCCAGTTCATCAAAATGTTTAACCTTCTGTTGCAACTTCCCAACCTAATTAACAAATCAGCAAAAAAAAATTTAAAAAAAATTGGTTAATCCCTAAGATGTATACCTGAACCAAAGAAATTCTAACAATGTCAAAAATTACAGATATAGAGAATCATGAGCTACAAACCTGAGCTTCAATTATAGTTGCTACTAAATGTTCAATCTCTCTATCTTCTTGGTCCGCCAACAACTTTGCTCGTGCAGCAGTAGCCCCGAGAGCGGTTCCAATGGCAGCTCTTATACGCAGTGTCAATGGTATGTCGTCTTTTACTTCTGCAAAATAAGATAAGATTAGAGGTCGAATCCAGCAATAGTTTACCCAAACATAGTTATCACAACCTTTTCAATCACAATTAGAATCAGAAAGCTCAATTTGAATGCATGAATCAATGCAATTTGTATCGCAAATATGAATTGATCTTCATTAATTTGTTTTTTCCTTCTTTCTTACTTTTCTTTTACTAATTTTCATCAAAGATATTGAAAAGCCAGAAATTTAAATACATCAATGAAATAAAACTGAAGAGGGCTTTAAGCACGCAATTTAATTATTCCATTCCCCTATTTATTTTCTTGCTCTGTTACAGGCTATTAAGCACATTATGGGAGACAAGATGGGGGAAGTTAGTTACAACAACGAAGAATATGGATCCAGTATGTATAGAGTGGTATAGGTCGGACTTGGGAGAGAACGTGTTTTACAATCACTTTCTTAGCATTTCGTATGGCCAAAGGTGTGGACCTTGGCTAGGAGCAAGATTGCTCTCATCTTTCTGTAATCTTTTTCTATTTAACAGCTAATCTGAATAACCCTTTTTCATATGATGCCTATCATATTACTCGCAAAAATCAATCCTTCATGTTATAATTTGTCAACCTTCCTTGTCATGAATTTATTCATGAAATATACAAATGAGTGTCTAGATAAAAAATCATTGGTAAAGGGAAACAGAAAGGTATTAAAAACAGAAAAGGGACAGATTATTAGCACATCTAGCCTTTGAATTCTTTGTTCCTATTTTCATTCTCCACCATCCACCCTTTTCATGTCTTCAAGGTTTTATTATTTTAACTCGGTCCTCTCTCTATTGCCACTTCCCAGTAATTTTCCACTTCATCCTTAAGGTTCATTTGAAGGAGCCCTTACCGACAGGTTACTGATAATGCCATGCACATCCAACAGCTTCTTTGGTTGCATTTTAATAGTATCGCTATAAAGTACTAGCCCAAATTCTCTACTAACATGGCAAATGAACTCGTCATTCAGAAACTATTGCTCTCCATAAGATTGTTTCCTAGACAATGTCCACTTACTTAAACCTCATTTTAGTGACCGATGAATCTTTTAAGTATTGAGAAGAGTAATATTAAGAATTTGGATCCAAATATGGTTTCGGATAAAACATTATGGCGTAACTTAATCCATGTAGCTGACCCCACTTAGTGGGATGAGGCTTGGTGGTTGTTGTTGTTGTTGTTGTAATATTAAGAATTTATGAAGAAAAACATGGGCAGGCTTGCAATACAACGACTAAAACCTTTTCCCACCAAGTGAAGTAGGGGACGTTATTCAGAAAATGCCATAATGTCCTATCATAAACCATGTTTATTGATAGATCATTTAATTCAAAGCTTGTTTGATTTGGCCAATAATTTTCCTTAGTCTCACTTCACCTCTAATACTTGAACTATCCTCGTCTAGTCTACCATCCACTTACCAATACTTCTACGAAGATTCTCCACCTATTGCCAAAACCACATGAGGCAGGACTCTACTATGTTTTTTTACAATGGGAGTTTTCCCTACTTTCTCTCCTAAGATTTCATTCACGCAAGATCGGATAGCATGCATCATTATTATTTTTTAAATATTTAATAACTCACATTTGAGGGAGCCAAAACTTTTTGTTCACGAGTCTATATGAATATTGTTAAGTTTTGAGGGACTTAACTATCATAATAGCATCTTCATGCACATATAAATAAAAATACCTGATTGAGTGGACCCCTCCACCATCTCTAAACCTTCAGCCTCGAGAGCCCTGACAAAGATAATAACAATTATAAGGATTTAAGAGGAAGTTAGCATCTAGCAAAATTTGAAAGATAAAAGAAGTAAACAACAACTGGCAGATATAGATCACCTTGCTGAAGCATTATCCTCTTCAACATCAAATATATCCCTTGGGAGAGAATTCTCATCACAGAGTGCTGTAATAGCAGCACCAGCTGCAGCAGCAGTGATATGAGGGTCAACCACAGTTGAGAGCAGTCCCACCTGATTCAAAACATCATGAACTCATGATCACACTATGCAAGGTGGAAAAAAACTGATCTTCCACAAACACCCCTTATTCTCAAATATTAAAAAGGTAAAAGAGAATACAATCAACCAAGTGCAGATATATTAATACATGAGGTGAGAATGATATCAATATTTACATGTTCCTTTCCCTGGCCAGTATATGCTAGAGATGCGATAAAAAAACAAAGCACACACATGGCCACTAGTCTTTCACAAATTCTATGTATTAGTACAGGAATCAAACGACGCCATAGTGTCCTATCAAAAACCATGTCTTTTTTTTTTCTGGACCAAATAAAAAAACTATGTCTTTATCCAACTCATTTACCACTAAATCCTTCTTGAGAGATTCAAATCTATGTATGTCGCGCTAAAGATAAAACCCACAGGAAAAAGGAGAATGCAACCAAATATGAAAAACTATGAACATAACATAAAGATGTAAAACTCAATAATATCTCTTACCTGCTTCATTAGTGAACTGCTGGAATCTGAAAGTGCGGCAACCCGCCGCCTTTTTAAAGGATTTTCATTCACAGCATCTCCATTCTGCTCAACTTCATTTTTAGGTTCAGAAGATTGATCCTGTGTCATTGGAGTTTCTTGGTGATCAGATGAAGATGCCTGAACTTGGTTTCCGTTGTTCACAATGCCAGTAACACTATTACTGTTATCATTTCGGC
>Ga0099826_10003634_pt1 | contig 10551 bp, 6 predicted proteins | sample Mtrugardesep15_FD_76830 | JGI IMG/M metagenome (GOLD analysis project Ga0099826, IMG submission 76830) | Root nodule microbial communities of legume samples collected from California, USA - M. trunc garden sep15 | ecosystem: Host-associated > Plants > Roots > Nodule | place: USA: California...
CGATAAGCACTCTGAAACACCATCCAAAGACACGTCAAGCGCATCACACAGATATAAACTTGGTAATAAGATGTATGCAATGGTGTTCTCAAATCCTTGAAAAAATTACTCATGATATTCCAAATGCTAGAAAATCAATTAATGTCCACACAAATGTTAGCAATAGCCTACCTATCTACGACGAGTTAGAGAATCTATAGCATCTTAAGGAAGACAGGACAATAGAAATCTTGTTTGAGTCTTGGAAACCATTAGAAAATTTCTCAAGGAGGATTAACTATTCATAAATATTACTACAGATAATATATAAATTTGCGTGGGTAGTCCAAAATGAGTAAGTGATGAGTTTCCTTTCGTACCAGCAAGTACTATCCTAGTATATACTATCACAGAAACAAAGATTCCTTTCCTACTAAAAAGCAAGAAATTAATATATAAAATAATAATAATAATGAAACGCCTGAAAATTGAATAAAACAAGAAACCACCTGAATGAATTGCGGCATAGCTTCAGATTAAGCAATGCTCGACAACTATTTGCAAGATATCTTATGGTTAAATCTGTCAATTTCCATAAGTTTGTAATATCAAGTGCATGCAACTGAGGACAATGTTTAGCAATGAATTCCATTGATGCATCAGTCAAATTCCTGCACATCAAGAGATATAAACCAATAGATTAAACTGAGAAGTAAGTGTATGAAAAAATAAGAAAAACAAATTCCATGCATGAACCAAAAAGCTTAAATAGTACTTACACACAGTCCTTTAAAACAAGCTCATGAATGTTGTGACCACATGCAATGATATAATTCTTGATGAATTTATCAGAAACAGTAGGAAGGCCAGCTAGTGACAACACTTCTAAATGTTCTAGTCTCTTCAATGCCGACAAAATTAGTGCAACATCAATGAGTATACAATCATCAAGATATAACTCCTTCAAAAGTGATCCTAATGAATCAGCCAAAATATCAAGACTGGCAAAAGTGAGAAGGGAACATTGGCTTAGATTTATGGATCTAAGTGTTGTTGCAGAAGAAACTAGTAACTGCAACCCTTTATCAGTAAGACGACATGCACCGGTGAGAGATAGACTAATCAATCTAGACAAGCAGTTTGGTGACTTTGCCAATGTAGAAAGTAACGTATATTCAGTTATACTTCGTCCACATTGCTCAAGTTGTAGCACCTATTCCACAAATAAATGTATAAACATGAATTAAGATCTTGTATTAGCATTTATAACTAGAAATTCAAAATAAATGGCAAAATACCAATAAATGGGGAAAAATTGAATTGTTGCAAAATTACAAGAAATACCAACTCTGTTTGATCAAGATTAGATGTTATAGATTTTGACTTTTTTAAAAACTTGAAATACAAACTTAAAATTTGGATCGTTGATCTTGATCAAACAACCACTGACGTGGCTATCACAGAATTGTGACTTCACACAACCTTGTGATTGTAAGTTTGTAACTCCACACATTCCAAATCTGAAAGACAAAATTCCAATAGGAAAGAAAAATATGGAATTGTAGCAAAATTAGAAGAAACATCGAGTGCTATATATAATCTATAGCAAGAGCCAACCATTCAACCAAAACTAGTGAGGGTTAAAATAATGGGCTAAATTCAACCATCAACCAAAACTAAGGATTATGCATATATAGCATAGCCAACCATGTATCTCTACAACTATTACATGTAATTGGGCAGCATCAAAAACTAAAAGGAATAATCAATTTTAACCAAGTTTTCTCTGCTTGGTTTAGAATGCCCCGTATGTTTTGAAATTGGACTTATATTTAGATTCCAATTGTTCACCGATATCTGTCAAGTTGACCAGGATTGCCTTCCTTGTTTTTTCTACAAGAATCCTTTTTTGTTTCATCCAAATCCGAATAAGGATTTTCCATCAAGTATTAAACCAAAATACGTCATTATGACCAGTAGTAGCCAGGGTTGTTACAATAGGTTGCTCTTTTGGTGCAACATGATTAGGAATAACAACAATAGTTAGCTCAGTTGCAATAGGATCAAGAACAACGACTATTGATGGCTCGGTTGCAACAGGATCATGAACAACGGCTACCGTTGGAGCAGTTATAACAGGCTCAGGGAAAATGACTACTGCTGGTTCAGTTGCAATAGGATCAGGAACAAAGGCTACCACTCACTCAGTTGCAACATGATCAAGTACAACGACTACCACTGACTCAGTTGCAACTGGATCTGGAACAACGACTACTACTTGCACAAAGTTCATGTCCAACAGACTGCTACTGCAGCCCCACTAACAGAATCAGAACGATGGAATTTCAGAGCTAAGATATAAAATTTAGACATGCCAAAGAACAACTACTTATGGAATTTCATAGACAATACCAGGAATGGAAAATGAATGAGATGCAGTTACATTGCTCGAAGGATCGTTTGGAAACATTGGAACAAAAGCAGCAATGTACGCTTTCTTCTGTTGGTCAAGTGCTGAAGAAACTTGGGATTCAATTTGGTATATTTGGCCACCGACAGAACAGAAGTCACTGAGAGAAAACAAAGGTTTCCGAGAAATTGTCCCTTTAGTAATGAAGCTAGCATTAAGATCCTGTTAAAACTTCTTAAGTATTTTCTAGAGAAAACTAGAGAGTACATATATTCTCTCATTAAACATGGAACAATTGGATCTGCTCGAGTCATTGATGATGTTTTCTGGAGTGAGTTTAAAATTCACAGGTTTAACTTGATCATTTCCTCCATGTCCGATCTCAACTTTTGAATTTGATCAAGTCAAACTTGTGAATTTTAAACTAACTCCAGAAAATGTCATCGATGACTCGGGAAGATCCCATTGTTTCATGTTTAAAGAGAGAATAGATGTACTCTTGGCGTTTTCTCTGGGTAACACTTGGGAAGTTTCCATAGGATCTTCAATGCTAGCTTCATTAATAAAGGGACTATTTCTCAGAAATCTTCGTTTTATTATCTTTGTGACAGTTGACCAACAAAAGAGAGCATGAATTTCTGCTTTTGTTCCAACTTTTTGAAACAGTCCCTTCAGCAATATGATTGCTTCTCATTCATTTTCCACTCCTGATCTTGTCTCTGAAATTCCAGAAGTAATTGTTCTTTGTCATGTCTAAGTTTTTCTCTCTTATCTATGAAATTCCTTCATTCTGATTCTGTTAGTGGAGCAGCAGCAATAGCATCTTGGACACGAATTCTGTTGCCAGGGGTGTCATTGTTCCTGATCCTGTTGCAACTAAGCAGTGGTAGTTGTTGTTCCTAATCATGTTACAACTGAGCCACTGGTAGTGGTTGCTTCTAATCCTATTTCAACTGAGCCAAAAATAGTTATTGTTCCTGATCTTGTTGCAACCGAGCTAGTTGTAGCCGTTGTTCTTGATCCTCATGCAACCGAGCCACGGTAGTCGTTGTTCCTGATCCTGTTGCAACTGAGCACACTAATGTTGTTGCTCCTGATCTTGTTGCACCAAAAGAACAACATGTCGTATCAACCCTGGTTACTATTGGTCATAATGACATATTTTGGAAATATAATCCTGATCAGATGTTGGTAAGCCTGGTCAACTCGACAGATATTGGTGGAAAAATAGAAATCTAAATATTCGTCCAATTCCAAAACAGACGAGGCATGCTTAATCAAACAGAGAAAACCTAGTGGAATTTGATTATTCCTTTTAGTTTTTGATGCTACCTAATTACATGTAATAGTTGTGAGGATGCATGGTTAGCTCTATTATATATGCATAATCCTTAGTTTTGGTTGAAGGTTGAATTTAGTAATAACTCGTCCACACTGGTCAAGTTGTAGCGCCTATTACACAAATAAATGTATAAATTTGAATTAATAAACTAGGCCCTAATGTACAAGTATAGTAGCATTTATAACTAAAAACTTGAAATTAAAGGTTGAATTGTAGTAAAATCACAAGAAAGACCACTGTTTGATCAAAGATTAGATGTTATAAGTTTTGATGTTAAAATACGAGTTTAAATTTTGGAACTCCAATGTGGTTGTCACAGAATTGTGACTTCACAAAACCCTGTGATTTGTAACTTCACAAAACCCTGTGATTTGTAACTTCACACAACCCAAATTCGAATCACAAAATTCAAATAGAAATAAAAATGTGGAATTGCAGCAAAATTACAAGAACACCAAGTGTTGTATATGTGAAACAATTAAATTTAATAAACATACCTCTAATATGGAAGTGTCCAACTTTCCAAAATATTTTGTAAATTCTTCCTCTGTCATCCAGGAGCAATCTTTAAGCCGAATCACATTTGGAAATCCACTTAGAAGTAGTTCAAGAAAGCGAGCATTCATTTTTCTTGAATCACAAAGCAACGCGCTAAGCCTTTGTTTTAGCTCATCAGAAACACCATCAAGCGAAGCAAGTCCATCAGCATGATTGGCAAGAATTTTAAGAGACATTTCTCGCAGCGAAGGAACACATAATCTTCCCCTCACAAGTTCTTCTCCATTAAGTTTTGAAACCCAAGTAAGCGATTCATCAGAAAACCCCTTTTTGCTGCTTTTAGTAACTCGTTCTTGAATAGCTTTGATTGCTTCAGAGAAAGGAGTTGGAGAACCATCATCAATTTCATGTTCCACATCATCATCTTTTTCTTTATTCTCTGAAACACTGTGAATGCGTGACGCAAATCTCTTTGCAGTGTCTTTGTTAAATTTCTTGTACTGACTTCTAAGAAATGACTCGTTCCTCCAAATCTCAAAATCATCATTGTCGCTATCATCAGTTTCAGTTTCGCTGTTAATATAATAAGCATTGATATCAAAAGCCAAAGGTATTTGATTTTCTGGTATTTCCTTCCTCTGATGATGATCATCAACGTCATTGATAATGATGGAGTTGTAATCATGAGTGAGTGGTTTCTTGCCTTTCGGGTCAGAAGTGTTTTCGAAGTTGTATAGTTTTGTGCGTTTAGAAGAAGAGGCATCATCGGAGTCGGGTTCAGTTCCTCTCTTGAGAAAGGGTTCATGTGGTCTTTCATCTCTATGAATATGATTGGGAGATTCAGGAACATATGTTGATGGGGCTAAGGTAAGGATTGCACCAATTTCTTTGTCGGAAAAACCGTGGCCCTTTAGTTGTTCTGTGATAGAAGTTATGTCCTCAATGGGAGGGACATCAGAATTGGGTGGGTCCATTTTCTGTTTCTTATTCTTGTTTTCCCGCGCTAAATTCGCTGATCAAAATCTACAATGTGTTAAAATATTTAATTACTTTGATTTGATGGATGCAAATATAACAAAAGATGAAAATAAAAAGAAGATAGAGAATATAAACTAACTATTTATTATGACATTGAACTGACAAAATCGAATCAAATATGTGACTTTGTTGTCATATGGTTCAAAAAACACGAGGTTTTAAGGGGTTCTTTCACTTGTAAAAGTATGACTTACGATTAATTCATGTAGTTCAATTAACTACAATTTTGTTTAAGTTCCATTATTTATAAATTGAATTAATTGGATTTTTTAATGTGTGATTAGTTAAGTGTTTGATGGTGTATAAAAAGTGAGTGTTCATCTATCAGTTTACCTTTAAAAAGTTGGAATTAACATTTTCATTTGAAATTGTAATTTAAAATGATAAGGTCAATTTCTTACCACTAAAATTACCTACTTAATTAGTGGACTCGATAACTCAGTCCACTTTGTTCACCATAATATATCCATATTCTTATTGTAAACCGAAAAAAATCCTGATCCGTACAAGTCAGAGATAGTCTATCTTGTCTATCACAATGTTTATTTCTTAAACTAATTAATGACTACACAAGTTTATCAAATAATTAAGGGTGTTTCTGTCACAAAAATAATGCAATGAAATTTGAAAAGGTCATCTAAAAAATAATTGAGTCTTATATTTATTTAGAGATAAATGTAGCATAAGTTAATTCCTTCAAAAAAAATGTAGCATAAGTTAATATAAAAGAGATTCGTCAAAGTCTTGTTAAAAAAAAAAATTATTGTTCAAAAAAAAAATCGTCAAAGATTATAGAGACCGTAACCAATAAAATAAATGGAACCAAGCAAAAGATAAGAGATGGAACAAATCTATAAAAATAAAATAGAAGAAAAATATAACTTCCTGCACTTCACAAAAAAGTATATAAATTAGTGTGAATCGTTTGATAAAAAAATAATCAAACAAAAATCCAAAGATAATGAAAAATAAATCAACAATAGATAAATAAAATGGCCAAAAGAAAAATGGACAAACCCTTGATGCAAAAAAAAAAAAATACTAACACGCAAAACCCCGCCGTAATTTGTGCTTTTTTTAAACCTTAATACCAAAGAAAGCAATGGAACTCGCAGCAGATACTCAAGTGACCTCCAAAGCATGCGACCTATAAAAAGAGGAAGAAGTAAATTTTCAAATAGATCAACAATAACAAGACAAATTAGGGAGAAAACAAGTATATAAAGATCATTAATCCAACACAATCTACCAAAAAAAATGCTATAAATTAGTGTGGATCGCCTAGTAAATAATGATCAAAAGGTAATCAGACACGAATCTAAGGATAATGAAGCAAGAAATTGACAATAGATTAATAAAGGGTTTTGCTAAGCAGTGCTCTCGGGGTACTTGTTAGCATTTCTCATTAATAAAATGCCAAACAGATAAATCGACAAACCCCAATTTAAAAAACTAGCGCACATCCAACACCCTATTATAATTTGTGTTATTTCTAACCTTAATGGGGAACCAAAGAAGGTGAGATCACTCGCAACAAATAATCAATTGAGCTCCATATCATGTAAACCTATAAAGAGGAAAAACAATTATGAGATTGATCAACTCAAGTAAGATTGCAAAGCGGAAAGAAAAATTAGAGAAATATAGGTATATAAGATAATTGATTCAACGCAATCCACCAAGTTATTTGTGGGGGATTATAGAAGTGAACACAGTTGTGTCTCGAGCTGCGCAAATCTTCACACTAGACTTAGGGGTGAGAGAAAGGGAGTGCTTGTTATAAAAGAGTGAAAAGTCAAAACTTTCTAACCACTTACTTTGACCGATGACGTAATATTTTATTAGAAATCAAGAACAGTAAAGCAAAATTACCAAAAAAGACAAAAAAATTAGCATAGAAATACCCCTTGAATATATTTGTAAGGGAAGAACCATTTGTTTATTTTTCTCAATTACTTCATCTGATTTTATTTATAAAATACATTTTTCTCCCCATTCTTAATGCATGAAACATATGCATTTTAAGTGTATAAATTTTTGAAATCTCTTAATCAAGTATTTGTGCATAAGTGGTTAGTGAGTTTCACCTAAGGATATATCATTATGCATACCCTGAGTTTAATTCTCATGTGGAAAAATATTTGGTCAAACTTTTACTTACCTCTTGTTAGAACTCTAAATTACTAAGGGCCTCTTATTCAGAAAATCAGAGAGTTAACACCAAAGAATATAATTAAAATTCATTTCATGCACTTTGTAAAATTTATTTTGGTGAAAAGGTGACTGAATATATAATGATTTATGTTTAGATTCATTTACATAAAATTGGTTATAAAAAAAAAAAAAATTGTGTTTAGATAAATTCTCACAAAAGACCACAAAAAAAGAAGATAAATTTTCACAAAAAACATTCAAGTAAAGTTGTACAATTGAATGGTCATTTAGTTTCTCTCTCATTCTTAAAATTTAGAAATTAAGTTTCTCTATCCCCGTCTTCTTTAAATTTCATTTAATCTAAATGACCAATTTGTGGGGTCCAATCATTGACACGTGGACATAATGCATGTGAATACGAATTTGGATTGTGTGCTGTAAAAAAAGCACACAATTTCACACAGTTATTCGTAATAGTCGTCCGATCTAAAACTGACGTTTGAGATCGTTTATAGTTGCTTTTGATAATACGAAATCTAGATTGTCTGATTTGAAATCAATGGTTGTGATCTAAGACTATGTGAAATTGTGTGCTTTTTTTACAACACACAATCCAAATCCATGTGAATACAAGTTGCATTTATATCTGAAGCAGAGTAGAAAGTTGCATGTTAGACAAATTGTTAGATGCATGTGATGCAAAGTGGAGGGTTGCATGATTGATGTGTTGCATGGATGACAAGTGTCTTGTTGTATGTAAGACAGCTTGATATGTCACTCCTACAAATAGGACCTTGGAAAAGCATACATAACACATAACAACAAGGACCTTGGAAAAGCATACATAACACACAACAACAAGAAGTAAGAAACAAGTCCAGGAGAACCCTAATTTAGAGATACCATTGCACAAGAGAACATTACTATAGAAAGAAAGACTATGGATGGAGGAGGAGAATTGTGGGGTCCAACCATTTCCATGTGACTATAATGAATGAGAAGACAAGCATAAACAAATATAGAGGGGGGCGATCATGGGCTCCAACCCCTTCATCTTCCATCCAATCAATATATTAGTAGTATATATAAATAGAATCTATCCTGCTCATATATTGATTTATAAATTATTAGTAACATATATATTATATTCAATATAAAACATTATATATATATATATATATATATATATATATATATATATATATATATAAATTATTACAATAAGATGTTCTGGTTAGTTTATATCGATTAACGATGTAACTTTTTTATACACCTACATTCAATTAAATCATGTAAAATAAACATTTGTAGAGATATTTTAGGAACTAACTTAGAAAAATGTATGAGTGATTTTATAGGATTCGTGAATAATAAACCTTTACAATGTCGGTTGTACAAATTAAATTCTTAAATACGTAAGGAAATACTATTTGTCAGACATTTTTCAGCTCCTGTTTAAAATGTTTATGGATGCGTCCTTGGAGACAAGCTTCATTTGTATGTGATGCAAAGTGAAAAGTTGCATAAGACAAATGACTAAATTCATGTGATGCAAAGTGGAGAGTTGCATGCTTGATGTGTTGCATGTAAGACAACTTGATATGTCTCTCCTATAAATAAGACCATGGACAAGCACAAATAACACATAGCAAGAAAAACAAGAATCATAATCTTGCTCAAGAGAGGTCTACTCTAGAGAGAAGTGGGAGAAAACATAGAGCCTCGTAGAGAGTAGTGAGAGAAAATTGTATTCACCTAAGGGTGAAGTTTTTGTATTCTCGTATATTATCATTATAGTGAAAGTTTAATGATTTATGATTCTCGTGTTTTTTTCCCTCACATTGAGAAGGTTTTTAACGCTAAAATTTTTTTAGTGTTATTTTGCCCATTTTACGTTTTTGCTAGATCCTATTTTGAGTTCACAAGGAATGAAAATAATGGAGGCTTTTTCTAACACAATTTGATACAATAGGCCAACTATTTTTTACAAATGTTCATTTTAGCAACATGCACATTTTTTTTGGATAAAAAAATCCAATTATGTAGCACAAATAGTAGATACTTGGGTCTATTACTAATTTTTTGAGAGTTCAACCCTTTAAATTGATTTCTAATATCTCAATGAATTAGTCTCTGCAATTGCACGTGGAGATAGCCTGATTTACCAAACAAAAAAGGTTACAATTAACGCAATAAATAAAAACACATTCAAAATGATTTCAAAAACTACAAAAGAAGTAGTTAGTGTTATTTTAGTTTATCTTAAATTTTCTTTCAATTCAGTGATTAATATACAATAAAAAAAAACATTTAAATGTGTGTTAGTTTCGCTGCAAAGCCCTTTAAAATAAATAAATAAATAAAATTTAAAGTGATTTCATGATCTACAAAAAGGTCCTAAAAAAACACAAGAGGTAATTTGTACTATTAGTCTATCTTTCAATTTTTTCATTAAAAAAAAGTAGTTTTTATTTTTAAAATAATCCGAACATCTAATATAATTTAGATGAGAGATCCCTTTCAACTTAACTAGAGGTTATGGGTTTAAATCCGGCTCAACATCAACAGGTTATATGACTTCTTTTCAAACCATTGTTCATGGTTAGATTATCTTTGCTTACCACCCAAGATGCAAGAGAATGAAGCTTGCACATTTGAGCTTTGCTGACAATCTTTATATCTTCACAATATGTTTTTCTGACTTAAAAGGATTCTGAATTTGTTTTATAATTTCCATGATAGTAGAATTTTGGTATGAAGTTAATCAAACGGAGCTGCAAGAAATGCAAGCGTTTTTTTTATTCTAAGTGCTATTTTTCAACATGAAAGAGCAGAGATGATGTTGGTATTGTTCTCTCAAGGTCTAATAACATTGTCAATGATACATTCAACATATATCAAGTGCTAATTATCCTTTTTATAGCATATTTATATAGCTATGGAGAAGTCAGAAATTCCAGATTAATTTGACAAAAAAAATCCAAAACAGCTTTCTATTGTCATTATTCAATAAAATGAAATAAAATAAAACTGCACCTAATTTTTTAACCTTTGTATTTTAAAATCTTTCAATAGAAAAAAAAAAAAAAAAAAAAAAAAAAAAAAAAAAAAAAAAAAAAAAAAAAAAAAA
>Ga0099826_10003635_pt1 | contig 10550 bp, 11 predicted proteins | sample Mtrugardesep15_FD_76830 | JGI IMG/M metagenome (GOLD analysis project Ga0099826, IMG submission 76830) | Root nodule microbial communities of legume samples collected from California, USA - M. trunc garden sep15 | ecosystem: Host-associated > Plants > Roots > Nodule | place: USA: California...
ATTGTTGAACGTGAGAAACATTGTCACTATATTTGTTAAATGTACTGAACTTGCAAACGCATCGCTAATATCATTTGTTATTAATTTTATGCATTAAATTGACCAACGAAAATCACATTTGACACTACGAGGTGTGGTAGAAGCAAGACGAATCCCAACACAAAGAATAAAGAAAGGAGGTTACTACTGAATGTATGTAAAATCTGCCACAAGTTAGTCCAAAGGAACAAACAAACCCTGTTTAAATACATTACTCTATACATTAAGGATAATGATTCATGGACACCTTTTTTTCATACATACATTGTACCACTTCATATAAGAGTGTGTGAGAGACATAAAACGTGAGTTTTTTGTGTATGGGACCACGTGGACACGTGTCACAATTATATATGGATGTACAAGTGGTATATGCCACCTAAGGTGGTCTATGTATCACTACTCATACATTAAGAAGCCAAACAAAATATGAGTTCAAAAGATACCTTTTACAGTTTACAAAAATCGATCTCTTGCCCATTCAACGGACAAATAGCTTCGTAGTGTTGTGTGAGACAATTGTACTATGAATGAAGATTCCATCAAGTATCAAGAAGTCATAGCATTAAGCTAGGGATTTTGGACTTTAATTTAACGATGAAAAAATTTATAACAAAGTAAAATAAAACAAAGAGTCAAGCCTTGATCCCGAAATTGGGGCAATATGATGGACCAGGTTAGGTTAGGCATGATGATTTTGGAAAAATTAAGAGCTCTTTAATTGACTTGTAAATACACCAATAGATTCCCACTATCAACGCACTAATTAGACCATGGCATGTACAAAATACAAATAAAAAGTTGACAAACAATGGTCGATATTGGAATCAATATCACTAATTGGCTGAAACACGAGCTTGACCATTTGTCATTACTGTTATCCGACCTTGTCTTTTTTATGAACAAAAACGCAAGATACTATACATATCTTGTTGGCCTTAACTCATTTATTAAAATACTTTCAACCTTAACTTTTTCTTCCAATCCCTTCTCGTTTACTTTCTCTTGTAGAAGCCAGAAGAGTTACTCTTGATTGATATCATTGCTGTGAAGTGATGTCAGTTTCAAGGTCTAAAGTGGGGGGATGTTTATTATTTGTGATATTATTAAGCATTTCAGTTTTAAACCATCATCAAGTATTGGATGATAGATACGTGAAGGTAGAAGTGGAACATCAAAATGAAACAGATGTTGCACTTGCACCTGGAGAAGGGAGTCACGCTGCAGTTAATAGACAAGTACCATCCTCTCCTGACCCCTTGCATAATAAGTAGCTAGGTAGGTACATACTTATTCTAGTGACTTAACAAAGATACATAGCTTTACTAGCATGGGTTGAGTAACAAGTATTTTTTATTTTTTTTACTAAAAAAGCAAGTTGCATTTGAGTAGAATAGTTTTTGTATAATTTCAAGTGTTAAAGCATACAGTATGTATATAAATAGTGAATAAGAAAGAGTACATGTTACAAATGAAGACCACAAATCCAATGTCATGATTAACTTCAACATTCATTAACTTCTTAATCTTATAAAAATGATATTTGTTTGCTGCTTTCATTGATAGTTTATTTGTGGTGCTGCTGAGAATAAACCCAAACAATTTGTTTGGTAACTTCAATTCTATCCTCCCTTCTATAATTACTAGATATGCCCAAATGAATGGTAAAAAATAATTGAAGTTATTTATTCAGATACTAAGGTTAATTAACCCCTTATTCCTTTTCTTTTCAACCTATCAACTACTTAGATCAAGTTTACCGTATTAAGCATGCAATTATTATAATCTGGTTACTGTATTAATTGGTACTATGTAGCATCCTTTGGACCAGATATAGTAGTTTTTTTTTATGAAAAAATAGAACACATAAATACTCTTTTATTTAGTGCATGGCGTATGAAACAAGAATAAAACCAAAAACTGAATTAGCCACATTTGCTTGTAGTATTGAAAAATAAACAGCACAATTATACCACAAATTTGATTGTCACGTGAGAAATTATAGAAATGTTAAACCAAAAACAGCACACAAATTAATTCCTAATTAAGTCCACACTACATTTTCATCGTCAAAAGAAAAGAGTAATTCAACTACATCATATCCATAATGAAGTTTAAAAGAAAGCTAGAAATTAAACACTCAAATAGTTGATGATGATCACAACAAGCAAGAAAGCCATCAAAACAAAATTAGCATGTAGAGAAGTTGTTGCTGCAGAAAAAGTTCCAGTAGTTGTATTGGTAGTAAGAACAAGAACCATCCAATCATCTTCAGAACCAAGTCCAACTCCAGTGTACTTAGAATTGTTGAGAAACTTTGCATAAATATCAGAATGAGTGTAATTAGATAGCACAACCGTTGGTTCTAATTTGGATACACAAACAGGTAGAATGACTCCATCAGTGGTTGTGTTAACGTTAATGTCACATTTATCAATATGTTTTTGCAAATTTGGGATTCTTTGGTTTCCACCAGGACCAGAAATTGGATAATATTGATTCACTTTTTCACATGGTGTGTCTTCTATTTCTTCAGCGACTTCATCAGCTAAACAATGTGCCTTGTCATTTTTGTTGAGTGGTGCAAGATTCTTGGTCTGTCTGAAGCTGTTGATTCCCTTCAATACACTGTCCTCTTTGTCTGATCAAACCAATTAAGCATGTTTGTTTATACATAAACATAACAAATGTCATGAGATTAAATTCAATTAGTTTTTTTTTAAAAAAAAATGTCATGAGATTCTCAATAGATTCATGCATAAACATAACAAAGCTCAACTAGAGACTAATAACATGATTAATTTTAGGATCAAACTTAGGTATAGTACTATGTGCGTCATTAGTACCACATGCAAAATGAAATACACTTATAACAGTTTTACCCTTAAAATGAGGATGTAGTTTATGCAGTTACTACTATTTTTTATGTAGAATTTTAAGAACAGTGCCTAGAGTACTGTACTAGGCTTTTTCCATAATATATACTTAGTCTAGTTAAAGTTTAAAGCATAAACATAAAAAAGATGCATGCTTGAATTGAAGAAGTAACTAATACAATTTTCCTTTTCCTTTTGAGGAAAAGTTAACAGGAGATATGGAATATAAAAATGCGAGGGGAAAGAAATAGAAAGGCTTTAGAAAGAAGAAAAAGTAGCATACCACTACAGTGCACTGGATCAGAAAGGAATAGGAAAGTAATTAGCAGAGATGCAAGAAGTAGGAGATTAAGTTTGAAGCAAGCCATTGTGAGTTTGAGTTTGATGAATGAATTGAGAAAAGTGTAATGTAAAATTTGAATAGAATAGAGGGAGTAAAAGTGAAAGGGCTTAGGTAATGACAAGTATAAATGTGTTTTCCACACGTGGCTTACATGCAAGGTTACAAGTTAAGGCCTCGTTAGTCTCGTACTAATTCAAATTTCAAACCGTCTTTGCCAATTTTCTTTGTTCTGTGCGAATGTTTTTGTGTGGATAGTAAGGATTCTAAATTACCAGTAGTAAGAAATTATATCTCAAAAGTTAAATTTACGATTCTTAATGTATTGTATAAACTTTTATAAAAGCTTATTAAGTTATTATTCATGAACGGTTATGAATGATAATTAAATATGAACTGAAAATTGATTATATTGATATTGCATATACTCTAATTGTTCTATTTAGTTGTAGATAAATAGTAACTAAAATTATAGACATGGCCATATTTTTTATTAAATAGACAGACATATATATATATATATATGTTCTCCATTTACTGTTTTGTACGAAGTTTAGATTTCAATTACACTGAGATGAGATGTATATTCATTAAATTCATAATTATTATTAAATATAAATGGTAAGTTGACGAAAATGTCACCAAAGAGTTCAAGTTCTTCATGACAAGAATATGTATCTGATGTTGCAAGCCATATCCAAAAAAGGACCAAAACCAACTTAAACTCAAACTCTGAGTTGGTTTCCAGAATGCTCTTTTTCTACAGATGTGTCTCTGCCGCATGCCATCAATAGCACACGTCAACACCTCCTTCTGCCACTCCTCACCACCTGGCATGTTCATATTCTCTACAATAAAACACGTACACCCAAAAGCCAAAATCATCTTTCACAAATACAACCATTATCAAAGTACCTCATTAGTATATATGTTCACACCCCCACACACACACTTTGTTCTCCAATATTCAACAACTAAGAGAGAATTAGCTTGTCTTTGAAAATGACTACTGGTGGACAAAAAATTCCCCCTCAGAAGCAAGACACACTACCTGGCAAAGAACATGTCATGAATCCAACACCCCAATTCACTTGCCCTGATTACAAGCCAGCAAATAAGCTTCAAGTATACATATATCACCACATTGTTTCTACATTATACAATTCGCTTATTTAATCTTTTTAATGAAAAAAAATCAATCAATTTAATAATAAGTTGTTTTTCAGGGAAAAATAGCAGTGGTGACTGGAGGTGACTCTGGAATAGGACGTGCAGTATGCAACTTGTTTGCATTAGAAGGTGCCACGGTGATTTTCACATATGTGAAGGGGCATGAAGACAAGGACGCAAGGGACACACTTGATATGTTAAAAATGGCTAAGACTGCAAATGCTAAAGATCCAATGGCTATACCAGCTGACCTTGGTTTTGATGAGAATTGCAAAAGAGTGATTGATGAGATCATCAATGCTTATGGACGAATTGACATTCTTGTCAACAATGCAGCTGAGCAATATGAGTGTGGTTCAGTTGAGGAGATTGATGAACCAAGACTCGAGAGGGTGTTTAGAACTAACATCTTCTCCTATTTCTTCATGACCAGGTAATAAAAGTCACAAGTTTTCATCATATATTGCTAATTCTCTAGATTGTACTTGTAACTTAAGCTACAAGTTTCTATAATGCTTGTAGTAAACCACTCTTAATTAAAAATTAGATAAAGCGGATGTTATTTCATGAATTTGGGGTTGACTAACTATTTGTGTAATAGGCATGCCCTGAAGCATATGAAGGAAGGAAGCAGCATTATTAACACAACATCAGTGAATGCATACAAGGGGAACGCGACATTGGTTGACTACACGTCCACTAAGGGTGCCATTGTGGCTTTTACAAGGGCACTTTCACTTCAGCTTGTGAGCAAAGGTATAAGAGTGAATGGGGTTGCACCTGGACCTATTTGGACTCCATTAATACCAGCTTCCTTCAATGAGGACAAGACTGCTCAATTTGGTTCTGATGTGCCAATGAAGAGGGCTGGACAGCCTGTTGAGGTTGCTCCCTCCTTTGTGTTTCTTGCTTCCAACCAATGCTCCTCTTACATAACTGGCCAAGTCCTCCACCCCAACGGTGATATATCTATAAATGCTTCTCTGTTATATATGTGTTCACGCATTGTATGGTCTTTCTAACACATTTTTTTCATTTTTATTTTTCAGGTGGAACCGTTGTGAATGCATAGATGGTGCTTGTGATCTGTGTGCAGGGCTTTTGTGGTTTTAGTGTAGTATAATATAATATAGTGCATATGCAATGCAACCGCTACTTGTTTGTACATTTTGCTCTAAAATGTGTAAACCTTATCAAATAAAATAATAAATATATATTTTCTATACTACATGGAAGTATATGTCATGTCATTATTAAAATTGTGGTCTTCTGGTTGTAGAACTTCGTGTTTACCTGAGAGGCTTCATTAGACGTCAATTTTATCCGTGAACAAAATGGCGTGTCAAATTCAGTACTATTCTGGAAATTCAGTATACCCTATAATTCAGAGATGAAGATGAGGATTAAAGAGACAGTATTATAATAAACATACCTGTGGAATGGTAGGGTGAATTTGAGGGGAATTTTCCTAAGTTCAGTGGTGGAACAACATAAAAACCAAGTTGGTGAGGATAAAACTAGACCGTTAGAGCTTCAAGAAAAGTTCATAGATGAATATATAACTAATGGCATGCAAAAGTTAATGGATAATGAATCTTATGGATGCTTTAAGGTTTCTTATTCGACCTTTTCACATATGTCTAATATTTCGTGTGATTTGTAAGATATGGAATGACTATCTTCCAGATAGGTTGTGCACAAAGACTTTCTTTTTTACTGTAAAAAGACAAATGAATTTCACTTTCAGTCAGATGAACAATACAATCAGTAATGGAAGTAAACAAACAACCGAGCAAAAGTTCTACCCTACAAGAGTGTCAGCTACTACATTACACTGGCTTCTCTCAAATGTTACTACATTACACTGGCCTGTCTCAAATGTTTTAAAAATGCGCAAGGAAGTTAAAAAGAAGGATGTTAAAAAGAAACGGTACATATACTAAAATATATACTATATGCAAGTATATGTCATTTCGTAATTTAAATTGGCGTTTACCTGAGAGGCTTCATTAGAAGTCAATTATATCCATGCAAAAAATGGTGTCTCATGCACGTTCAATAGAATTCTGGAATTTCAATATACCCAAAATTTCACAATGATAAAGATGAGGATTAAAGAGATGGTAGTACAAGAAACATACCTGTGGAATGGTAGGGTGAATTTGCGGGGAATTTTTCTAAGTTAAGTGGTGGAACAACATAAAAACCAAGTTGGCGAGGATAAAAATAAGCTAGACCATTAGAGCTTCAAGAAAGCTCATGGGTGAGTAGATAATTAATGCCAAGCGAAAGCTAATGGATAGTGAATCTCTTGTGAACGATGCAAAAGTATGTGAATATACGTTACAGAAAATTGCTCTTGTAGTACAAATGCACTTACTGAGTTGCATGTAGGAACACGAGTTCCTGGTTTCAATGATTGACAACCATGATCCGTATTCTTATTTCAGTTTCAGGAAAATCACAAGTTATTCAAAAAAGAAAGAAAACGTTACAGATTGGTGCACAAGGACTTTCTTTTTCGACTGTAAAAAGACTGAATTTTACTTTCAATAAGACAAACAATACAATCAGGCTTGGACGTAAACAAACAACTGAGCAAAAGCTTCTGCCCTACAAGAGTGTGAGCTACCACATTACATTGGCCTGTCTTAAATTTTTTAAAAATGCACAAGAATGTTAAAAAGAGATACATATACTCCCATACTCTTTATTGATTTTGGGATCAGACCCTTGATCATTGACTTCACTCCTAGGAAAAATAAAAAATAGACATTAAGATAAATGTTCAAAACTAATTTCAACACCATTCCCACCAATTCCGGCAGTGAAACATTGGAACCCGTTTGACTCCAGTTCAGCAATCACTTTATCAACAACTGTGGGAGATAGCACTGATCAAAGCATGTCAAAGAAAGGAACAAGAAACTGAGATTAGACAACATATTATGGATACTTATTTAATCAATAATGAAAAATCTTAAAAGCACAAAGAGAAGACGACAATGAGTGAAGAGGACATACAAGTTGGAAGTAATGTCAGAACACATCCCCCCCCACCAGCTCCTGTCAACTTAGAAGATAACTTGTACTTCAATGTTGTTCGAAGAACAGTTTCTATTGTGGCATGACTGACCCCCATACTTTGGAGCAGACCTTGATTCATTTCCATTAGCTCTTCTACCTTCTCTTCTAATGTAGTAACAGAAAGCTCATCCGGTGTAGGTGACTGGAGAACGGTAGTCAATTCTTTGCTGATAGAATCAACAGCAGTAAACACAAAAGCCATGGCATCTGGGTGCCTCAGCATTCTCTCAGAAACGCCAGCCACCAATGCTTTTGTGTTTCTACCTACTTTCGTGTTGGTAATGAGCATTTTAAGGGACACATTTGACTTCATCCGTGTCAAGTTACCAGACTTGAAGCTGATTATGTTACCTAATGATGACAATTATTGAGTGAGTTGCACATTCAGAGGCAATAACTGGTGTGTGTAAACAAATTATAGAATAACTATTCCTCCAAAACAGTCACAATTTGTACAGGTATATTGTATATCTTTGACCAGACACTGCTGTGTATTTCTTAATGAGTCAATTCATTAATATGTTAGAAAATTCATATTTCCTATTCTGATTTTGTGCATTGTATTTGCTATTTGAATTAAGAAGACTCAATCTTAAATTTGTCTAATTTTGATGAGTCAAAGACTACCAGATTGATATTAGCTTAACAAATAGATAGCAGTACTCTCCTACAAGGGGTCTATATTGGAAACCCTAATGCAGTAATACATTAAAAACATGCAATAATGGTCCTCAATAACATTGAATTGAAATGATAGTTTTTGTACTACTCGTCGAGGAAAGAGACAAAAGTCTCGTTATAGAACTTGGCGATTTGGATAAGGAAGATCATAAATTACATTCGCACGTTTTCTATTCAATTGTCGAAGTAGTTTCGAAAAAGACAACAAGAAGTTGCTATATATCCAGGTACTTCATCTTATCAAATAACCCTTATTAATCTAAACCAATAACCCTTGGTAATCAAACATCATACAGATCCCAGGTTTTTGGGTGTTTATTCTAGGTTGACCACATCTAGAATTATGGTTTCTATTCGGCGTGGTATAGTTTCAACCGGTGGGACTATTGACATGCGCGGGGAAAACATTTATTTACTCTACTAATCTATTGACATGCGGTGAGGTATGCTGCTGAGGATAGTTCTGCTGTTAGTTTCTTCGCTGCTAGGAAGTATATAGCAACCTCAATTATTATTTTGAGCTGCAGGGTGTTCTTGTTTTCTGTCATCTGGGTGGTTTTGACCAAGAGGCCTTGTCCTGCTGTTGGTGTTTTGCTGCTACGCAGTTTTGGCAGCTTTTTTCTGGTTTGAGCTGCAGGGTGCTCTTGGTTTTCTGTCAGCTGGGTGGTTCTTAGGTTTTCCGGTATATCAGTACCTATTGTATTTATTTCTGTCTGCCGTGAGTGTTTTTGCTTCTTGCATTTAATCGACGAGAATAAATTTTGCTGTTTCTAAAAAAAAAAGTAATACATTAAAAACATGTAATAATGGTCCTCGATAACAATGAATTGAAATGAGAGTTTTTGTACTACTCGTCGAGGAAAGAGACAAAAGTCTCGTTATAGATTTTGGCGATCATAAATAACATTCGCACATTTTCGATTCAGTTGTCGAAATAATTTCGCAAAAGACAACAAGAAGTTGCTATATGTACTTAATCTTAACAAATAACCCGTACTAATCTAAACCAATAACCCTTAATAATCTAGCATCATACAGCTCCCGGGCTTTTTGGTGTTTATTGTAATTTCTAGGTTGACCGCATTTAGAATTATGGTTTTCTATTCGGCGTGGTATAGTTTCAACTGGTGGGACTATTGACATGCACGGGAAATCATTTTATTTACTCTATCAGCCTATACTCTCACACTGCAATTCATTCTTACCTAACAGACGATTCAAGTTGTCATCACTAGGAACACGAAAAAGAAGCAGAATGGCATGTTCCAAATATGTATACACGGAGATAGCATGAATTGACAATACGTATCAAACTTTTAACTTTGCAGCTTTAACCAATAAAAGAAGATAGAATCTTGCAGCATACCATATGAACTAACTGTATTGTCAATTCCAGATGGCTTTCCATGAATGATCTTCTCACCCTCAAAAGCCCATTTATTTACCAAATCAAGTTCCTTCTCCCCAAAAGAATGCCACCCTTGCCGTATCGCATCCACAGAAACAGAATCAGTAACAGCAAGAAGCGCAGCCGCCAACGCCACACAGAATGCCGCTGATGAACCCAAACCCGATCCCAACGGAAGATCAGAATTAATCACCACAGTAGCAGGCTTAAATCTACATAAACAAAGTAACTATGAAACACACACAAACACGGACACTTAAATTTGAATTCTATCCCGACCGCGCTCAAAGCCAGGAATATTTGAAATGCAAGTAAAGAAATTGAAGTAAAATAAAGGTTTTAGAATTTGACCCTTGAATAGAAGAATATAACCAAAGAAAAGCGGCAACACCAGAAGCAAGTCCAATTTTAGCTTCAGGTATATTAAGCTCTTCAACTAAAGAAGCAATTGATTTAGCACACTCAACAGAACACGAAGTAGGAGTTGAAGATAACAAAGAAACAGATTCAGGAAAAACTTGTCTTATTCTACTTATTGGCCATGAAAATTCCAATGCAGTATCCTTTAACACAAGTCTCAACGATTCTTCATTCTCTACAACACACAAAATCCAAATTAATTAAATCCTAATCATAGCATTAATAGAGGGAAAATGATTGAGTGAGGGAGAGAGTACCAGAAGAAGGAGTGGAAAAGCGGAGAGAAACGTAAGTGTATAAGTCAATAGAAGAAGCAACAGCGGTTGATCCGTGAACAACGGCGTGTTCTCCGGCTAAGATGATTTTTCCGGGAGCTCTGGATTTAACCTCCATTGATTGGATTGATTATTTGATTTGTCTATGTTCTATGATCTAATCTAACTATATATAATCCATTGATTTCTCCGATAACGGTGATTATTGAAAACGACATCGTATTTTTGGTTGTTGTTCGTCTTAATACACATCC
>Ga0099826_10003636_pt1 | contig 10550 bp, 11 predicted proteins | sample Mtrugardesep15_FD_76830 | JGI IMG/M metagenome (GOLD analysis project Ga0099826, IMG submission 76830) | Root nodule microbial communities of legume samples collected from California, USA - M. trunc garden sep15 | ecosystem: Host-associated > Plants > Roots > Nodule | place: USA: California...
CCCGCAACACCCGCACACGCCGCCGCACCTGGCGCTTACCCCGCCTCGGCGGCTGGTGGATCGCCGTCATCCTCACCGTCATCGCCGTCGCCAGGACCTGGCCCCTCTACACCGGCCTGGCCACCGCCCTCATAGCCGTCGCCGCCATCATCGCCGTCGTACGCCCCCGACGCCTCGCCCGCCCCCTCCACTGGGCCGCCACCCTCATCCGCATCATCCACACCCACCGCACCCGGATGCCCGCCCCCGGACACCGCACCCTCGCCGACTTCCAACGCATGGACCACCGCCAGTTCGAACACGCCATCGCCGCCCTCGCCCGCGAAGACCGCAACGTCGCCGTAGCCGAGCAGGTCGGCCAGGCCAACGACCGCGGCGCCGACGTCCTCATCCGGGTCCGCGGCCGACGCATCCTCGTCCAGTGCAAGCACTACCAGCCCGGCAACAACGTCGGCTCCGAAGCCGTCCAGATCACCAACGGCGTCTACCGCGACATCCACGGATGCGACGCCGCCGTCATCGTCACCACCGCCAGCTTCACCCGCGACGCCTACACCACGGCCAGCATGCTCCCGAAGCCAATCCGCCTCATCGACGGCCACCAACTCGTCGCCTGGGCCAACGGCCACACCCCGCCCCCCTGGTGAACACCCGCCAAGGGGAAGCGCCTCTGACAAACCGTTCTTCGTACGGCACGATCAGAACTGCACGGACCGGGATCCTTCTGTTGAGCCTAGTGTCCCCGCGCCAGGTCAGACATGGTCGCCCCGGTCCGTGCACACCCCCCACATACAGACACCGGCCCCGCCCCGAAACCCCCACGGAGCGGGGCCGGCCCACGCCCCGAGGGAACACACACGCGGAAATCAGCGATCATCCCTAGTAGGCGCGGGGCCTGACAACCACACACGCGAGCGGGAGCCCCACCGCCATGCCGAACAGTGCAGCCGTGCAGGCTGAGATCGACGAACGCCGCGCCAAGCTGATCAAGCTGCGCCGCAAGCGCACCCCATACGACAGCCGGGAAGTCCTCGACCTCGGCTACGAGTCAGCGGGCGCCGCCCGCAAGGACTTCTACCGCGCCGTCACCGCCCGCCGTCAGGCCACCGCCGCCGAAGTCTCCGACTACCGCGAGGAACAGAACGAGATCTTTGAGAGCCTCCTCGACACCTACCTTCCGCTGGCCACCGCAGACGAGAGCCCCGACCACAAGGCCGCCGAACTCGTCCTGAAGACCCTCGAACGCCAGGCCAGAGTCAACGGATGGGAAGAGGCCCTCAAGGCCGAACTGTCCGGGCCGGGCGGCGGCCCCATGCGTGTTGGACCAGCAACCCTCGCCGAACTCCAAGACCTCATCAGCACCGCAGGCGACCCCGACGACGAGGACCAGCCCGACCCGGACACCGGTACGGACGACAGCGACGCGGATGACGACACCGAAGACGACCGCTGACCAGTGGGACGACCTCGAAGAACACCAGGTCGTCCAAGAGGCCGAAGCCCTCCTCCAACTCGTCGCCGACTACCGGCGCCTCAACCGCGCCCAACGCCGCCGCATCGCCTTCAGGGCCAGCCCCGACGTCCGCCGCGTCCTCGCCCAAGTCGAACGCGACATGGCCCTGGAACGCTCTCCGGGCTCCATGTCGGCCATCCTCACCGACGGCCGCGAGAAACAGGCCAAGCACCTTGACCTGATCGACCGGGTGTTCCGCGACATCGCCCGCGGCCACTCCCGCAAGGTCCTCATCACCATGCCCCCGAGGCACGGAAAATCGAGGCGTGCGGCCCGGTGGGCGCCCCTGTGGTACCTGGCACGCCACCCCAACCACCGGGTGATGATCGCCTCCTACAGTGCCGACCTCGCCGACGACCACGGCCGGTGGATCCGCGACGCCATCAACACCTACGGCCCCCAACTCGGGCTCGCCCTGCACGCCGGATCCAAAGCCGCCAACCGCTTCGACCTCGCCGACCCCGAAACCGGCGAACGTCTCGAAGGCGGCCTCGTCACCGCCGGCGTCGGAGGCGGCCTCACCGGCAAAGGCGCCCACCTCGCCATCGTCGACGACCCCATCAAGGACGCCGCGGACGCCGAATCCCCCACCATGCGGAAACGCCTGTGGGAGTGGTGGACCTCCGTCCTCAACACCCGCGTCGAGCCCGGCGGCTCCATCATCGTCATCCAGACCAGATGGCACGAACAGGACCTCGCCGGGAAACTCCTTCAGGGCGAGGACGCCGACGACTGGACCATCCTCGACCTGCCCGCCATCTGCGACAGCGAAGACGACCCCCTCGGACGGAAGATCGGCGAAGCGCTGTGGCCGGTCCGCTACGGCCGCAAAGCCCTCGCCAAGATCCGCAGAGCGGTGGGGGAGCGGGTCTGGTGGTCGCTGTACATGCAAAAGCCGCGCCCGCTCGAGGGCGGCGTGTGGAAGTGGCCGTGGATCACCGACAACCGCATCACCTCCATGGCATTCCGAGGCGTCGACCTCACCCGCACCGTCGTCGCCGTCGACCAGGCCGGCGGCGAAGGCGACACCCACGACGAGACCGGCATCATCGGCGCCGGTCGCGACCTCACCGGCAAGATGTACGTCCTCGAGGACCGCTCGAAGAACATGGGCGCCGATGTGTGGGGCCACGAAGCCTGCCGCCTCGCCATCGAACTCGAGGCAGACGCCTTCGTCGTGGAGGACAACTTCGGCGGCGACCAGTCATCGCAGATCATCCGCCAGGCGTGGAAGGACCTTGCCCGCAACGGGGAGACCAAGGGCCTCCTCATGCCGCGGATCATCCCCGTGCACGCCAAGCAGGGCAAGAAGCTCCGCGCCGAACCCATCGCCCAGCTGGCTGCCCAGGCCGAGATCTCCCACGTCGGCGAGTTCCCCCGCCTCGAGGGGCAGCTGGTGACGTGGCTGCCCGGCATGGACTCCCCGGACCGTATGGACGCCTACGTCCACGCCCTGACCGAGCTCGCCGACCCGGCCAAGGAGGGCCTCGGTGCCCAGCACTACCAGGACCAGCGGCTGCGCGGCCGCCGATGAGGAGCAGCCGGGGGAACCCGATGCGCCAACCCCCGTACCCTGATGATCAGGCGCGGGGCCTGACGGAATGTAGGGAGTAGCGGTGGGCCTGCGCGAAGTCGTCATCCACGCCTGGTCATGGCTGAACTACAAGCCCGTCTACTCCGGCCACAACGACGGCCAAGGCGTCCCCAACCGGCGCGCGTTCCCCGAAGCCACCGCCATGTGGGTGCCCGAAGAGGACCAAAAACGCCTGGCCGCCTACAAACTGCTGGCCGCCTACGACCAAAACCAGGCCTTTGAACTCGCTGAGGCCGGAGGCGACCACCACGCCGCGGAAAAGCGCGAGTTCGGCGACCCCAGCATGTTCATCGAGACGGTCATGTCGCACGTTCTGGGGCGTGAGCAGACCATCACCGTGCAGGGCGCCGACACCGACAGCGACCAGCCCACCCCCGACGAGGCGATGGCCGACCGGATCCAGGAACTCCTGCGGGAGTGGGCGCAGGACGAGCAGCTGGCCATGCGGATCCAGCAGTGCGAACGCAAGTCGGTGTCGCTGGGTGACGGCGTCTACCGCCTGGCCTGGGATCCCGGCCGGATGCGGCCCACCCTCCGGGTCCACGACCCCGGCTTCTACTTCCCCGTCCTGCCCGAGGACGGAGACGCCGGCGACTACCCGACCCGCGTCCACTTCGCCTGGGACCTGCCCGCCGACCCCCGCCGCGGCACCAAAGCCCGGCTGCGCCGCATCACCTACGAACTGGACTGGATCCGCCCGGCCACCGCCTCCGGCGTCGACCCCAAGGGCCGTGCCGTACGCGCCCCGCTGCCCACCCCCCAGCCCGACCCCGACAACCCGGACGCCGAAGTCCCCCCGCCGTTGACCACCGGCGACCTGTATTACCCCGAGACCGGGGCGATTGCCCGCCAGTACGCGTGGAACGACACCCCCTCCTACGTCACCTGCTACCTCACCGACGCCACCTGGCTGATCGAGGACATCAAGGGCAGCCCCGACATCGACTCCCTGCCCCTGGACGGGGCGACGTTCGCGACCCGCGGCGACGGCGAAGTCCTCGACCACCTCGACCTCCTCATCGACTTCGTGCCGGTCGTCCACGTCCCCAACACCGTCCCCCCGGCCGAAGAGCACTGGGGGCAGTCGTCCTTGGCGAAGGTGTTGCAGGTCTTCGACGAACTCGCCTCCTCCGACACCGACTCCGCGAAGGCGTCCGCCACCACCGGATCCCCGATGATCGGCCTGTGGGGCAAGGCCGCCGGTGACGGAACCGAAGTCCACGAAGTCACCCCCGGCCTCATGCTCAAGCTGGGGGAGGGCGGCGGCATGACCGCCCTGGACACCAGCCGCAACCTCGCCGAGCTGCGCTCCCACATCACCGACCTGTCCGACCGCGCCGCGAAGATCGCCCGCCTGCCCGCGGTCGCTCTCGGAACCCTCGACCCCTCCCAGGCCCCCTCCGGGTACGCCATGGATGTTTCCCTGGGCCCCCTGGACGCCCTGATCGCCTCGATGCGGCTGGCCCGCGACCACAAGTACGCGCTGCTGCTGAAGTTCGTGCAGCGCCTGTACCTGGCCGGCCAGCACCCCGACTGGTCGGCTGTGACTCCGCTGCCCGCCCATCTGGCGTTCGGCTCCTACAAGCCCACCGACAAGCAGGGCATCCTCACCCTGGTCACCCAGGGCGTCGAAGGCGGCGTTCTCTCCCTGGAGACCGGACTGAAAATGCTCACCGAGGCGGGCTTCCCCATCGACGACGCCGCCGAAGAGATCGACCGCATCCAGTCCCGCCAGTTCGAAAAAGCCCGCGCCCTGGCCGACGCCACCGGCGACACCAGCCTGGTCGGCAACTTCCTCGGCATGAAGGTCACCGAACCGGACCCCGCTCCACCGCAGCCGCAGCTGCCGCCGGCGGGCGGCGAACAGGACCCCAACGCGGCCCCCGAGCCGGCCGCCGGGGGAAGCGGGGGGAACACCCAGTGACTTCTGTGCTGAACTTGGATCTAGGCGCGGGGCCTGAACTGTCCATGGGAGGACTGTCCCCAATGCGTCGCCCCGCGCAGCACCGCCCCGGCCTCGCCGCCGTCCACGGCTGGGCCCACCCCTACACCGGCGCGCACGCGCTCGCCGTGTTCTACAACGACGGCGGCAACACCCCGCCCGCGCCCGCCGGGGAGCCGCCCAAGCCGGGCCCGCCGCCCACCCCGGCCGCCACGTTCACGCAGGAAGAACTCGAGCGGATCGCCGCCAAGGAGAAGTCCCAGGGAGAGCGGGCCGGCGCCCGCAAGGCCCTCGAGGACTTCGCCGCCGAGCACGGCTTCAGCAACGTCGACGACGCCAAGGCGTTCATCGAGGCCGCCCGCAAGGCCGAAGACGCCAAGAAGACCCAGGACGAAAAGCGACAGGAGGAACTCGACCGCCGCGAGCAGGAACTGTCCGCCCGCGAGAAGGCCGCCGTAGCCCGCGAGCGTGCTGCCATCCGCAAGGCGGCCCTCGTTCAGCTCGGCGCGACCGGCACCGACCTCGAAGACGCCCTCGCCCTCCTCGAGCGGGACCTGCGCGAGACCCCCGACGCCGACGAGAGCGCCGTGCAGGCCGCCGCCGCAGCGCTCAAGGAGCGCCGCGAAGCTCTCTTCGGCGTCACCCCCGCCGCGCAGCCCGCCGCGCAGCTTCCGCCCGCCCCCGGCGGAGCCCCCGCAGGCGGACCCCCGCCCCGCCAGACCCCCACCGGAAAGCCCGGCGACCGCGGCCGCGAAATGGCCCGCCTGCGCGGCAAGGTCCGCGAAACCACCCCCTAAGACCACCCCAGCCCACCCGGGCTGAGGACAACGGGACCACGCCCTCTCCTCGTGGACGCTCACCGGCTGGTGCAGCAGTCACCGCACACCGCAGTTCACCAGGAGAAGGCCGTGAACGACTTTCAGCCCTACTCCTACACGGACAGCGTCACGGCCGACCGCCCGTGGCTCGCGTCCCTGGTAGGAGTCCAGGACACCAACACCATCACCCTCGACCTGAGCAAGTTCAGCGAGGGCACCCACTACATCAAGTCCGCCAACCCGATGCTTCAGGGCCGCAACGTCATGAAGTCCGGGATCCCCCTCGGCAAGGTCACCGCCTCCGGCCTGTACGCCCCCTACTCGGGGCCCCGCAGCGAGGTCCAGACCGTCACCGTGACCGGCGCGCCGACCGGCGGCACGTACACGCTCACTTTCAGCGGGCAGACCACCGCCGCGATCCCCTACAACGCCACCGCAGCGCAGGTGAAGACCGCGCTGGAGGCCCTGTCCAACGTCAGTGTCGGTGACGTGGCAGTCGCCGGCGGACCGCACCCGGCAACGGCGATCGTCGTCACCTTCGGCGGCCAGTACCTGTCCGACGACGTCGCGCAGATGACCGCCACCGGATCCTTCACCGGCGGCTCCAGCCCCGCCATCGCCGTGGCCACCACCACCGCGGGTGGCGGCGCCTCCGCCTCCGACGGCACCGAAGCCCTCGCCGGGTTCCTCGTCGACGGCTTCAGCTTCAACCCCACATCCGTCAAGGCCGCCGGGGCCCTGCTGTGGCACGGCGAAGTCTTCGCCGACCAGTGCCCGGTCCCGTTCGACCCGACCGACGTCGCCGCCACCGCGCCCGGCGTCAACATCCACTACCGGTAACGGGAGGAGCAGACAATGGAAGCCCTTGAGCTCCTTCTGCAAGACACCAACGACAACGACCTGACGGTCTACGCCCGCCAGCTCGACACCCCCGCCAACTACGCGCTCACCAGGCAGATCATCCCCACGCAGAGCGTGCAGGGCATCAAGTTCCGCACCACGTCGGCCAAGCGCCGCGTCAACGCGGCCAAGTTCCGCGCCTACGACGCACCCACCGCGCTGGCCAAGCGCCAGGCAGAGCGCGTCGTCAACGAGGGCATGCTGCCCGCCCTCGGCCAGACCCTGCCCATCTCCGAGATGGACCAGATCCTCCTGGACGTCGGCCGCGGCGCCGACACCCAGCCCTACGTCGACCTCCTGTACTCGGACGTCGACCGGCACGTGGAGTCCATCCAGACCGCGCAGGAACTCGCCGCCGGCCAGATCCTGGCCAATGGCATCGTGAACCTGCCCGGCCTGGGCCTGGACGTCAACTGGAACGTCCCCTCCGCGAACATGCCCACCGCCGGCGTGCTGTGGGACCAGCCCACCGCCACCCCCCTGTCCGACGAGCGGGCCTGGATCGACTACCTCATCGACTCCGGCGCCCCCGCGCCGCGCGAGGTCCTCACCTCCCGTCGCGCCCGCTCCATGCTTGCCGCGAACGCCGAGTACCAGATCGCGTTCTACGGGCAGAACGCATCGAACAACCCCGGCACCACGCTGTCGCCGCTCGAGGTGGACGCCGTCCGCGCCCGCTTCGACCTGCCGCCGATCCGCATCTACGACGTGCAGGTGTGGAACGACGACGTCTACCAGCGGGTCATCCCCGACAACAAGTGGATCCTCATCCCCGACGTCCCGGCCTCCGAGTGGGCGCAGACCCAGTACGGCATCACCCGCGAGGCAGCCAAGTTCACCTCCGGCACCAACCCGGCCCTCACCCGCGAAGAGGCCCCGGGAATCGTCGTGGTGACCAAGGTCGAGGACGACCCGGTGCAGATCTACACCCGCGGCGCCGCAGTGGGCATGCCGGTGCTGTACGTGCCGGACATCCACATCTCCGCGACCGTCCTCGGAGCGTGATCGTCCATGGCCAAGCTGATCAAGGCCGTCCACGTCAAGGACCCCGACCGCAACCGGATGGTCCTCCTGCTGCCCGGTGAGGAGCCCGAGCCGCGCCTGGCGGCCCGGATCACCAACCCCGACGCGTGGGAAGACGGCCAACTGCCCGAAGCCGCCCAGCAGAGCGCCGTCGCCGACCAGAACGACGGCGACGGCAAGCAGGACGGCGACACGGGCGAGGACGAGTCCGACAAGGCCGCACCCGCGGCCAAGAAGACCGCCGCGCCCAAGCGCGCGGCAACCAGCCGGTCCCGGGGCCGGGACGCCGCTGAGCAGGGCGACAGCGGCGAGTAGCGGCGTGCGGGCCCGCCCCCTGTGGTGGGGGCGCCAACCGGGCGGGCCCGCACCCGCTCACCCCCTTCCCCACCCCATCGCCCTCAGGGAGGAACCCGGCCATGGCACTGACCGCCAGCGTGCAAGCGTGGCTGATCTCCAAGCTCGGCACCGACACCAGCCTGGGCGACCTGGACGCCCGCTACACCCGTCTGGGAACCGCCCGGGCGGTCGCGCTCGAGGTCCTGAACGAACGCCTCGCGAACCTGCGCTCCCAGGTCGCCACCGTCGGCTTGTCCGGCGTCGTCAACGTGTCCTACGCCGAGAACATCAAAGCCTACGAGAGGGAGATCGCCCTGCTCGAGTCCGGAGACCTGGTCGGCCCCGACGAGCCGTCCAACCCGGACAACGAAGAGGCGGCAATCGGCTGGGTCCAACTCGTGGCAAGGCCCCGCCGATGAGCACCCGCCTGCGCCGCGGCCGAACCCTACGCCAACGCCTCCTCTCCTACATCACCGACGCCGTCACACGCCTGCGCCAGGCATGGTCCATCCTCACCACCGCCCAGACCCGGCTGCTGAACGCACTCGCCATGATCCCGCCCACCCGCAACGGCATCAGCCGGCGCCTGCGCCAGGCCCTGGCCGACTTCAACGGCAGCCTCGGCGACTTCAGCCGCGCAGCCACCGCCTTCGCCGAACGCTGGGCCGCCACCGACCTGCCCCTCATCTACCGCGAGGGCGCCTGGACCATGCTCGACAACGCCCTGCGCGACACCAGCCTGTTCACCTGGACCGACCGGCACCGCGCCGCCATCACCGCAGCGTCCGCCCAGTACTACGCAGACATCACCGCACGCATCAGCGAAGCCCTGCGCCGCGCCCGCGTGTTCCTGCGCGCCGTCCAGGACGCCGCCAGCGACATGAGCGGCCGCGTCAGCATCACCCAACTGCGACAGGACCACCCCCTGGACACGGTCGTCTACTCCAACCAGGCCCGCCACCCCGTGGACGCGTGGGCCATGTCCGCGGTCACCTGGCAGGCCGTCACCACCGCCAACACCGCTGCGTGCCGCACCGCCTTGGACGAACTCGGCGTGCACTTCGTGGAGGTCCGGGACGGGAACGGGTGCGGCTGGCAGACCCATGACTCCGAAGACAAAGCCAACGGAACGCTGCGGACCATCCAGGACGCCCTCGCGCACCCCACCAGCCATCCGCACTGCGTACGCGAATTTTTGCCCCGCCTCGACATCATCGGCCGCACCAACATCCTCTCCGGAGCGCCCCTATGAACTCAGCCCCCACCAGCATCGACAGCGCGATGGAGGCCGCAGCGCAGGCCCTTCACAGCCTGACTGAAGCGCACTACTCCGTCACCATGCCCGATGCCCGCACATCGCCATGGAGTGATCTGTCAGAGCAGGCCAGGCGTTCCTACCTTGGGCTGGCGCAGAAGGCATCCGAAGCCGACTCGTTCGAAGACTTCTACGCCTTCACCACCATGGCCGAGAGGCTGGCTGGTCTCGAGTACCCGGCCGCCGAAGAGGACACTGAGCGGTCCCGGGGAGCGAAAGCCCAGTACCACCTGGTACAGCACCTGACGCGTATCGAGCGCGAACCGATCCCGAGTGAGGCGCGCACCAGTGACTGATACCCCAGCCACCATCGGCCAGCAACTGGACGCCCTGGGCTTGGCCGTGGACCTCGCACCAGGTGAGCGCGTGCTGGAAGCGACCGTCACCCTTGTCACCGGCGGCGACGGCGCAGCCGAACAGCACCGCCCGATGCGTCTACCGAGACAGGAGCCCGGAAGTACCCCGGTGCCGAACCCCGTGGAGCGCCGGATCGTCACGGTCGTAGCCGAAGGGCAGCAGATCAGCGAAGAGCAGAGGCGGCGCGTGGTGGCCTGGCTGACCGCGAACGGCATCGATCCCCACCTCGTCGCCACAGGGGCCGCCATCACCATCGAGTGCAGGATGCACGGTGACCAGGTAGGACGACAGATCATCGGCTACACCGAGTACTACAAAAACGCCAACGGTCAGCGTGAAATCAACTGGAAGACCCGTGACGGCGCCCTCACGTTCGAACGCTGGGTAGTTCAGGAGGTTCCGCTCGAGCCAGACCCAACATGGCAGGGCTGGCCCGCCTGGCACGCTGAGGTGTCGGCACGGAAGGCCGCACGCGAGGGCGGAGCTGACGAGTGAGCGAGCATCCTGCAGAGCCGCAGGCGCACGGAGTCCACATCGACGCCCAGCCCGGCCAGGCCACCATCAGCATCGACGGCACCTCCCTGCCGCGCGGCCAGGTCACCGGCTACACCCTCCACCACTCCATCGCCGACTCCCTGCCCGCCCTCGTCCTGCACACCCGCCAACCCGATCACACCGTGTGGGACGGCTTCGCCCGCGTCGCCGTCGCCAACCCCCAGCAAGACGACGCCGCCGTTGTCGCCTCCTTCCTC
>Ga0099826_10003637_pt1 | contig 10549 bp, 8 predicted proteins | sample Mtrugardesep15_FD_76830 | JGI IMG/M metagenome (GOLD analysis project Ga0099826, IMG submission 76830) | Root nodule microbial communities of legume samples collected from California, USA - M. trunc garden sep15 | ecosystem: Host-associated > Plants > Roots > Nodule | place: USA: California...
ATTAGTTAAAAAAAAACAAATTTTGCATTAAAATGAATATCTTTTATACTTTTACTTTTTTTATTTTATAATATTTACTTTTTTAACTAGTATCCTAGTCATGCCATTAGAAATTCAGTTCATCTCTTTGCTATGATTTGAGGAAATGAAAGACTCATCCGACTCACTAATGCTTCAATATCGTGTATCTTTGTGCACATCTTATCACCTCATTATAGGATTAAATAGTAGTCTATCGAAATAGAGGGTGATCATAGAAAAAATGAGTTAACCATTAAATTGGTCACCGTCTTTGTAAGCTACTTTTAAATTAGTTTCCGACTCTATTAATATTTCAAATTAGTCCTTGTCTTTGTGAAAAAATTCTCAATTAAGTCCCTCATCATGTGACAAAAACATGAAGACAAAGACCTAATCGAGAAACTTTTGACAAACACAAAAACTAATTTGAAATTGTAATAAAGTCATAGATTAATTTAAGAATAATTTACAGAGAGACCAATTTAGTGGTTAACACTAAAAAAAATGAGAGAAAGAAAGAAGAATGAGAAAAATTAAGATGGAAGAGAAGAACAACAGAGGGAGAGAAAGGTACGAGAGAGACTAAAGGTGTGAGTTTAGAGAGAAAAATGTTGGTAAAATCAACCTTTTAAAATATCAAATTAGTGCTTTCCTTTTTAAAAAAAACAAATTAGTGTTTCAAAATAGTTGACTAACTTTCAAATTATTTTAGCTAGAATGATTCTTGACAAAATTGTTAGGTCGGACGTCATGATTGAATTTTAAACTGACTTTATTATTTTGTATATCTAAAAAAAATGCTATTGTATTAAAAAAAAGATCTCTATCATGTGACATTAATACGACATCCACATAAGTGTCACTTACTTTACAATATGGCACATTATTATAAACATAAATGAAAAAGTTAAAGGATATATGACTTTGATCGATAGACTTTTCAATTTTAAATAATAGTTTTGCAATATTAATTTCTCTAAATTTTTTTTTCAATTTTTAGTTTCTCTAAAATTTTCAGTCACCACCTTTGGTCCTTATTTTTAAGTTAATTTTTCTATTTTTTAATGGAATTATGTAGAAATACGTAGAATATTGTAAAATCTCTTCAAAAAAAAATTAGAATTTTTTAACAAAACATAAATTAAATATGAATTTTTAACCTCAAAACATATAAAAATTCATATTTAATTCATGTTATGTTAAAAAATTCTAATTTATTTGGAGACATTCTTATAATATTATAAATTTTTCTGCAAAATTTTATTCAAAAATATAAATTTTGCATATGAGTTTACTTTAAAGGAGAAACCAAAAGTGAAAATGGAAAACTTTTGGGGACTAAAAGTTGAAGGAAAATTTTAGAGGGAATAAAACGAAAAAGTTGACATATTTATAAGGACCTAAAACATATTTAACCCTTTATTTTTTCCTACTATATATAACAAAGGGTTAAATATGTTTTGGTCCCTATAAATATACCAACTTTTTGTTTTAGTCCCTCTAAATTTTTTCTTCAACTTGTAGTCCCTATAAAATTTTCCATTTTCACTTTTGGTCTCTCTTTTAAAGTAAACTCATATGTAGAATTCATATTTTTGAATACAAATTTGCAGAAAAATGCATAATATTATAAGATTCTCTCCCAAAAAAATTTAGATTTTTTTAACAAAACATGAATTTAATATGAATTTTTATATTTTTTGTTATTAAAAATTCATATTTAATTTATCTTTTGTTAAAAAATTCTAATTTTTTTTTGAAATGATTTTTACAATATTCTACACAACTTCATTAAAAAAAAATACTAAAATTAACTTAAAAATAGGGACCAAAAGTAGTGATTGAAAATTTTATAGGGACTAAATGTTGAAGGAAAATTTTAGAGAACTAAAATAAAAAGTTGATATATTTATAGGGACCAAAAACATATTTAACTCTATAACAAATGGGCCCACAATATAATTGAATATTTACATGGCAACTACTATATAATTTATTTTTTAGGGTATATAATAGTAATATTTTTTGTTTAAGGAATAATAGTAGTATTTTTTATTCTCTTAAATTAAATATTTAACCAGCAAGGTTTGATGATAGAATAGAAGAAGCGAAGAAGCCATTGAAGTTGCAGAAGACGCAACAATGGAGGCCACTACACAGTCCACTTCGTTAAGACCATATTGCCCTTTATGCTGCCGTCTCTCTCGCCCTTTCTCCCTCTCCTTATCTTCATGCTCTTCTCTCGTTTCCCTTACTCCCCACAGGTACACTCCTTTTCACTTTCTTTCAAATTTTATTTGCCCATGTCTTTAAATTCTTTTTTATCTCCAAATTTTTCATCTTTTCTTTATGGGGTCTTCGAATTTTTTGTTACAAATTCTTTGAAAATAAGTCAATTTTTTTCTTCATGTTAGTCATTAAAAAAACATGCTGAAAGTGTTGTTTTTTATGTTTTGTTTTTTACTTGAACATAATGCTGAGTTTAATGGGTTATAGTGGTTGTTGTTTCCTCTCTTGTTTTTATAGTTTGAGAATTTTGAGGATTATGTTTCAAATTTTTTAATTCATGTAATGTAACTAGTAAGTACTTGTGATAAAAAATAGTGCAAAACTTGTTATTAGGGATGATATACTGGAATTAATTATTGTTAATGTGGAAATATTAAGCAAATTATTTAATGGATAATGGAGATTTTTATGAGTAAATAACCATTTAGGTAGTTGAATATGTTATACCGTCATTGTAGTCCCTGAATGTATTATAATTATAATTATAAGGAAATTGCTAAGAACTAACAAGTGCACTTAGGGCATTGTTCAATGAGTAAAAAAAAAAAGTAATTTTTGTATTGTAAAGTGTGTGCTTATGACTTTGACTTGTATTTTCATGACAAAATTTCCTTTTAAGGTTCCTTAAACAATTCCCTTAAGACACTTGTGTTAGCATGACCCTCATTAAAAAAGAGTATTGCTATATATCATGAATGCCTACTTTTATTTTTTTTTAAAACATTGGTCAAATTTTCAATCCCTGTTTGCTGGAAAACTCGGGAGGGGTAGAGGTGGAGTTGAGAAACGTTACAACTTAAATTATCTTTCACGAAATTGATGTTTGTGATAAGCAGAATTTTCCATTACAAAAAATATCATTGGACGTGTCTTTTGTTAGTCACTTTGGTCCTAATATGTATCTTTGGTTACTTAGTCCGGTTCTCGAATGTATCTTCTTATTGTGAGTTTAGTTCATGAAGTTACTAACACAAGACACACTCTGAGGTGTTTTTGAAGTTTTGACACTTTCAAGGACTATAACTACAACACCTCACACATTAAGAGAAGAGAACAAAGTGATAGTTTCCTCAATATTTTATCGTTACATCTCTGGTACATGTGGAAGCCTGTATTATTTTACCTCACGTACACAGTTACAGATGGAGTTTCTCATATCTGGTGCATTGCGGTATAATAATATGCTATTGGTTTTCATTCAATTGACACCTTTATTTTCATTGTATGATATGAACTGCAGAAGAAAAATCAAGACAATCCAGATTGCTAGCAATGGCCTTCGAAATAGCACTATGCATAGTAATTGTGTTAGAGCAGATTTATTGTGTCCAAAGTTGACATCTTTGGGGTTAAATAAACACAATAACACTGGATATAAACAAAATTTCCCATTAAAGAATCCGGTTCGCGTTACATTTATGAAGTTTTCAAATGCATCAGCTAGCATGTTAGAGGAAATGACAGTGGAGGAAGAGGTGAATTCTTCGCATTCCTCTGAAACACAAGTTATCAAGGTGGATGTGGCTCCTTGCAATCCTGAACTTTCCACAACGGTCACTGAAAGAAAATTGGCTGGTGGTGATAATAGAGGATGGACTTTAGCAAAAAATAAGTTAGCTGAAGGTAAGAAGGAAATGAACGGCACAAACAAATACGAGAGGAAAAGTAATGGCTCTCATGTATCTAATAGATTTGCTTCCATTGGTCGGAGGCAAGTTTCTTCTACAGATGTTGTTAGCAATCTTGTACGGCAAGGTCATGGTGAACATGTCTCATCTTCTGTTCAATATTCTGTATTAAACAATTCAAAGATGTTTACAGATTCTGAAACTTTCGTCCATCAGTTTAATGAATCTGCATTGGAGATCAGTGAAGAGAAAATTACTAAAATTAATGGTGATGATGTTTTGGAGGAAACTGCAATGGACTCAACGGATGTGACGTTTGATAGAAAGGCTCGTCGTACCGACCAGTCAAAACTTCGGGACAGACTCTGTCGTATCTATGAAGATATTCTGGTGGTTGATAATATTCCTCTTGCAGAAGAGGTTGTTAAGATGATCACAGTAAAATACCGGCATCTTATTTATGCATGTGATACCGAGGTATAATTATTTTGACTATTTTCACTTGTGTGTCAGTGTATGCGTACTTTGATCACTAGTTCAACTAATTTGTATGAATGACGAACATATATTTTCTGCTGATCTCATTCTCTTCAAAGGTAGCCAAGATAGATGTCAAACAAGAAACACCTGTAGATCATGGGGAGATAACATGCTTCAGCATTTATGGTGGTCCAGACGCAGATTTTGGAGGTGGAAAATCTTGTATCTGGGTAGATGTGCTTGATGGTGGAGGCAAAGAGATTTTAGAAAAATTTGCTAATTTTTTCAGCGATCCTTCGATCATGAAGGTGAACTTTTCTTTCTTCTTCTATCCCTTATACATTCTTAGTCCTATCACTCACCTCAAAATGCAGCACTGCTTGTGCAGTAATTCTTTGGTTTCTGCTGTATGAATGATATGGCTTTGGATCACAAGTAATATTTGAAATAACCGAGTCACTGATGCATTGTGTAGGTCTGGCATAATTATAGCTTTGACTGTCATGTTATAGAGAACTATGGATTCAAGGTTTCTGGTTTTCATGCTGATACAATGCACATGGCACGGTTATGGGATTCATCAAGACAATTAAATGGGGGTTATTCTCTTGAAAAACTATCAGGCGACAAAAAAGTCATGTCAAGGTCTCAGTTTAACCATGAAGAGGATTTGATCGGTAAAGTGTCAATGAAAACGCTATTTGGTAAGAAAAAGGTGAAAAAAGATGGATCTGAGGGTAAAATTATTACCATTGCTCCTGTTGAAGATCTGCAGAGAGATGAGCGCATACCTTGGATATGTTATTCTGCCTTAGATGCTAAAAGCACTTTGAATTTGTATGAGAGCCTAAAGAGCTATCTTTTAGACATGCCGTGGAAATTTGATGGTGTACCAGTTTCTGGGAAAACCATGTATGATTTCTACAATGAATATTGGCGCCCATTTGGGGAGATTCTAGTCCGAATGGAATCTGAGGGAATGCTAGTTGATCGGGAATATCTTGAAGGCATAGAAAAGGTTGCCAAAGTAGAGCAAGAGGTAGCTGTTGATAGATTCCGGAAATGGGCATGTAGGTATTGTCCCGATGCCAAGCATATGAATGTCGGAAGCGATTTACAGTTGCGCCAGCTGCTTTTTGGCGGTACCTTGAACAGGTTCACCTTTTTTGTTTTTAATCTTATGACTTACATGGACTACTTAATTCAATCTTAAAAAAATTGATTCTTAGTTGAAGCCTGAAATATTTATCAAGCAAACAGTCTGATTATTGTAATTTTAATGTATTTGTGAATGTTAGTATCTACTTTGATATTTTTGCATGTGTGTTGGTTGAGCTCATCAAGGAGAAAAGGTCACAATTTTTTATGAATTGTGCTGTTTATGACAAAGTAGCTGAAAGATATTGTTCTCATTGCAGAAAAGACTCCAATCTAGCACTTCCAACTGAGCGAATATTCAAAGTTCCCAATGTTGATGAAGTGATTGAAGAAGGAAAGAAGGCTCCCAAAAAATTTCGTGATATGAAGGTGAAGAGCCTAGGTTATACCTTAAAGACAGAAATGTACACAGCCAGTGGTTGGCCGTCAGTTAGTGGTGATGCTTTAAAGGTCCTGGCTGGAAACATTTCGTCTGATTTTGACTTTACTGATGAGATTTATAACTTAGATGATGATCATGATGACGACGATGAACATGGAAATCTTTCTCAAAATCATATCGAGGTTTCAAAAGTTGATAATTCTGCATATGGAACAGCCTTTTCTGCTTTTCCAACGGAGAAAGAAGGGAGAGAAGCTTGCCATGCAATTGCTGCTTTATGTGAAGTCAGTTCAATCAACTCTCTGATTTCGAATTTCATTCTACCCCTGCAGGTATGTATTTTTAAGTGTTTTTGGTCTATTTCATTATGGCTGTCCTGTTCCTTGTAGTGAAAATAAATAGAGTCGATAATGTGTTTAAGCAGTAACATCGTACATCTATAATTTGTGAAGGTGTCTGCCATTTGAAGTTTGGTGATCTTATTTTAAAGCATTTGATCAAGCTTTTTTTGTTGAAACTAGTACAAGCAACAACTTCCATATATCTTGTCCACAGGAAATTGATGATATTTTCTTGTTTACCTGTTATGTTTTACTGAAGGCCATATTCTTTTTTAAATACGTGATGTTGTTGTATTTTGTTGTTGTCTAGAAGTATTTGTTGTTCTGCAATATTGAATTGAAATATATAAGATATAGAACTGAAACCATTCAGAGACTTCAAGTTTCTGTCTATTTCTTCTTGTGTAATGTTCTATTAAGTTTTGTTTTCATCGTGTAATTATCTATTAGTTTTATTTTCATTTCTGGAATTGGTATATTTGATTTAGTATATGCTACCCTTATGACAACAATGAACTAAACTTTCAATAAACAAAAGAAAAATGATTGTTCAATACCTGGCAAACAGCTTATCTGAATGATATTTGAGAACCTGAGACCATGAATGCTTGCTTCCATGTGCCATCACTTATCTATTAAAATTTTGATCTAGTATGTCTTTTTTTAACTCTGAAGTTCTTTATACCTGTTCTACGTAGCTTCATAGTTTCTTTATGTCAGGGACATAATATATCAGGAAAGGATAACCGTGTTCACTGCTCCTTAAATATCAACACAGAGACAGGACGCTTGTCAGCTAGAAGGCCAAATCTGCAGGTAATTCTAAATTGCATGACTTATTGGGATTTTGATTAGGATATTTCATTTTAATGGTGGTAGTTATGAACCTGGATTTTGTAAGCACTATTTATTTGATCATCAACCTTCATCTTTGTGCATGTATGTTTAATTGGTTTTATAAGATTTCGTTGATGTTAAATTCTTAATTGGTGGCTTTATAATTCTCTTTTGACCTAAAATGTAATATCTCCTTTTAGTAGGAGTTGTTCCTATTAGACATGTAAATCCTTTCTTGGGTTTCCACTCCATTCTTTCTTCCCTTGTTCTTTGAAATTAAAGTTTGGCAACTGCGAAAATTAAAAAAACAGAAGGTCGAATAGTTATATGGATTGTCCATGCTTCAACTTCGAAGTGCTCTTTGGTGATTGAGGTTATCAAAGATATAAAACTATTTTTAGGCCTCCATGTAACATTTCAACTCGAGAGTTGATTCTGGAAACCTCCTCTCAAATGTACAATGTCTCCTTTCTTTCTTTTAATATATTCATTTATCAACAAAAAACATCTAATCAAACTTCACACAATCATTTGGATTGGACCCTAAAGTTCGGCTGCATTATGCATCCCAATGATTTTAAGTTGAATTCTGATATTCTTATTTGGTTATTACATGTACTAAATTAACAATTGATTTTCAAAAGGATAGAGACTTAATCTAATACGTAGCAATTCATGAATTAGAATCAACCTGCTTTGGAAAAAGACCGATACAAAATCCGTCAAGCATTCATCGCTGCGCCTGGGAATTCTCTTATAGTTGCTGATTATGGACAGGTTAGTATAGTTCATATCGTGTATCTGTTTGGAATGTTTTCTACAATTTTTCATTCTGTTGACGATGTTATGTACTTATGTTTTGTTACAGCTTGAACTTAGGATTCTGGCACATCTTGCCAACTGTAAGAGCATGATGGAAGCTTTTAAAGCCGGTGGAGATTTCCATTCCAGGACTGCAATGAATATGTATCCATATATTCGTGAAGCAGTTGAGAAAAAGGAAGTGCTTCTTGAGTGGCACCCTCAGCCTGGTGAAGATAAACCCCCAGTGCCTCTATTGAAAGTACAGAAGCTTGAATTATCGGTTTAGCATTGCAAATATCTTTTCCATAATTTGTTCATGACTCTATTTGTATTTTTTTTCCCCTCCATTTTAGGATGCATTTGGTTCTGAAAGGCGAAAAGCTAAAATGCTTAACTTCTCAATTGCATATGGAAAGACTCCAGTAGGACTTTCCAAGGATTGGGGGGTACGTCGAGTTATATTACTTATTATGAGAGATTTATAATGCTGACGAGTGTCCATGATTTATTATTTCGCTGTCAAGAATTGTTCACACGTTTTTTCTTTCAGGTTACTGTGAAAGAAGCTAAGAAAACAGTTGACCTTTGGTACAACGATAGAAAAGAAGTTTTGCAATGGCAAGAGGAGCGTAAAAAACAAGCCCGCGAGTACCATTGTGTCTACACATTACTAGGGCGGGCCCGGCGGTTCCCTTTGATGGCCCAAGCTAATACTTACCAGAAAGGTCACATTGAACGAGCTGCTATTAATACTCCAGTGCAGGTCCTTACTTCTTTTGAATAGACTAATGCAATATATACTCTCAAGTTTGGCAATCACGTTATGATGAACCTAAAATGTAAATTGTTCATCAAACCAGAAGAAAAACAGACTATTTCTTACTAGACCAGGTCTACAATAAAATCTGTTACATCTTTGGAAATTATCCCTTTAACAAAACAATTAATAATGAAATGTTTTCAAAACCCACTTATAAATCTATCTTATTCAAAGTTTGTATCAAAGTGATAGTTCAACTAGTGCTTTATAGAAACTATTACCGTTTAATTGTATTTAACATCACAATAGCACATTCATGATACAGATCTTTCTCTATGGGTTTCTGATTTGTTAAATGCAACAGGGAAGTGCTGCTGATGTTGCCATGTGTGCTATGATACAAATTTCTAATAATAAAAAGTTGAAAGAGCTTGGGTGGAAGTTACTTCTACAGGTAATTTCATGCTCTTGTTGCCTTATAACTTATTCCTCATTTTTCTTGCTCACTTTTATTGGTATGTATAAATTGTGTATCAGTTGAAAGATAAGAGAAGTTGGTCATACAACCACTAATATTGTAAGATAGCGGTGCTATACCACCACAACCTAGCGAGCGAAAATTGAACAAATCGCTATTGTTCGCGATACGATATACAGTACAAAATGTTGTCAAATGGTAGCTATATTGGTGCTATAGCACTGTTGCATAGCAGAATTTGAACAAACCACTATTTTCCACCGTATGCGATTGACAACATTGACAACCACACATGCATGGTCAAGATTAGTTTTACTTGAATGTTTTTAGATATCTAAGGTTTTTAAAATATGGCAAAGCAGGTTCATGATGAAGTCATATTGGAAGGACCGACGGAGTCGGCCGAGGTTGCGAAGTCCATAGTTGTTGAGTGCATGTCCAAACCCTTTTATGGCAAGAATATTCTTAAAGTTGATCTCTCTGTTGATGCCAAGTGTGCTCAAAATTGGTACTCTGCAAAATAGGTATACTACATGACTGTATTTGGTAGATGTTTATACATTCAGATAGCTTTGGATACACGGTTCGGTTCGTGATTGCAATCACAAGAGGCTGCTACTCTGGTGCTTCTATATTTAAGGCAAAAAAAGTATCAATGCCTTAAAGTGTATTATTTCTATAGAGGTTTGGAATGTCCTTCTAGTTTTTGCACTGCGATGTTTTGGTAATATTAAAACCTATCACTCTTAACTTAGGACGAAGCAAAAGGCGAAAACAAGTGGCCTAGGCTATTTACCGATTTAGCTGATAGGGTTCCTTTTTTGAATGTGTATCTAATTTTCCTGTCTTGCATCGTGTACCGATATGATCTTTTTGCTTGATGCAAATTATGTAAGTATGACTCCTGGTTGAAAACATGTACAACATTTTGTTGCAGCACTTTGCACATACATATTGATTAGTAACGTGACTATTTAGAGTGTTTGGAAGAGTTTATTTAAACTAATTTCATTATATAAGCACTGTTATTAATTTTTGAACACACTTATAAAAACAACTTGGCGGCAAATTTATAAGTTGTTCTCAGCTTATTTCAATAACTTAGTTTTGAATGTATGCCAACTTAAATTTTGAGTGAATGGCATTTTTAAATCCTTCATTAGCTTTAGATGATATCAGTACTTTTTTGGTTGACGGGTACTTGATATTAGTATTAAGAACTAGGAAATAACTACTATTAATAAAAATAAGAACTAAAAAAATCAATAGAATATGTTCGGATAATAAAAACCTAATGTTTTAGTGATTTAGAAATATGTAACTTTATTCTATTTTTGACGTGGAGCACATTGTGATCGTATTGGACCCCCA
>Ga0099826_10003638_pt1 | contig 10548 bp, 4 predicted proteins | sample Mtrugardesep15_FD_76830 | JGI IMG/M metagenome (GOLD analysis project Ga0099826, IMG submission 76830) | Root nodule microbial communities of legume samples collected from California, USA - M. trunc garden sep15 | ecosystem: Host-associated > Plants > Roots > Nodule | place: USA: California...
GAAATATAAACAAAGGCTTTTGGTTGTGGCAAATAGATTGCCTGTGTCGGCTAATAGGACAGGTGAGGATTCTTGGTCTTTAGAGATCAGTGCAGGTGGCCTCGTCAGTGCTCTCCTAGGTATGCATGTATTATTTTATTTTATTTTTTAAACTAAATGCATTATCCACGAGTCACGGACTAATCGTCTCGAGACAACTAAGATTCATCTAAACTAATCGTCTCGAGACAACGTATTTCACAATTCTTACTTGGCCTAACGGTAGCGATATACGTTAAAGAAACAACGTGTCTCGCGTTCAACTGCCAATACACTTGGGCTCTTCTCAATAAAATAATGAGAGTTAGAAAGACAATGTTTCTATCATATTTTTATTTATTTATGTTGGATATACAGGTCAAATATTAGGATGATCATCGATGATGGCTCAAACAAGAGTTTTACATTTACCTCCATCTAATACACTAGTGCGACCCAAACCCACCCAGTATTTAGGTCCAGAAACTATCTTTTTACAATTAAATCTGAAATTATTATTTTTTAATTTTATTTTAGTGACTAATAGTCCTTATGTTATTACTACTATTAACTAATATTCCTTCCCTCAAAAAAATTAACTAATATTCCTTCCCATTCCTATATAATCTATTATTAATTAATTTATTTATGGTACATGGTAATTTACTTCTTATACCGATAGTTGTGTAGGTCAATTTGGTGTTTTTTTTTTATGAATAGAACCATAAAAGTCTCAAAATATAAGGGCTTTTTGTGATGTTTTTCGTTGAGACATTTTTACGTTCTTTCATATTATTCTTGTCACGCGATGGGTGTGAATAGTATTAATAAGCTTCATTGTTGACATTTTCTTGTTGGTAGATAGACAAAATAATATATAACTATTGAAACTCACACATATAAGTAGAGGGGAAGGTGTTCCAACTCTGGTCATGACATCCGACCTAACAATTTCGACATTTTTGTCACTCGAGCTAGGATTTGTGGACTTTTAGCATTTTCTTTAAGAAAAGATTTAAATTATTTAATTTTAAGTAATTTTTTTAAGATACATGTATTTTTTAGGGTTTAAAATACATATAACAACCAAGTCTGATCCTACTAAGTGGAGTTGATGAGGGTTTAGGATACATGTTTTATAATTATTGTTTGATTTATTAAAAGAACCTAAAGGTACAAAAAGTTGTTTTTTTTAATGAGAAGTAATCATTTATTACGTAAATGGTAGAAAATATTGTAATTAATATTGTAATTTCTAAGGATCGGTTGGTAAGTTTGGAGGAATGAGAAGGGGAGAGTTTTGAAAAAAGAAAGGAAGAAGTGGAATAAATAGAGGGGCTTGGGATAGGAGGGTTTTATGGGTTTATTTTATTTATCTTCATACTCCAAGATTCTCTCAAAATAGGAAACTCGAGGAGTTCAGAGGGTTTAAATAAATTCTTCAAATTCAATTTCCCAAACAAACCTAAAAGAAATGTTTTCTAGCTAAGAAGTTGAACTCAAGTGGTTAATGAGCTCCATCAAGGTCGAATTGTTTAGGAGAACCTGAGTTCGATTTCCGTGTAGAATAATTCTTGGGCAGACTTTACTTACCTCTCAACCGAACTCCAGATTATCAGGGCTCCTTTCCCCTTTCCCATAAGAAACAAAAGGTTATTACAAACAAACAAAAAAAAGCTAAAAGAAACGTTTCTAATTTAATTTTCTCAACTAGTACATTTAATTTTCTCTTAGTTAAAAGAAACGTTTCCTTGCCCGCGTGAGTTTAACTCGGCTGGTAAGGATATTGCATTATATATGCAGGAGCCGAAGTTCGAACCTCAGACACCCCACTTATCCACCTTAAGAGGTGAATTTATGATCGGAATTGGACAGCTGATTGCCTTTTATTTTTATTTTTATTCGATATGATTTATGTTGGCTTCGTCAAGAGGTTCACGTAGTTTGTTACGTGTTACGTCAGCTCCAAAAGGATAAGTTGCGTTGGAATCGAGAAAGTTTCGTGGAATTCTTAATTTCATTAAAAAAAAATCAAAGGAGTCTTCAACCCTCTCAATCAATATAGAGGCTAGATCGAACTATTATACTCATTAGGTTACTTACAAGAAAAAAGTTTCCTTAGCTTGTAAAAAAGTAGTCCTTAGCTTATCTCTTTAATATGATATATCTCATAAATTTTCTCTTATATTTGAATGACATCAATTTTCCCTTTTATAATTGAGTAACCTTCGAGTGTGTTGGTCTTTCCAATAAGAGAAGTGCTATGAACACTCTCTAAGAGTCACTCTTTTAATTGATGAAATCATTATAGATCTCACACTCTGGAAATGGGTCCCGTACAGAGTGGTGGGATATACATGAATTTCACCTATTAATAAAATGAGTGTTAAAAAGAATGTTGAAAATAGAATGTTCTTAGCATTTCTTTCTCCTATAATGTGACAAATGTTCCAATCGTAGCTGTGAATGTATCTACATGAATGTGGAGTAAGGATCCTCTCCATTTGACAAAATAAATAGAGTATGTAATTTAGAGAGATAGACACAAAAATATAGATAGTGAGTCCCACTATCATTAATTATTTTATACATTTTTCAAACTTTTTGCGTTTTATCTCTTTAAATGGAAGAAATGTAAATATGATTACCCTGGTGGAAGAAACCTACGAGAAATTAAAAAAAAAAACCTGAAAGATATAATTGTCATGGTTTACCGCTTACCAACTTTTAAAACTTCACATCAATAGAAGTAGTAGCATTATAGTGTCCAATATGTTATTGCAGTTGGTTATACAATTTTTTGGCATATAGTGAAGTCAAATAATTTTGGTAAATAAGATCAAAATAAACTCCCTCTATAATGTCCGGTATTGTTTCTATTGTAGTTAAATTGTTCTTATTTAACTTCTTTTTTAATTAAAAATTAAATAACATTATAAAAAAGATAAATGACGAGTATTAGTAAAAGAAAAAAATATTACACAAAATCTAAGTATTCCCTCTACTGTAGTTAAATTGTTCTTATTTATCTAGAAAAAAAGACTAAGATTGTATTTAAACATTTTTCAAAATGACATCATTTTTTAGTAAGTGGGATCTATCTACAAATAAATAACATTAGTGTTTCTTCTTTAACAAAAGGTGTGAAGGCTTTTGAGGCAAGGTGGATAGGTTGGGCTGGTGTCAATGTCCCAGATGAGGTTGGACAAAAGGCACTCACTAAAGCATTGGCTGAAAAGGTATTCACTTCTTTTTCACAAAGTTGGCTAAACATTCTTTTAACTGAAAATTATTAGCTAATTTTAATCCCTCCTCTAACATTGATTAGTAGTAGATTAGAACGCAACCAAGAATTAACAAGCATTCATCACCAAGTGATCTAACATTGATTACTAATTAAATTGATCAATGATTTTTAATTATTTGATTTAGTATTTTGGAAATTCGATGATTGAATTGTCCGATTCTTACTATTTCGAGGATCAAAATAGTGAAGTAATTTATAAAATTTTGGTGTCCTCATGTTGCTTGTCATGTACTATTAAACATTGCAGAGGTGTATACCCGTATTTTTGGACGAAGAAATTGTTCATCAATATTACAATGGCTATTGCAACAACATATTATGGCCACTTTTCCATTACCTTGGACTTCCACAAGAAGACCGTCTTGCTACCACGCGTAGTTTTCAGTCTCAATTTGTGGCCTATGAGAAAGCCAATCAAATGTTTGCTGATGTTGTGAACCAACACTATGAAGAGGGCGATGTTGTTTGGTGCCATGACTATCATCTTATGTTCCTTCCAAAATGCTTAAAGGAACATAACAGTAAAATGAAAGTTGGCTGGTTTCTTCACACCCCTTTTCCTTCTTCTGAAATTCATAGGACACTGCCTTCTCGTTCCGAGCTCCTATGTTCAGTTCTTGCAGCTGATTTGGTTGGGTAAGTTCCTAACTTGGTCATCCGTTTATCATTATTCTTAGTTTGTTTGTTGGACTTGCTTTTGTCAAATGGAATGATATTTATATTTATGTCATTGTTCTGATTTGGTTAAGCACAATTTTTGTTGCACAGTTTTCACACCTATGATTATGCAAGACATTTTGTTAGTGCTTGTACTCGCATTCTTGGACTGGAGGGTACACCTTATGGGGTTGAGTATCAAGGGAAGCTAACTCGAGTCGCTGCAGTAAGTGCCCACGTAGTTTGATTATAAGTTAACTCTTGATTTATGACTTTATTAGCAGTAATTATTGAAAGTTAAATAAATTTTCACCTATTAGAAGAGAAGGGGAAGTTTTGAGTAACCAATCACCACAGTGAGCTTAAAAAATATTCCGTTTCCCTTGAATGTCAGTTTCCGATTGGGATAGATTCTGGACGATTTATACGTGCACTAGACCTTCCTCAAGTGCAGAAACATATTCAAGAATTGCAAGAAAGATTCAAAGGAAGAAAGGTATATCTCTTAATTTGTTGTAATATTTTTTGTAAATCATTAACTTATTGCACTTGTTGATCCTATTAGTTTTTGAATTTATCTGAAGTTTTACTTGGTTCTGTGAATTGAATCTGACAGGTAATGTTGGGCGTTGATCGCCTTGATATGATTAAAGGAATCCCACAGAAAATTCTTGCATTTGAGAAGTTTTTGGAAGAGAATGCTTATTGGCGTGATAAAGTAGTTTTGCTTCAAATCGCCGTCCCAACAAGAACAGATGTTCCTGAATGTATGCTATTAATTTTATTTGTTCCGTCACCTACACTAGGTTTTCCTTCAATTTACCTCTTGTGTCTGTATGTGGAAGATTAATTATTTATTTTTTATTTTATAAAAGGAAGTTCTAGTGTTTTCTATTTTACAGTTATTTGAACTATAAATTGTATTATTCTTTCCTAAAATCTTTAGTTGGACTAAAAGATAGCCTTTTGAATTCAGAATGCCAAAATTCAACGGAATGTTTCGTAGATATATTGTAATTTACACATCATACATACTGAAGTATTTGTTTGTGTTTTGCAATTTATCTATGAGAAACTTTTTCTGTGAGATCATATATACTGACATGAAGATGGAGTATTTACTTTTTTCTGTTCATTTTGGTGTACAGTTGTACTTTTCGGTTTTTGAATCATGATTAGTTTTACACTTTTTCTTGTATAACACAGATCAAAAGCTTACAAGTCAGGTTCATGAAATCGTTGGTCGCATCAATGGCAGATTTGGATCATTGACTTCTGTTCCTATTAATCACCTGGTACGTTATTGTTATTGATACGATCGATAACTTGATCAAAATTATATAAATTAACGCTGACTTACCACCATCACATATTTTCCTGTTTCATTGTATGATCAAATTTTACAGTCCTGCTGTATGATTTTGTTAGTTTCTGTCATGATATCTGTTTCGCTTGACTCCTTTGGAAAAGGAGAATTAGAAATTGGTTTCGGGAAAATGAAAATAAGAAGTCATATTACGTTTTGAAGCAGAATAATATAATCAGTGGAATAAAAATCTGAGCATTATGAAGTTGAGCTTAGGTTTAACTCAACCGAAAAGCTAGATCGAGAGATGAGGATTTCTCAAACCTTATAATGACATATTTTAGGTATCTAGCTTTGATAGATTATGAGTCTCAATTGACTGAAGACTTTGTTATGTTTGACAATCGCACGTTTTTTTCTTTTCTTTTTGCAGGATCGCTCTCTTGACTTTCATGAACTATGTGCTTTGTATGCAGTTACTGGTAAAATTTGTGTACTTTTACATTTTTATTTTTAGTTTTACCACAACCTTTTTCAATAAATAACTTATTGTGATATTTTCACTCATCAGCATTATGTAGTTGTAAAGCTTAATTTTATATCTGAAATTGAGAGTTCTTTTTCAGCATGATTTTAAAAATGATTCTGAAAGAGGTAAGTCACATGAATCGGATATTAAGTTTTGTAGTATATGTTAATCATGTCCACGGATATGTAAAGAGTTGGAAACTGCTCTGAGAATGATCTGAGAGTGGTTACCTTATCAACCAAACCGTTGTCCAAGTCGTAGCTAATGGTCTAAAAATCTGACTGCTGTGAATTATCCCTGATATGCTAGTTGTCTTAATTGGAAGCAATGTGCTTTTTATAATAAATAAAATGCATTCTCTTCTGATTATGTTTTATTTTCACTTATTCATGCATTTTATGCTCTCTTTATTTTTTCCAAAAATGTGACAACTTTAACATTTTCAGTACGTTCCTTAATTAGATTTTAGTTCTTGTGACATTAGAAACAAAGCATTTTATGCAAATACGCCATTTTCAATTATTCAAGCCACATGCCTCAAGTACATAACACCTTCTTTAGCACACATTTAACATTTTCTATTCTCTTTGGAGTGTTAAAATTTATTGTTGATGTTCAGTTCTTGTTATTGTAACTTTAATAATAATTGTATTACGCAGATGTAGCGCTTGTCACATCGTTAAGGGACGGAATGAATCTTGTCAGTTATGAATTTGTGGCCTGCCAGGAGAAAAAGAAAGGGGTTCTCATTCTTAGTGAAGTAATTACAGAAACATACTATTATTATTATTATTATTATTATTATTATTATTATTATTATTATTATTATTCTTATTATTATTATTATTTTGTTTCAACTTGTCAATTAAAGCTATGTTAAGGCTGAATTATTATTGTATAATAAAGCATAATTTAAAAAGTTCTTAGAATTGTTCTTGGCAAGACTGTCTAGGATTATCCACTTTAGAGATATAAATCAATGTTGAGTTCTAAATTAAGTCGTTGAAATTTAAATTATCGCTTCCTACTTTCTCCGAATTAAAAACTCAAGCATTTTTCATGCTTCAAGACCAAAAGCATTTTTGGAGAATTTCTTCTCTTCTCGAGACCTCACGACATTCATGAGAACCTACCACCTCGTGGAGAGAAGAGATATTTAAAAATTGATTTTGATTTCAGTAATCTATGATGTTTCATCCTTTTATAGTTCCAATGCTGATTTATAGAAATCATTCATCTGCGGCACAGATAAATCATATTTGCATATTTCTTTCATGCAACTAAATATGTATAATGTTGATCTGACACCTGATATTTGGTATGCTTCATGTAGTTTGCCGGTGCAGCCCAGTCTCTTGGTGCTGGAGCAATTCTTGTCAACCCCTGGAACATTACAGATGTAGCTAGCGCAATTGCAAGGGCATTGAATATGGAACCTGAAGAAAGAGAAAAGAGACATAATCATAATTTTCTTCATGTGAAATCCCACACTGCACAAGAATGGGCTGGAACTTTTGTAAGGTATTCAGACTAGTCTTTCGTACCAATCTAAATCGTTAAAAGAGTAAGAAACCTTTGATATTTTGAATATATTTATTTATATATAAAATGTTTGTAATTTATATTGGTTGTGATAAATCGTTTTGAATAATGCAAATTTTACCACACTGTTTCTAGGAGTCTAGAATTTAGATTACAGACGCAAACTCAGATGGCTTCTGCAGGATCTAGATTCCCTGTTGTAAGAGAAGAACACATTTACATGCAGTAAACAATCTCAACTCAACTATTGTTTTGAGATCAAATGGCTCAGATTACACAATAATAACAAAACAGTTGCTCATATTACACAATAATAACAAAAACAGTTTTAAACCATCTTTTTTGTTGATCTAGAATGGACGATCGAGATTCAGAACTGTATGATGCAGTTACTGCACCGAATCCATTTCTGCTTCTGTAACCTGTTGTCAACTGTTTGCCTGTGCTTATTATCTAGTTTTAAATCTAGACGTTGTTGTATCCGGAGGATTCTGGTGCCGTGATAAATCTGCGAATATATGCAGAGTTATACTTAAATATGATGGTTATTTACTTGTTGCTTTTGTATGATACGAATAGTAGAAAGGCACGATGATGTGTGACTGTAAATTATTAACCAAAATATTTAAATAAAGAGTACATCTCTTGATTTGAATATCAGGAAGATCAATATTATCTTACGAATCTTTGAATATTTGCAGTGAACTAAATGATACTGTTATTGAGGCACAACTGAGGACAAGACAAGTTCCGCCTCGGCTTCCAACAGAGATTGCAATCAGACGTTATTTGGACTCAACTAATAGATTGCTCATTTTGGTATGTTGTCTGACACTGAAGCTTGTCACTTCTCTGAATGTCCTATTGTTTCTACGACCTTTACTCCTCATACGAGTGTTTCTTACAAGATGTTACTTTCTACATTTCGTGGATATACATAAAGAAAAACGAGTAAAACTTTGCAAGGGTAGAGTAGCTAGAAGCAAAGTGCCAGGTTGTGTCTATCTGTAGTATTTGAACTTCAATTTCAGGGTTTAGATGGAAAAGGTATAAAAGGGAGAAATGATGCTCTCAAATACTAGATTGATTTGAGGTAGATGTGAACTAGCCCAGTAGTTCTGGCTATCATAATAATTAAGTGAAATACTAGTATATGATGCTACTTAGTCATAAAGTTATAATATATTTAAAATAAATTTAGGTTCGGTCTAACTCGACCTTTAGAAAACCGGTTTTTAGGGTGAGGGATGCCTCCCACTTATAAAGTTATGTTCAGGACATATCTCATCCTATGTGTTACACTCAAGGGATCATGAATGACTTCGTGAGAAATTTATTTCGGATAAACGATATATGATTCCTGTGTGTCTTCTTTGTGTTGGATTTACCGTTGTTAGCAAGATATTCTTACAGTGACATTATTTCAGAAGTTTCAAGTTTCAAATATTTGACACTGCCTAAAGCAAAACTGTTATTATTGAAGAAATTTTTTATTTGTTCTTCTACAATGTTTCACTAATAATAAGTCAGGACATTGCATCTATTATCGATTCTTGTATCAACATTTGTACTGAGTCTGGTTATTAACGCACAGGGATTCAACGGAACTTTAACTGAACCGGTTGAGAAAACAGGTGATCAGATTAAAGAAATGGAACTTAAGGTGAATCCAAAGTTGAGACAACCCTTGAAAGCACTATGCAGTGATCCAAATACCACAGTAGTTGTGCTCAGTGGAAGTGGTAGAAAAGTCCTAGATGATGTAATTCTTGCCTCTTGGCACATTACTTGTTTTGCTTATGAACTGCTATACGAATCCACTTGTAATGTTTTCCTGTAACAGAACTTCAAAGAATACGACATGTGGTTGGTAGCAGAGAATGGGATGTTTTTACAACCTTCAAAGGGTGAGTGGATGACAACAATGCCCGAGCATCTGAATATGGAATGGGTCGACAGCGTGAAGGTGAGCGCTCATTTTGAAATTTTAATTCTTTAATGTGACTTCGTTCATATATGTCATAAACTTACATTTCCAAACATGCGTTACAGCATGTTTTAGAGTACTTCACAGAAAGAACACCGCGGTCACATTTTGATTTTGAAGAGAGGGAAACTTCACTTGTTTGGAATTACAAATATGCAGGTGCTTGCTTGAGTTGTTCATATAACGATCGATCTTTTGATTTTACAGCTCTCTTTTGATCCTGTTACTGATTCTTGAATTTCAAGCAGATGTTGAATTTGGCAAACTTCAAGCAAGAGACATGCTCCAACATCTGTGGACAGGTCCAATTTCTAACTCATCAGTTGAAGTTGTTCAAGGGAGCCGATCTGTTGAAGTTAGGGCTGTTGGTGTTACAAAGGTGATCTCATCTTTTGTTTCTAAAAATTTACTTCACTTGACTGTAATCTCTTCAAACAAATATCCTCTATAGAAACAGTATCGTGCAGCGCCAGAGCGACCACTATCAAAGAGCCCCTACAGTTGTTACATAATACAACAGCTGAAGGGGATTCAATTTCATTTTCATCGAAATATTTTTCTTTAGTACGTGTTTAAATGCTTACTCTAAATTCATTTTATAATTAGGGAGCAGCTATTGACCGCATCCTGGGTGAGATTGTTCATAGCAAATCCATGACATCACCAATTGATTATGTTCTTTGCATAGGACATTTTCTGGGGAAGGTGAATTATACTTTCAGATATTATTGTTTTTATACTATATTGTTTATCTTGTATTTTATATTCCTCTTAGACATGCAGTCAATTATTTCTCATAATATGTATGACTGTTAGTGTCTGCTTGCTTTTTTACATCATTAAGCTGTATATCACAACTTTTTCTAATGCGAACCAAAAGATTAAAATGTTAGTGTTATTGAATGATATTTGAATCAGTTTTTTCTGAAATAGGAATGATAATTCATCAGACAGCATTGCCTTTATAAGTTACTATTTCTAATGTCTCATTTCACTCCATGTCCCTTCAATTCATATAAAAAATCATTTAAAAGATTTTACTAACTCTTGATCGGAGGATATACCGAACGATCATAAACTGTCTATGTTTTCAATCTGTTTCTTGCTTTCCAAGATTTGTAAAGGTACACCTAAAAAAGCAGTTTTTGTGTGTGTGTGTGTGTGTGCGCGCTTTATAAAAACTGTAAATAGATTAAAGACTA
>Ga0099826_10003639_pt1 | contig 10546 bp, 8 predicted proteins | sample Mtrugardesep15_FD_76830 | JGI IMG/M metagenome (GOLD analysis project Ga0099826, IMG submission 76830) | Root nodule microbial communities of legume samples collected from California, USA - M. trunc garden sep15 | ecosystem: Host-associated > Plants > Roots > Nodule | place: USA: California...
AAAAAATTGTTAAGTGTTTCTTTATTTTAATTTAATTATAATCGATAATTGTAATTTTATGTAATTATAAAAACAAAAATATAAAATTAAATAAGAATAAGAAATAAAAGGTGGTGGGGTAGGCTGTTGAATGAAAAAACCATTGGAGTGATTAAAATTGAATGGGTGTTGAATTAAGAGAGAGAAAATGATCTAGAGTGTTCGGAATTGAAAAAGTGGGTGTTGAAGGTTATTGAAAGAAAAAAACCATTACAAATGGTCTTAGCAGGTTTATTTTGCTGGTGTCATGTTTTTGACAGAAGATTTTGGTAGTTAGTTACTTAGTTTGTTTTACTTTTACTCAGAGTGTTGTTTAGCCCGACTTTGGTACAACTTGTACTTTAGTGTGGTTTTACTTCAACTTCTCGCACATGTACAGTACTTAGTAATGTCTTGATCTTGAGGGAGTTATTTTTCGTTTTTTGGAATCCAATATCAGAAAATTATTTTATATCCCAATTAATATGAAATTAGAGTCTAATAAAAGACTAAGGCTAAACTCTTAATTTTTTTTTCCAAAGAGTCGAGCGACGAAAATCACACGCTATAAGTGTTGAGAAGTGGCGAATTGCAGGTTTGGACCCGCGCCCCAGAATATCAAATCACTATGTGGTCTTTTATCATTCTGAGTTATAATTATAGGACAATAAGATGATACTTCCATGACATATAATGAAAGTCCAACTGATCCAGAGCAAGATATTAATATGGCATAAACTTTGCGGCCACCACCCTATAATGCTAGCTTTCCAATTCCACCACCCTACTATTGACAATAAGGCCAACAAGCCACCATGTTTGACATTTTCTATTTTTACTATATTGTGTTTCCATTGATGTATTAATTACTATTACTATTTCAACTACAATATGGCATCTAGGATTGCTATAAATAAGTTCATTTCCTCCATATATAATCATCATTTGAAATATATAAAAACTTGAGTTTCTCAATTGAGAGTTAGAGAGTGGATTCTCTCTTGATTTCTGAGCCAGCAACTCTCACTTTATGACTAAATTTGTGCTAGTAAATGATGATGACAATAAAATTAAATTTAGTTTTATAGAAAATGCTTCTCAACCAACGAAATTATTTTTATCAGTACTCTTCTAAATGTTCAATACAGAATAGATTCAGGAGTCTTCTGAAAAAGTATCAGTTTTTTTTCTTTCTTTCTTTTGAAGTAATTTTTAATTCAGAAACGAAACCTGGCTTTGCCAGTGAAAATCAATCTATCAATACCGATTCAGATTTCGGCCTTCAACTGGAATTCATGGTTCAAAAGTCAGGCTTTCAGCCTCCCGTCTCACCGATTCAAACAGCACAGAGGATAGGTACCTCTCACCAAAGCTAGGGAAAACAACCTGCACCATATCAAAATGAAATTTGTCAATGATGTAAACCTTTTTTTCCTATAACATACCAACTGTGCCAGATATTAAAAATATTTTTATCAATTTTTTTTTTTGGATTCAATCAACTTACAACAATAAGCTTTCCAGCATTTTCTGGTCTTTTTGCTATCTTAATAGCAGCAGCCGCGGCAGCTCCAGATGATATTCCAACCTAAAACAATATTCATAATAGAGGCTCAACAAATTAATCCAAGTACAGCAGTAAAATAGTAGAATCATTTCTTATCTGTTTAAATTTTTTGAATATAATCACGAAAGAAGCTTACAAATAGGCCTTCTTTAAGGGCAAGAAGCTTTGCAGTTTCTATTGCTTCATCACTTGATATCTGCCAAATCACACATATCAGGTTTAACAAATTATAAATTGTCACAGATGTCCAAAAAAATTGCAAAATGATGACATGATCATCATCCATCTAAAAATTACATTCACATGATAAGTTTGTATTGTGGTACATTAGTCAGTATGTAAGATTTAGTAAACCAGGATTTAAGTCCACAATTAGCTTTTTGTGCATTCTCCAGAAACTTTTAACAGTTACTAAATTATTTGAGAAAATGGTTTTGGTAGGAAGGGTTTTAGTCTTTTAGGAAGCCAATAGTAAAAGATAACGGAGAATTTAAAGAAAAATAAAACTATAAGTCAAGTCATTAAGATATATTTAGGTATCAAAGGCTATATCTTCAAACTTGATACATGATGGGGCATTATTTTTTAGAATCAGCTAAATTTATTCACAACGAGCGTGTGCAAGAAACACAACTAAAACTCGCAGACAGCAGCACAGGAACCATACAACAGGCATTGAAATACCAGAAACCTCTCACAAACAGCAACAAAAACTTACTTGAATTACTTCGTCGACAAGACTAACGTCCAATACCCCGGGAACAAAACCAGCACCAATCCCTTGAATCTTGTGTGGACCTAGATGTTTATCATGGCAATTTGCACATCAGAAACAGATTCAAAAGTAAGTTCTTATTTCAACTCTAAGGAACAAAACAGTGTTATAACTAACCAGGCTTTCCTCCGGACAGTACAGGACTTTCAACTGGCTCCACCCCATACAGCTGCATAATATAAAAATTGAGACAAAACGAGAAATTAGGAGGAAAGAGGAGAGGATAACTACAGCTGTAAATCAGAACCAAATCTTGCACTTATTCATCTTAGTGTTGTCTAGGAAAAAAGAAAAATTAAAAATAACCTTGATATTGGAATTCTGCTCTTTAAGATATTTCCCAACGCCTGTTATGGTACCACCAGTACCTATACCACTAACAAATGCATCAACTTTCCCTCCTGTGCCTTTCCATATCTCTGGACCAGTGGTTTCATAATGCACCTGTAAATACAACGATAATAACAAATGTGTCATCCATAATTGTCAACCATTAACTACCAAAGTTGTAGAACAAATGAGTAGATAGATACCTTTGGATTGGCGGGGTTTTCAAATTGCTGAAGGATATAGGCATTTGGTGTCTTGGCTAATATCTCTTCAGCTTTCTGAACTGCCCCTTTCATTCCCTTTGCAGGATCTGTCAGAACCAACTCAGCTCCAAAAGATAGAAGAATGGTTCTTCTTTCAAGACTCATTGAAGCAGGCATTGTAATGATAAGCTTGTAGCCTTTGGCTGCTGCTAAGAAGGCCAATCCAATGCCTGTATTGCCACTTGTTGGCTCAATGAGGACACTCTTCAATAGTCCACATGCAACAACATAAATACCAGTGATCAGTTTTGTTAAATAACGGCTATAGCAGCGCTATTGCTTAGCGGAATTTGAACAAAGTGCTATTGTTCCGCGATGCGCTATTTAGTACTAATAAAGCGGAACAATAGCACTGTTGCATAGTGGAATTTGAACAAACTGCTATTTTCCGTGATAACACTGCCATTGATAACGAACTAAGATACACCAAATTAGTAGTACTAGTAAGTCTTTATCTCGCCTATCATATTTCCTAGTATTCAACATAAAAGTTGTCGCAGAAACTAAACTAACGATGTATAATTCATCTGGAATTTAAAAGACTGCTAATTTGTTAGAAGCGTCACTTTCAATGACCAATCCTACAAATTTTCATTTTAATCTTTAACATGTACCAACCTGGCCAGGCGTAATTAGTCCCTTCTCCTCTGCATCAGCAATCATACTATAGCCAATCCTACATTTATAACAACATACATTGCAAAGGCGAAAAAAAGTCGCAAGCCAATTCAAAAGAATGTTGCTCACAAAAGCAAGAACCAAAACTCAAATAATATATAAGAGCACTATTTGAAGAAACCTAAATGATTACCTGTCTTTTACACTAGAGCATGGTTCCATTAATTCCAGTTTGGCAGCAACCCGAGCAACAGAACCATCCGCGATTTTATTCAGATATACTAATGGGGTTTTTCCGATCAACTATACAAAATAAACAACAGACATTAGTATGTAATCCAAACTCCAAAGTAAGAAACATTTAATTAGAAAGAAAAAACATTAAAATATCACACAAAATGTCATCGAGAGACACAAACTCACTTCAGTAACATCTTTGGCAATTCCAGACCTTTCAACTGCCATGGTTTCAGCTCACTACAACACTGGAAAACAAAGACAAACTATTAACATAACATCCAAATGTGCCTTAATCCAATTGGATAGGAGAAAATCTTTCTTTTTAAAACAGAAATAAAATCTATGATTACATTTAATTAGTAGTAATGATTAATCAAAATTCAGGATCTTGATTCCACTTAAAAAATAAATAAAACAATGCAATTCCATGATGCATGCGTTTACACAACACAAAAAACGGACATGACAATGTTACATTGATAAATTAGAATTATTCAGAGGTGGTGTCATGAAGATAAACCCAGGTTTAGATATCTGATTAGAAATTAAACATAATTAATCAATTGTAAAGATATTTCAGAGAATTAAGGGAGTGTTATTATGTGTCACCTTATGAAAAATGATGACAATAGCTTAGGACTCTAAAATGTAACAACAACAACAACAACAAGTTGGGGTATATAATGTGACGTTTTATTTTTTTTTACTCATATAATGTGATATATGACAAGTAAGTTTTGGAAGTTTTGAGAAATGAGTAGATTATGAACATAGCCTGTTTTTCGTCTTGATAAGTTTCAAAGATATCTCATTAACTATCTTAGCAAAACATGGGTGGCTCTGATGCATGCAATTGGATTATAGATTTGGAAAATATTCAAATCTGATCATGACTTTTGAACGATGATGATTTTATGCTATGTTTGACACACAATTTAGAACAAAAGAGAAGGACAGTGTGTTAATGTACTTGGTCATCATCGTCAAAAGAGAAGGACGTATTGTTTTATCTTTTTAGTCTTTTTTTTCTTTCATTAGTTCCTCATATTTGGGTGGGTCGAAACCTCTCTTGGACAAGATTGGAACATTTATTTGATCAATAAGTCACTATTATTAAAATTAATAATAATAAAAAAAAAATTATCCGTCTACATGTCCCTTATTATTAAAATTAATAAAGAAAACTTATTTGTCCACATGCCCCAATTCAACTTGAAAAAAATGATTATTTGTCATTTTGTCTATCTAAAAGAAATATTATATCTAAAATTAATATTGTTTCAATGAAATTAAAAAAAAAACCTCTTGCAATCTTTGGAGGTGTCCTCCGTAATAGTGCTGGTTATTATCTTATCAGACTTTTCAGGTTTTATTCCCAACTCTATTGATATCCTCTTGGTAGAACTCACAACTATCTACCGTGGGTTGAGTAAGGCTATTGATATGGGCATGGATGATTTGATATGCTACTCTCTCTGATTCTCTTCTCTCCATCAATCTCATCTCTCATAACACACCGTAGTTTTATACAAATGTTGTTAATTCAAGATATTAAAGACATGTTAGCCAGTCGTAATTTCTCTCTCCAGCTTACTCTCAGAGAAGGAAACCAATGTGTCGATTACTTGGCTAAACTAGAAGCTTCCTGAGATGTAGAGTTCATCACCCACGCCTCGCCTCCAGTCGGAAATTTTCTTTTCTAGGCACTAGTTCTCTTCTTTTTTTGCTGCTCTTTGTGTTTTCTTTAGCCTGTAAAAAAAATGAAATAAAAAAATAATTTTGTATTCTTAAACATCTGGAAACTTAATTTAAACAAAATCTAGTAATTTTACCAAGACTATCCCCTATTATGGGCTTAAAAAATATCACGTCTTAAAATTCATGTTAGACCTCAATCCTACTTGTGGTTTTATAGAGAAGCGTTTAAAGAAATAAGTTTTAAGAGAATCACTATAAAATTGGCCACTACCTTATGCGAGATTCAAACAAATTTTCCACTGCTCTTCATTCGAACACTTACTGTGGTTGACCAAACCAAGTCCAACTATCATCCTAGCTACATTTTATGAATAGTCGATAATCAAGATGCAGTCTTCGAAATCAAGTTTGGCCCCTGTGTTTTGCCTTGTCATGGATTCATGAATCATGATCTCTAACTCTTAAGTTATTGGTTTCGTCAATAATGGGGACATGGTTCGGGTTGGTTGAACTTTTGTCAACATTGATTAGGGAAGACAAATCTTGACCGACTGTATCTCAAATTCTCAGTCGATCTATGACCCTTGAGCTTGCATAAAATCAAATGTAGGATCATAGTATCTTGCATATTCTTGTGTGCTCTTTTTATATTATTGTTTGGTTGAGATTTGAGAATGCGGGGTGGTCCAGCCATGATACCACACGATCAAAGACATTGGATTCTTGTTTGGCTGCAATCTTGGAGGGTTCTTTGTAAATGGCTCTGTTGATCTAAGTGAACAAATGTGTGTGGTAGGATTATCTCAGAGAATGATCTACTTGACTAATCTTATCATTTTGGTATTGAATGTGACCTCCCTTTTGCACTCGTGTTGATTTGATAAAAATGAGTCTTCAATCTATACATAGATTCGCCACCTTCATATTAACTAACACGATTACCAATGATGTATTTGGTGGAAAATAAATCTGAACTGTGACGCTTCTGCCTGTCTTTGTCATTTTCTTGGATTGTAAATTACGATATAAAACATCATTGCCAAATGCACGCTGATAAGAATTATCCCTATACCAACAACCTTAAAAGTTACGTCAAATGAAATATGCGACGGCCTCAAGCTAGGAATTTCCCCTCCACGTGAACGGAGGCTTTTCATATCTATCTATCTGCATCTACAATAATGTATATGTGCTAAACCCAGTTGTGTGTCAAACTTTATTGTGATGTTAACAGGGTAAAATCTTAAGAGTTGTCGAGGAAGGGTTATTTCATCATTTATTTTGAAACTAGATTTACATACACGTGAGAAAAGATATTCCTGCCCCCTACGTGGCTTCCCTTCCAAACCTCCCTAAGATTAGTGGGCTCAGTATGCTAAGTGGCGTACGTAAATACTTTCTCTAGGGGCACATTTTTTATCCACATGCCATCATTTTTATTAAAAGTCACAAACTGGACTTAGCTGGCAATATTCTACCCTACTGGGTCATCTTTCGCTTAAATAAAAGAATGCCATAAAAAGAGCATGCAATAAAAGACGACTAACCCTATAAGATTATGATTATAGAACCAGTCGCCAAAGTAAAATACATTAATCATAGATAAGATTATTTCCTTCATAGAGTTTTATAACATAGTAAACAGATTACCTTTTTTCTTTTCTTTTTCCCTTCAGTACGATCCCAGGATAAACATATAATGTAAACAGAGTAAAAGAGTAAGTCTTTCTACAACTAAACCGAACAGTGGTAGTAAAGTTTCTGATGTTTCTCGGTCGTCCTAGTTACTTTCCACAATCAGCTAGTACTATGGGATCAACATTAGAAATACATCTTCTCACCCCCCATGCAGAGCAGGAAGTGAGACAGTAGTTATAATTAACACACAGAACTGCTACCGTTAAACGGTTAGTGATTACAAACAACATTGCGAAAGTAAATGGGATCAAGGTCATCATATCAGTAGTTACCATCTTCCAAGTGTAGTCATTTCTATCGGTAGTAAGCTTGCTGATAAGTAGGTGCCAAAACATTTCCATAGCCACCATATGCAGGATAACTCATGGGTGGTGCTGGGTATGACGCTGCAATAGCTGGTGCTGGCTCTGGTGAATAAGCATAGGATGGACTTCTGCTGCCATACATGTGGGGTGGGGAAGGATATGGTGGAAGAGCAGCTGGGTATTGCCCGTGTGATGGAGATCTAACAAATGTAGGAGCAGCAGGGAAAGATGATACATATGCATTAGTCAAACGTCCAGCTTTAGCAGGTGGCATTGGGCCTCCATTACTGTTGCTTGCTCGTGTTCTTTTATTGGCAGGGACAACAATCTGTTTCCTTTTCTCAGGCTTGACCTTCTCCAATTGTTCAAGTCGCTTCTTCAGACTCTCGGGAGGGAATTCAGCCTCAAGGTTGTATTCTTCGATGCATTTAATCACGGCCTTGAGTGCAGACTGCTCCTTTCTTGCAGCAAGATACTGTGAAATTACATTCAGCATAAAAAAATATCAGTTAAAATAGTAAACCCCATTTGTAATAAGTCAAGAAAATATAACAGAGCACTGTTACCATTGCCGACTTTTTTCTTCCAACTAATAAAAACAAGCAACACAAATAGATGAGATAAACCAGAAACCAAATCAGTATTTACAAACTATCAACAATTTGTAAATGTAGCCTAAAAGATAATTTTAACACTCTATTCCTAAGCTTCATACTTTATTCAAGTAAACCAAAGATATAAAATTTCCGGACTCTATCATACACACATTCACTAGACAAAAGAACACATGATCATATTTCAAGGTACCAATACCTTGCACGCCAAAATATAAAATCGGCAGTGAAATGAAAGCTATGTTATTCATTCATTAACCAGCATAAAAGACAGCTTAAGTTAGCATCCACAACATTTAACATATTTGAACAATTATAGTTTTTATAGTTTACTAAATTAAAATGATGAGAAGAATACCCCAGCTCGTCCTGCATTATTAGGATCTTCTGATATAGACGCAGCGACTTTCTTAGCATCCTTCAAGAAAGATTTGAGAAGCGGAACTGGTGGGAACTTTTCCACAAGACCCACTTCAAATGTGAAATGAACAGCATCAAGTTGTTGCCCCTTACTGATCAACTCTTGAATCATATCTGAAAATACAAATACACACATTCACATTTGCATTCGTTACACAAAATAAACAAAGACTAATATAGTAAGATGAAGTTTTTCATGAATTTACCAGGCATTTGATCGGCGAGACCGAGGGAAAGTGCAAGCTTAGGCATATGTTTCCTCCAAGCAGAAGCAATAACAAGCTTCCGATACAATCCCAAATCATCACTATCAACAATCCCAAAAGTAACAAGATGCTGCAAGAATGTATGAACATCAGGTGTCTTCACATTCTCAACACCACCACGTTCCTCCAAACTCACCTTCCATTTCTCAGCAACATCCTTCGCAAGTTTCTTCACAGTAGGAGTCACCAACATCCTCGACTTCAAAACCGGGTCCACCATCACCGGAACCAGAGACTCCAACACAAGCACACAAGCCCAACCAAGATCATTTCCACCTTTATCGCCTCTCTTATCCACCGGAAAAACTTCCGATATAGCTTCAAGCACAAACTTCGCCGGATCTATACATTCTCCTAAAGCCTCCGGCATCTCAGCTCTTAAACCTTCTAATTCCTTCTTCTTCCCTATCACAAACCCCCAAAACCCTAACGCATCCATCTTCAAACAAAACGACTTCAGCTTCATCATCAATCCTTCACCATTATCAACCTCACCATCATCAGCAACATCCTCTCGTACACGGGAGAGTGCAGCGAGAGCAGCTTCGGTACGGTTATCGATATCGCGAAGCGCGATCTGAAGCGCGTCGTCGAGCGTGGATTCACGGTGACGGAGGAGGTTAAGGGATTCATTAGTCTGATTATCTAATGTTCGAATTTTGCGGTTTAAGGCTTCAGATTTGTCGAGAAGATCTTGTTCTAAAGATGAGAAGTGATCAGAGAGTTCTTTCCAAAGGAGGGTGCAAGAAGTCATAAGTGAGGTTTGACGTTGAAAATCATCAAAGCTTGGTTGAGTTAACTCGGTTAACTCACCAGGATCGGGGATTGACCCCATAGTGAAGAAGAAGAAGAAGAAGAAGAAAATTTGAAAACCCTAATTTGATTTGAAATCAGAGAGAGAGAGATTGAAGAGAGTGAAAGATGAAAGAGTAAAGGTGGTGGCGAAATGAGAAAGAGAAAAGATAGAAGACAACGAAGGTGATGACGTGGATTGAAGAATGGGGGACACGTGTTAGGGTTATGAATAAAGGTTGTTGAGGGGCGGTGCTAAAATGCGCGGGGTATGCGTATGAGTGTAAGTGGAGGGAAATGAATTATGAATCTAACGTGCATAGGATAAAGATAAGATCATAGGACTAAACAGTTAAAAATCGTTAATTATGCTCAGATTAGACTATTACATTATTTAAAAGCAAAAGAAAGAAAATAATATACCTACCTACTAATATTAGATAACAGTGTCGGATATTTGGATTTTTCACACAAAACAACCTTTCTTTAAATATCAATCACTCCACTCAAAATGGATCTATTATTTCTGTCATTCTCTTCAATATTAACTTTAACTATTAATACACTTGTTCCTATTTTAAAAATGCTATAATATAATAGAAATTTCCTTCATATATATATATATATATATATATGGAATATCAAATGAGAAGACCTTTTAAAATGAGAGATGAGAGGAGTCATTTATATCCATTAGATTTAATTTAATGGTTAAGATTAAAAGCTCTTATCTAGTGAAGTACATACTGCTGTTTTCAATAAAAAATACTACCACACGCATTCATGTTCCTTTCTGGATTAACCCCAACAACTCTTCATCTACCTTGGCTTCCAGATCAAAATTCATTTGGACAAAAAAACCAATATTCACTGGTGTAAACCAATATAAAGTAAGAGATAGTTTAGTAAATATCCCTCAAGCTATTTGTTATAAAATAAAAG
>Ga0099826_10003640_pt1 | contig 10545 bp, 4 predicted proteins | sample Mtrugardesep15_FD_76830 | JGI IMG/M metagenome (GOLD analysis project Ga0099826, IMG submission 76830) | Root nodule microbial communities of legume samples collected from California, USA - M. trunc garden sep15 | ecosystem: Host-associated > Plants > Roots > Nodule | place: USA: California...
AAAAAGAAAAAATTATTTGTTAATTATGGTTTTATGTTAATTATTATTTTTATAACAGCAATTGTGCATTTATTATTTGTTATCTGCGGTAAAAAAATTGATCAACAAATTTCGCTTGCCTGCCTGTAAAAATTTGTAGCATAATAGTCAACTGTTAATTATTTTTATTTTTATTACTTCATATCACAGGAAATCAATTTATATTTTAATGTTAATTAATAGGAATGGTCAACCTTCTCATGTGAATTTATAGAACCAAAAACATGTATAACATTTGTTTTCTTAAACCATGACACGTGGCATTCGTATGAATAGAGGGTGCCATGTGTATTATTCATTTTAACCATTTTGTTTTGTATGTATAGAGGATTGAACAAAATCCAAATACCTAGGGACACATATAAAGTTGAGTCATTAGCTAATGGAGTGTTTAAATGACTCAACAATCCACAACTTTTCAGGTCATTGTATAGGTTATTAGCCCACAAGTGTATCTATGTTATGTTTTTTTAATTTTTATCACATTATTATACCCAAAAGAAAAGAGACAATTTAGACATTCATGCTCAATAGGGAATACACAAGGAGAAATACTCCATTTGTCTTAAAATAATTGATTCAATTCACTTTTCAATGTTTTTTTTCCAATTATAATTCTGATTAATACCATTTTCGCTACTCATAATTCAATATATTCTACTTTACATTTATGATAATAGTGAATGTATCAATACTTAACAAGAACATTTAAAACTATTTTTTTAATATGTGTGAAATAGACAAAAGACTCGTTATTTTGGAACTGATGGAATACATACACCAATGCCGAAACTTTAACAACGACAACTTATATCAACTCGCTCATTTTTTACTTTATTAATAATGCAACTCTAAAGAACTCATATTGATTCAACTAGTTTACCTTACATATTAGTATTTTATACATATTTAATCAAAATTCACTCAAAGCACGGTCACTTGGCAAAATAATCGTGATGCCACCTTGTTAAACTTGTGATCATCTTTGATCGTATCTGATCAGAATGTGACTATCAGTGCAGTTTTGTACGGTGATTGTTAGTCTCAATTGTTGACTGAAACGACGGGGTGTGTGTACATGTAGACGCTCAAGTCAGTATAATATCAGAATGAGGGTTTAGAGAAAGTAGTTTCTAACCTTGGGGACTGTTGAGAGTCCCCTCTATATAGAGGTTGGTGTTTGCAGAGCCGTTGTAAAGCACACACAAGGCTCGACGGATACGAATTCGTGGGAACTGTAACCGCCGATGAAAGATTCACAGAAGCCATGATGGTGACTGTTATTGTTCAGTTTAAACAGGTCTCTGTTGCTTCGAACACCTCCCCCTCCCTGCAAGTAATTTACCAAATGCTGAATTTGGATTTATTTTGTATTGAATTTAAGTAAATGGGCTTAAGCTGTTTGCTCGATCCAAGTAAATGGGCTTAAGCTGTTTGCTCGATCCAGAACAATCTCCAAGAGTGAAGTAGTGAAAAACCATGTGCAAGCTTGTCGAACTCGAGTGAAATACCTCTTGCTAGAGGTGCTTTGAGGATACTACACGCTTGTCTTAACTACACCTTTTTCATTATTTTTGTCAATTAGAATAATGACATATTTTCATATTTTAAAAAGTTTACTTTTGGTTTGTTAAAAAAAAAAAAACTTTTTATTAGTATAAATTTAATGGAACTCATAAATTTCAACCAACAATAAAGAGTATGATGGTATGTGTGTTAAAAAGTGGGATGATAGTATTCCTATTATATAGGGACGAAAGTGTCATGACTTCATGAATGACGACAAATGTTAACCAGCACTCATCATAATAATTCATGAATTTGGAAAGGAAGGGAGTATATCAGACTGAAGTGAGTGATATTGCAATTTGCAATTATTATGATGCTCAAATCAGAAAAGCAATTAATTAACAATGTGAAATTCCTTACCCCTGGCCTTTTAATGTTCCATTTGGTGCTATAAACTCTAAACATGCTTTTCGGAATGTCTTTGTTTTTTAGTAAATATACTGGTTACTTTGAGATTGATTCACAGTAGAATCTAGTGTGTGAAATTATAATCAACCAACTATTTATGAAAAATATGAAAAAAGTCCACCGAAATATAAAAATTTCACATATATTAGAAATGCAATTAAATTTTTACCCTTCTCATAATATCATTTTAAAATAGCAACGAAATATTGATAATATTTGTCATTTTTCACTATTTATTTATTGTGTCTAAATCCACCTTCAATCAACCAACTATTTTATTCATGAAAAAGTTTACTCAATGAAGCACATTTTATCAAACAATCATCAATACTCAAGAATTTGAGTCAGTATAATTTTTAAAAAAATGTGCATAACTATAAAAAAAAAACTCCATATGATAAAGAGATAATATAATATTATCAAACTACATAATAATAAGAATAATAATTAATAATACAAGGGAGTATTTATATTTTTTTCCATAGAGTGGTAATTATATTTGAGACATTGTTAGAATTAATTGTAGATATCCCTCCCAATCGAAATTTAAACCTCAATTTGTTATATTATGGTAGTCTAATATCTTTGCTAGACTTGTCTGATGGAATGGTTGTATGTTTAGTCAACACTAATAAATTAAACTAAGATTAATGTCACAATCATTAAGTCGTTAGCACTTGCAACAACAATTTATACTTTTTTTTTTGTAGGAACAAGATTCCATTCCTTAATCATGTTGGGTTACTAATTAACAAGGCAAAATTCTGCTTATCATAAAAAGGGCAAAGTTCATCTCCCCCCATTGCCCCTAGTCCCCAACGCACCCAAGAAAAAATGCTAATAATTATTGTGGTGCCCGTTCACCAAGTGCTTTTGGGTAATTAATGCATGTACACTGTTATTAGAAGACAATTGGGACCAAGGCAAATTATGTGCATGCATTTGGAAGGTGCATGCGTGCGTGATTGATCTTATCTTTTTATCATATGACAAATACATGTTTCTTTATGAGATGACACACAAAAATAATAGTCGTATTTAGTAATTTTATAAATGTTTTTTTTACACAATAATCAATTTATAAATGCTAGCTTATGGTGCATACGTATACACTAGCAATATTTTGATTTGAGGCTTTGAATTCTAGCTTCAACTGCACCTGGTGGGTGGTGGTAAATGACCAAGTTCAAGTCACATATCCCTCATCATATGAACCAGTTGGAAAATTATAGCTTTGGTATATTATTGATGGGAATCTATGCCAAACACAGACATTGATGTATACTGCAGTTGACCGTGCACTCCAACCTAGCTAGCTAGCTAGTATATCCAAGAAAATAACCTAGCGAACACAACCAACATTCGTCATTCGTTACAACTACCATAGAGAAAGACAAAAAAATTAATAAACTAATTAGCTTTCTTGGAATAAATATGGAGATTCCTAATTAGGAAAAAAAATAAGAGTGAGAGAAATAAAAATGGGAGATGGTGATGTGAGAGAGAGATCGTAATGACATGGTAATGTGCATGTTTATGCACTTTCATCCTTTTTATATTTCTTTTTCGTTCGTGTTTAAAGAAATTATCAATGGCTTTATACACTTCCATTATATATATATATATAAACACACTAGTACTTGAAATTGTAAATTTATCAAAGTTACTTGGATGAAAAAGTCCCTCGATATGAAGTATTGTATAAGATGTGGAAGATTCACATTCGAGGGATAGATTGTTGGATTTAAATGTGAGTGGTTTAGTTTTACATCAATTATAAATGAGTCAAATGTTGAATATGTAAGACATGTGGCACATATAGCTAATGTTCCAAGGTTTTGGGTTGATACGTGTGACGTCTCTCAATCTTGTAATCCTGAAGAATTGGTATGTTATTAATCCCAACGTTTCTTCGATACTCGATCCAAGCACCAGGATCGCATCCCGCTCTCTCTCACCAAGTCAAATCATGGCTCTGATACTTGAGAAGCGTCAGGAGCAACAACAAATCAATACTTCACGACCATAAGAGAGGGGGACAAGTTGAGCCACATATTTTATAAATCCAACATTGAACCATTTATTCAACATCGAACTCATTTATAGGCGTTGTAAAACTTAATCACTCACATATGGATCCATCAATAGTTTCAGGGAGTGTTGAGACTCCCACATCCTATATTTTCCCATCCATTAACACAAATAGAACTCACCTCCAGATTACACCGTCATGAAGATACAAGGATCGAACACCAAGGTCAATTTGAGTGTTATTTACCCGATTAATAGAGAGAAATTTTAAATTAATTTCTCTCTCCTAATCTAATGACTTTGTAGCTGATAGCACTTGGGTGACATTGGAGTGTCAATGTCATGTGACATTGACCAACCACAATGTCATAAATGGCTTTCTTCTATATCTCTCTCTCATAAGAATTTTTTTTTTTGTACATTTGTAACATTGTAGTTGGTCAATGTCACATGACATTAACATCCAAATGTTACCTAGGTGCTACGCTATATTGTGATGCCATTATAGAGAATTCATGCATATATGAGATATATAAGATGTTTTCAGGAAAGTGTTACATAGACACCATTTATTCACATACACCCTTGTACACTTCATGCACTGGGAAGAGAGAAGAGAAGAGGAAAGAGAAAGTGTGCTTGTGCGGGGTTCACCGTCACGTGGCTACATGTCAGATTTTTGTGTAGGTGTTAAGAGGTGTATTGCCAGCTAATGGTGTTTATGTATCATAACTCTTTCTAAAAAGTACTTCATCTAAATCGAGGCTGACCCAAGGTGGTCCAATCTCTCACTTTAAGCCTCTTAAAATAATAATTTTCTCTATATGAAATTAGACCCTTACACAAAAATACTTAAGTAAATGGTGTACATATAAATAATCTACTACTCTAGTTTATATTAAAAATGAAATTTTACTTTTTAGATTCATTCAATAAACGGTGTATTTGATCTATATTAAGAACTAAATACACTATTTGTTGAATAAATTTAAAAAGTGAACTTTATCTTGTAATTTATCTTGTAATGGAGACAGGAGGGAGTAAGTTGTCATAGAAAATAGTTGATAAAGATTTCTCTTTGTAGCTTGGAGACATGGACAAATTTGAATACATGTAATGCTTATGCTGACGAAGATGAGGAGTGGTCCTCGATACATAAAAAATATACAAGGAGCGGTTACTGAAAGCTTATAGGTAAAGGAAACTAAATTCACACAAAAATAAAAGAGACCTTGAGACCATGCAGGCGTGAGTCCTCAAAGCTGTGTGAGATACTACAACATGTGTTACGTAATTTATTTATTTTTTGTCACACTCAACAAAAATAGAATAATACTTTGTGAAAATATAAAAACAGCACCGCAAAAGTCCTGCAACAGATTTGTTTTTTAAAGTTAAGTACATTTATTTTCAAAAATAAAAATGAGTCACTATACCTAAAACATATCAATATATATTATATAATTATAATAACAATTAAAAAGTCCCATAAATTTATGATACGTTAACTAAAATAAACCTCACATGAAAACAAATTGTCAAGAGAACCAAATTCAGTTTCCATGTAAAACAATTCTTAACCAGAATTATGTACCTCTCAGACAAAACTCCGTATTACTAGGACCATTTTCTTTAAAAACAAAAGGATTAACACCAGCAAATATTAGCCTCACCCATATAAAACAAGTAAGCAGAATACCATTGTACATAATAGAGATAGAGATTCAAAATTTACCTCCTCTTCCTTCTAAAAAAAGTACTCCCTATTTTATATAATATTTTTCAAATTTAATTATCAAAAATATTACACTTTAAGTTATATAAAATAGTTTGCAACCAAAAAAATATATAAAAGAGTTTAATGGTGATAGATTGCCGGTTCAAAACAACTTTGCACATACAATCAATCAAAATATTTATAATCGACACATCAATTAATATTTTTAATTTACATGATAATTCAAAATATTTTGATTAGTTTTATACAAAGTTTTTTGAACTGTAAACTTATCATCATTAAACTTTATATAAAATTCTATATTATACAAGATTATTTTTAATACACCATCGGTGTAACTTGAAACAGTAAAAGGTATTATTACATTGGGAACAAACCACACATCACTTTTTATATGATTCTTTGGAAAAATACGTACATATATATAAAATCAGTCAAATAATTTTTATTAATTTAATGTGACTAACTAATAGTGCAAAATAAATTACACTCTAAGTATATAGAAATTGAAATCATATTATATAACAATCTTGGATTTTATTAAGAAAAAACTCTAATATTTTTATATTCATTATCAATTCTTTCATTTTTTTATTTTATTTTATTTTATATGATAATATAATAAAGTTTAGGCGAATTAAGTTTGGGAATTCAACATATTCTCAAGTTTCAACAAACGATTAATCAAAAAGACTCTCACATTAACGGCGGGAGTTGAACCAGGGGCGGAGGGACTGTGGTGGTCAAAGAAGGTCATGGTCCCTTTAATTTTGTTATAATTTTTTTTATCCTACTAGTATATTTGTTATGGAAAATGTTAACTTGTACCCTTAAGGCACAAGATAAGAAACCTAACATAGTAAATTTTTGTTGGAATGTGTGCATTCAATTTAATTTATAAATTTGTAATAAATAGAATGCACAAAACTTGAGAGAATATTTTTACTTTTGGGTTCCTTATCTTGTGCCCTAAGGGCACAAGTTGACATGACACATTTGTTATTTATGTTGTTATTTCCCTAGAAATGTCAATGTGGTCTTTCTATTATTAGCATTTTAATTTGAAGTCTTATATTATAGGGCTTAAATGCTCAATTGGTCCATTAACTTGATTTCAAGTATCAGTATGGTCCCATAAGTAATAAAATGTCTGTTTATGTTCCTTAACTTTATTTAAAGTGTCGGTTTGGTCCCTTATGTTAATTTGATTAAAAAAAGTCATAAATTTTGGTCCCTTAACTTATTTAATTAGTATTAATTTGGTCATTTAACTTATTTAATTAGTATTAGTTTGGTCCTTAAACTCAACGTTTTTTTGAATTAAATTAATATAAAAGACCAAACCGATACTTTAAATAAAGTTAAGAGACTTAAACAAACCTTTTATTACTTATGAGACCATACCGATACTTGAAATCAAGTTAAGGGACCAATTGAGCATTTAAGCCTATGTTATATGCATAAACGAATTTAATTTTTCTATCTTTTCTCAATATAACTTTACATATAGCTTAAATTTTTCATATATATGATACATTTGAACTTTGTTTTTTGTTTATCTAGAGTATATTTTTTAAACTTGGTCGCCCATTGTTTAATATTTAGCTCCGTTCTGAGTTGAACACATGATTTATCGGACAAGTCAACTCTTTCACTAATTTATATATTTTAATTAGTGTTAAATATTTAAAGGTAACCGTTATTATGGGTAAGGAGTAAACCTCTCTTCAAGGTCGTTTTCGCACTGTCAAACACCTGGCAACAGTTATGTTCACGGTCACATATAGAACCCACAGAACCTTGACGGTTGGCCCTGAACTGTGAGCCACGTGGCTGATTCCAAGATACATTGTAATGAAAATTCCAAAAATAATGACATTGGATCTCAGAATTTGGATGAGAAACAGCTCCCTCACACGCACCAACCTTACTGTCCACTGTCCACTGTGGCACAAGACATTGCACCACTCTGCAGTGTCAAAACTAATCTTCCTTATCACCTTTATTTTATTAATCAATTATGAAGCAAAAATATAATAACACTTTTCTCTTCTAGTCAAATAATTAACTATACCACAGACCAAAATGTGCTACTGTTTTTTTATATACATACACCTATTAAAGTATTCAGACTTTATAATGAAAATATCTCCCTCATATAAGAACTTAGTATATGATAACTTGAGAAGTATTATAGCTGACACAAACCGACAAATCACAATGGCGGTTGTGGGAGATTCTAATAAGTTGGTTTGATTCCTTTGAAGAAAAAAAAAACAGTTGGTTTGATGAAACTAATAATCAGATTATCCTAAACCTAAGCAACATTGTTTATATTATTGAAAGAAGAGAGAGAATTGTATGAACGTAAAATAAGGTCAAGTAGTGTTACTAATATTTGATTTAGGGTATGAGACAGTTCAGAATTAGCTAAACAGTTGAGATTCTAAGGAGCCGACCAATTTGGGTTTGAGGAATTACAGCCTACAAATACAGAATGTAAATACATTATGTATGATTCTTAATTTAATGTCCTATGAAAAATTATATAAATATTTTAATTCTGAAAATATATTTTATATTTTTCACTTTTATGAGAGAATGAAATGTAATATAAGACTATAAGTAAGGAATAGATAGTTAGTTAAGATATTCTGTAAAAAAAAGTAGTTTATGAACTATTTGAACTCGTACTAAAAAAATCTTGGGAATTTAAGTGGTTAAAATTGTGCAGCGAATAATGATAAAGAAGTCTCACATCGTTTAAAAAGATGAAAGTTGAATACTTTATAAGTAAAATAATCTAAAAATTCGTTGCTTTAAGGTTTTTGGTACACATATGGTATTTCTCTTATTTGTGTGGTTGTTTTTGTCTAACATGGGTGGTCCTCCAGACTCCACTCATGACCAAAGAGATCATAAAATGTGTAAATAGAAAATAAAAATTCTAAAGTCCCCATATTGGATAGTAGAATATACTAATGATTGTAACTTGAAAAACACAAGTCTCTCTTTTTACTCATAAATTTTCGAGCTACTTCTTTCTTTTTTTTGTCCATTTTGTAATTTTCTCCCTTCGACGAAATATTGTCTTTTCTTCTTATTAAATTTGATACTAGCGTAATTTTTAAGATGTTTCCTTCTGTCATATATACCAAAAAAAATTTACTGGGTATGATTATGTCGTTCCTGACTACAACATGGATAAAAAGGCTACAAAAATACTCATTAAGAATGAACATGATGAAATTCTCGATGAGATTCCCAAAAATTCAAAGTTGACTAACAAACATTTCAAGAATCAAAACCACAATGTGAACAAGAATTCCAACTGCGACAAGAATGGGAACTCTTAAAAGGCCCATAATGAGAGTCATTGACCACAACCAATTAGAAAACGACAATGGTTCACAATTTATCTACTACAATTGTGAGAAATCAGGTCATATGGCACACAAATGTAGAAACGGGAGTTGCTCTGTTGGCTAACTTGGCTGAAGAGAAATTCATTGGTATGATGACAGGTGGGTAGTGTATCGACAATGGTGCCACATGTCATACCTTCTATGATCATGTCATATTCAAAACATACACCTTTGCTGAAGATAATAAAGTGTTGAGTGGATATTCCCATACCACTAAAGTTATTGGCATTGGAGATGTGAAGAAAGTTTTACTTCACATCCAGAAAGAAAACTGTTTCTCGAGTACGTGATGCAATGTCCAAACATAAGAAGAAGAAGAAGAAAATATGGTTTTCAGGTTTCTATTGAATAAGGCTTGCTCCACTCAAAATTTAGGGGGAGATTTGTACACTGTTGCTAAAAAATTTATTTTTGTTGGGAAATGATTCACCATTGATGCGAATAAAATTTCTTTGTTCGTTTACTTGTTGGGTAATTTTAATATTTGGCAATCTAGACTTTGTCATGTGAACAAAAGTATAATTTTAAACTAAAATATGATTTTGACCAATATGATTTTTTCAGTCAAACTAAAATAACAAAACGCTCACATAAATAAGTGTTTAGAGAATCTGAACCTCTAGACTTTGAACATTTTGATTAACACGCAAAATATGTATTCCACATTTTCAATAAGTTTTATAAAGAGAACGAAATTATTCATGAAACAACTACATCTTATTCTCCTAAAATAAACGACAAAGTTGAAAGAAAGAATAAAGTCTTCACAAATTAGTTGTTGCAGTCATACTTAATTCCAACGATGCATATCACTGATGATGGGAAATTTTATAATTGTGTTTATTTGTGCTAAATAGAGTTTTCAAGTCGCAAAATAAAATTTATTCTTATTAAATTTTGAAGAAATGAAAATACAACCTAATTTGTCTTATTTAAAACCAGTTTTCATATCTTATGATCCAAGTGTAAAACTCTTTAAAAACACCGGTGAAAGTGCAAGACAATCGGAATAAGTAAGCACCATTGGTAGCCTCATGTTTGCCACTGATGACATTGGCACTATATCTAAAATACAAACAATATTGACCGAGTCTATTATAGAGAATGAAATGATATCACAAACATCGGTTAGATGTATTCTAGCTAATGTTTGTAGGAGTTGATAACTTACACCAACTTATTTTTTAGAATGAGTATTATTAACAACACGCGCCTCAAAGTATATTTAACCATTTTTTAATTATATCTTTGTTAAAGTATACTGTCTAAAAAAATACGAAGGTGTATCTTAGCATATATATATATATATATATATATATATATATATGAGATTTA
>Ga0099826_10003641_pt1 | contig 10545 bp, 6 predicted proteins | sample Mtrugardesep15_FD_76830 | JGI IMG/M metagenome (GOLD analysis project Ga0099826, IMG submission 76830) | Root nodule microbial communities of legume samples collected from California, USA - M. trunc garden sep15 | ecosystem: Host-associated > Plants > Roots > Nodule | place: USA: California...
AAAAAAAAAAAAAAAATTTAAAAAAAGAAAAAAAAAACAAAAAAAAAAAAAAATTATTTAGATTTGATAGAATCCTTAAAAAAAAAAAAAAAGATTTGATAGAAAAAGATTGAGACCAAATATAAAAGGTAAGGTTTTTTTACCACTGTTGCCATCTGTGATCTAAAAAAAAACCGTTAGTAAGAAGACTTGTAGAAAAAGATTGAGAACAAACGAGGAAACTGATAGTGTGATACATATCAAAGGGTAAGTGGGGTTTGAGTGTTCACAAAAACACAACACACGTTCATCTCAACGCTAAACCCTAAACCTGTATTGTTTCCAAAACACATTGCAAGTATTCTCAAATCAACTAATCCATGGGTTCCGTCGTTTCTTCTCATTTATCATCGTCGTCATCATCATCTCTTTCTTCTTATTCCTTAAACATCAAAAAGAAGAAAAAGAAAGTGACGTTTGATCATAATGTTAAAATATTTGAGTATGTTCGTGATACACATGTGAAATCATATGAAAGGACACCAGATGATGTTGATGTGTTTACGTTTGCTCGAAGGGTGAAGATTCTTATCCCTACTCTTGAAAGGGATGTGAAGACAATTGGATTCAACCGCAATGTTAAAGTTAGACGTCGGTATGTTAATCCTTTGTTGAATCCGGTTCAAAATCTTGCTCAGTGGAAACTTCTTAAGGCTAACTGTGAAACTGAAAGGGATAACTTTGTTTGCTGGAGATAGAAGTTTCAAGGAAGTTTCAGAATCTATAAGCGAAGAATTTAAAGTTAAGAGATGAGATTGCACAATACCTCTTTAGTTTTTTATTTGTTTCATTGTTTTGTTTTTGTTTGTAGAAAATCGTTAATGACAATACATTATCTTTTAGTGCTTCTAATTGTCTCTATGAGAGTGTTGTTAGCATTTCTTTTATCTCTGTTTCATATGTAGTCATGCATTATTATTAATGTCATCACACATGGCTACATTGCTTGTTTCTATGATATTGTTAGTTTATCTGTGGCATTAGCAGTATATATGATATTATAAGTTTTGATTTGCATATATAGGTAGGCTTGTTGAAACAGACATAGGTCTATGCCAACATACATCAACCAAATCTCAACATACATGCTATATGGACAACCAGATTATTTCCACATCAAATTATAAAACAAAAACATCAGAATTACAAAATTTTAATTAGGCTAATACAAATAATTAATACTCATACTTAACTTGTTATCCCACTAGATAAACTAAGGACCAAGCAGTTGATTCTTATCGTTCTTATCGATCCTTTTGGGTTTCTTTTTCTATTTTGTTACATTATGTGACATGAGGCTGGAGAAAGATCATTCCTATATACACTGTCGAGATCGGAAAGTGCCATTTGACAGCAATTCAACAATTGCTTTCTCAAGCCGTTTAGAGCCTTTACCGGGTCTCAAGATACTGGCATCACCCCATGTTAAACATGTGTTGTTCCCAGGCTCACCTAAACACCATCCACCAGGAACAACCGATCCAGGACTTCGGTTCAACATTTTTTGGTCGATGAGATCAAGCACGGGATCATCTGGCTGGAACTTTTTTGCAAAGACGGCTCCACTATGAATCATGTTATTAAAATCTGTTGAATTGAGTGGTCGAAGATTGTTTCTATGGCTGTCATAAACAGCATATAACAAGTCCTGATTTATGACTGTCTTGTTAAATTGACGAGAGTTGCAGAGAACTGTAGGGAAATAATTGGACAGGGATGATGGTGTGTTTGAGAAATACATCAGTAGAATCCGAGGGAGGTTGTCTACTCCTAAAATGCAAAACTCCATAAAATTACGACTTAAAATAGAAAAAGATGAACCTGCACAAGAAAAGAACAAGTCGGTTATAATAAGCTTCTCAACAAAAAGTAATAGAATCTTGCAATGACAATGATTGGAACTCGAATTAAAGACAAGCAGAACAGTGTGTTATTGGTGGACCAGAACTATTACAGAAGATGACCCCTGTAACTGCAGAGCTAATGCACCTCAAAGAAGTGATAACTCTCTCTGCCCAACTCGTATGTTCCTAATATAAAAGATACTGAATAAATCCCTCCTTGTCGCGTTCTCTCCTTATATCTGTGTTTGCTATTCTAACGAACTGACCACATTAGCAATTCTAACCAACTCTCCTATTCAACACATTTGTAACGTTTATGCCTAAACCCAAATACCTAACAGACTATGTAAAAAATTTCAATACAAGCTTCTTCTGTCAGTTAAAATTAGATTCTGCATCTAAATGTTTCAGTAGTTCTCTTTTAATTGAGATTGAGGAACTCCTGTATGCTTGAAGCTAATCCAAACAGGACCTAAGTAAAGATCTGCTTAACGTTTTTAAGTGACGGAAAAATAAATTTTATCAACGAGAATAGAACTATGACTCTATGACTACGCCAGGAAAATAATATCATCTAAAACATGGAAATTAGACAAAAAAAAAGATAAAGGAAAACTCAAAAATGCAACAAACTGTATATCATAAATAGAAACTACTTGACGGCAATCAATCATGATTAGCAAAACACGTAAGAGAAGGCAAAAACACAATATATACCGTAAGATGCATGATAAAATTTTGTGTGGTCATATAATGCCTACAAAACTGGGCACTAAACGAAGACGATGCAATAGGTGAGTAGGCTAAGTAACAGGATAGATAAGCTTAGGACCGAGAGCTTTATGAAGGTTGGAGCGATTTTGATAGAGTGAAACAATGAAAGATTACATAAGATGGTTTGGGAAAATAAATCGACTGGCACATGTCTGACTGAGATGCGAATATACATGACAACAATGCCCCTTCAAAGATAGTAGAATTAGACTAAAAACTATATAGTTGAAGACTATTAATAAGAGTTAAGGGCAATCCCCGGCTCTATGAATTTATGATATAGTATAATGAATACAGTGGCAAACTGGAATCCAGGTAACCAACTTTACTTGATGGGAATAACCCTTTGTTTTGTTATAGTTGTAGTAATAGTAAAAGTATTCTAATGTCACTTAAATTTCAAAGAGTGTATGCCAAACTTGAGAGCTTTACACCTTTTGTGCCATGTGTTTAAAAACCATTTCAATTTTCAAACTATCATTTCAAGTGAAAATTGAAAACTTTTCTATCATAAAATGATACACCACTTTCACGTTTACTGATAGTGCAAAAACTTTGTTGTCCATTTATCAAAGAAACAATAGAATATTTATGATTGATGTTGATATAATGATTAAATTCCAAAATTTTATTTGCGCAATCAACATGAAATCTCACAGGGAATAAGTCACTATATTGGGGGGAAAGACATGGTTCCGATTTGCGAGTCAAGTACTGTTCCAGGGGTGAAAGTTCATGTAAATATATTGAAATCCTTAATTAGTACTTAACTAACCCATCAATTCCCTTCCAATTCAAAATCTAGTCAGTTTTCAAAATTCCTGTTTTTGAGACAGGGTTGAATACTTCATGTAGCCCAATTAACTTTGCAAGCACACTAGCATGTGGCCAAATAGCTATACGGAAACAGCCATTTAGTCAACTATGTAATGTCTTTCACAAATAAGCTATAGACCTATAGTACTATGCCCCATAGCAGTAGCACCAACAGACACTATAATTTCCAGTTCCTATTGTAGCCCAGAATTTTAAAATAATCTATTTAATTTAATTTCTGGTGATAAATAAGACACTCCAAGAATTTTCAGGCCTTGCAAACTATTGCCACCACAAGAGGTTCTACAAACCAGTCTTTCTTCATAAGAAAACTGGAAAACTGAGGAGAAATGACAGATTTAATACAGCCAAGGTCATCTCACTTATCTACCAAAAGAGGGTTGCTGCCAGGCCCCTCACTTAAAAAGATTTTCGCACACAGGCTACTTGCCAATAGCCCTAGGCACCAAGGTATCACCTTGGGACGACCGCTAAGTGGCATTATTGACCAGGACGGGACTTGGATCCATGGATTTGGGGGGAAGTAGAGTCTAATCTGGAACTTTTGAACAAGTTGACACGATCTAGTTAGTTACCATGTAAAATGATTTGGAAGATCTCCTTTTCATTAACACACGGTATCCTATATATAGGGACTCACCAGTGCACAGAAGTGACAGGACGGGGCTCACCATATCCTATATAGAGGGGCCTATGAATCCTGAGTAGGAACTGTTTGTTCTTCTCTCACTCTCTATCAAAATTAAATATACAATCTAATCCCCTTTGTTCTGCATCATAGAAATAAACCATAGTTACAATCACTTACAGAGCCCCAATTGTGATGCCTAAGTTTCATTCTTTTTTAATTTTCCTGAACCTTTTTTCCATTTGTTGAGTTTATACACCTACCAAAAATCTGACTCCTTTGGTATTGATGATAAAAAAATAATCCAGTCAAACCACTAGTAGAATCTTCATTTATGTTTATGTTTCCATAGCTAGTCCCCATACAACCCAAAACACTAATCCTGCCCACAGTCTCAGTCAAATCATACTTATACATTTGTATCATAAACTGTACATAATTTAATATATCTATAATGTTAAGATTTAAATACTAACAAAAGTATATAATTCTCATTAAAATAAATGGAAAAGACCACCTAGTATATGCCACTAAATTTCTTGTCTATTGTTGTCTAACCCATTTCCTTCTCAAAATCTGTCAAAAGTAAGACTGCATTTTCAATATCTCGAAACCGTTCTAAATCAGAATATCTGATATTAGGAAATCATTCTATTTCAATTTTTTCACTTATGTATCAAGTACAACTTTTTGAATTATGCATATATATTACAGACGTACTCTCTAATAAGATGGCACACTATAATAATATGAAAAAAGTGAGAAACCAAAAAGTTTGTTAGATACATTACAGGGAGAGCCAAACACACCTGTAAACATGCGGTACGCACTAGGGAGTTCCCTTTTCTGAGTAGCATAAAACATTTCAGTCCCTTCAGAAAGATACAAACCAGGATCAACAATAATGGGTTTCAACTTCCTCGACCTAGACCATCAAAGCAGATGAAAATTTGGTATCATCTCCATAGTCAATAAACACTTAAATATTCATATTACCAATGCAAAACCTTGTAATTGACTCCTCTTAAGCGAGTAATTGACTCCTCTTAAATAGTCAAGCCTTGATATTTCCCCACACCCACAAATAGTTAAAGCATGTACATGTTACATTAACCACTTATACAACGATTGATTATACTCACTTTAGCTAACTATGAAGCACCAACACGGACACCGGATACAACACTAACACGTAGACACTGGTAATATAATTTGAGAAAATGAAAGTGATTGAAAGTAAACACACATATGTCATGTTGGTGTTGGATACCACATTGGACACTAGATTTGTCTTCAATGTCAAGTGTCAGTACACTAAATACCAAAAGCTTACGATTATTACAAACAACAACAACAAAGCCATATCCCAATAAGTTGGGTTGACTACATGAATCAAACGACGTCATAATGTTCTATTAAAAACGATATCTTTATCCAACTCGTTAATCTCTAGATCCTTCCTTACAGTTTTCCTAGGTTTTCTTACCTCTAATGATTTGACTCCCCTCCATCTGATCTACTCTCCTTATTACAAAATCCATGGGTCCTCCTCTCTACATGCCTAAACCACCAGAAAAATATACAATTGAACACGAAAGAACAATGAACTTACTCTTTCCACCCAATATAGCTTGAATGATTTACAAAGTTCATATCTTTAGGCAGAAACGACATGATATGGAGAAGATCTAACAAACCCAGAAAAAATTTCATCATCAGATCACAAAAAAACACATTTTTCACAAAACTAAAAAAACAAAACAAAAGCACAAACCATACCATACCATCTTGAGTAACAAGAGGGTAAGAATCAGCACTAAGACTAACAAACCAATCCCATCTCAAAGACAAACGAATCAAAATAGCAGCAGCATGAAGAGTAAACGAAACAGGAGAAGAGCCTTTAGCATAAACAAAATCAGGTTTTCCCATAACATGAACATTCTTAGCAGCTTCAAAAACAGTATTAGACTGAACAACAAGAGCCAACTTTTCACGATCTGATTGAGGAGCAGAAGGGTCAAGATGAAGAAGGTATTGATTAAGAGGATGATACGTTGCAGACAGTAGTCTTAAGATCCGACCTGAATCACCCTTTGACCCGGAAATGAGATATGCTATAGAAGGTGGTGGTGGTGGGTTGGTTTTGTCTTGGTCGTAGATGATGCGGTGGGTTTGATGAGTCGGGTAGAGAAATGGGTCGGGTCTTGTATGGGCTGAGGAAGAGGAAGAGGAAGAAGAGGTGAGAGAGAGGATGAGGAGGATTGAGAAGAGAGAGAGTGCTAGGAAAGTGTAGAGGATTGGTTTTGGTTTAGGGTCTTTGATTAAGGTTGTTGTGAGAAATGAAAGTGAAGAAGAACATTGTGGTTTTGTTGTTGTTGGTGATGTTGTTGTTGTTACTGGACTTTGCATTGTGATGAATGATTTTTGTTTTCCTCTATGATGATTGTTTTCTCATGTTGTTCTCTGTTGTGTTGTGTGTTTGGTTTTGCTATGTGTTTCTTTTGTCTTTTCCTTCCTTTGATTCCCTCTCTCACTCTTTCTTTCTGTCTTTTCACATTCATTAATAGTAATGAGCATTCTCTTTCTCCTATAAGAGTCCCTTTCTTAATTTATTCTCAATTTTTTTTTATTTACTAGATAAAATTATTCATGTTAAATTAACTTATGACGTATAAAAAGCAAAACACAAATACAAATGAATAATTTTGATTGACGATAATTTAATATGAGTAACTTTATCAATTTTTTTTGTTAATGAATAATGTAGTTGACATTATTTTTTTTAAAATAGTTAATGACTAAAATTTCATTCTTAAAGTGAATAAGTGAAAAATTTTAATTTAAAGATCTAATTTCTGCATTTTAAAATGTCTATATCAATTGAGTTAGAAGATTGTTATGGATATTCACTTTCTAACACTATCTCTATCAACACTCACTCTCTTATTAGCTAAAATATATGTGGGTATCACACATTACAAATGAATCTTACTTAAAGTTGTGAGAAACATGAGTTTCACCCGTTAGCAGAGTGAATGTTAAAGAGAATGCTAAAAAGATAGTGTTCTTATCATTTCTCATTGAGTTATGCATACGGAAACAACTTGTGAGTGTTTCTAGTTTTCAATAAGTATCAATACATTTGATCTTTAAATTAATAATCAAACAAGTTTTTTTTAGGAAAAACTATGTCCTATCATAATAACAATAATAATAATAATAATAATAATAATTATTATTATTATCGAAAGAGTTAGCGAAATAAAATTTAGTTTTTTTAGGGGGTGTTTGTTTTGGGGAAACATGAATTATTCTCAGGAATAACATACTCAGGAATGAAAATATGAAAATTTGATTCCTGAGTATTTGTTAAAAAAAGTGTTTGGCAAATAACTTGACATTTCTGGGAAAATTGGAAGTTACATTTTTAAAAAAAAAAATATGCATAATATCATGTGAATACACATTCCTATCTCTTTACATGGGAATAAAATCATGGGAATAATAGAAGTTATAGGAAGTTACTTCATTCCTATGAATCTTTATACCCAGGAATATTTTTTTCTCAACCTCATAACAAATATGGGTATAATCATTCCCTAACCATTTATTTTCGAGAATGTCATTTTTAACCTTAAAACAAACAACCCTTAATGAACTTTTAAGTACTCTTAAATTGGCTAGGGGCATGTAAGTTCCACCACCTTACATGTGTGGTACACCAGTGGACCATTTTGTTTTAATATAAGCCATCGGTGGACCATTAGTCATTGATTGTTGAATAGAAATAAACGAATGGTGGAGATGAAAGACCTTGCCTCTGGTTCAATTCAACTAACCTAACATTGAAAAATGAAACTATAGGATGTTTCCATAATAAAGTCTGAATTAACCGGATAAGTTGCTTACCAATTTTTTCCTTGTGTATAACTTTTTTTTTGAGAGGTCAAATATAACTAAATTGTGGACAATCTATCATGGTTTAAAATTAATTGGGATAGGACTCTACCACCACTTTTAGATTAGAGTATATCGGTTGACCCATTTGTTTAATTTGTTTTGTATAAACTTGCACATTAGAAGGATTGAACAGACAACCATGAAAAATACATTGATCCGAGTTTGTCCCATGTTTGTCTACAGTCAAGCAGGATGGCAAACATGGACAAAAAATAGAGGTTAAATAATAATTCCTCCTTGGCCTTGGTAGTTTCCCATTTGGGTATTTCATACAAGTTAAGAAGAATGTGTAAATAAAAAAAAATACAATTATTATTTACCAAAGGAACACCTTAAAAAAGGATGTATTTGAAATAATCATAAATACAAAAGGGGTTGATATTGACTAAACATAACATTAACTAGATGATACAAGCTAAAATTGATTCATTCATGTCTTCGTGAGTATAGTTCAGTTGGTAGAGACAAAATATTGTTTTAGACAGAAGTCAATGTAAAAATCCGGACACCTCATTTATTCACCTTAAAAGGTGATTTCTAGCCACTAGATTACTTGACACAAAAAAAAAAGATTGTAACTACCTGTAGATTAAAATTCTTAGCTGAATTTGTGATTGCAACTACCTCTTGACCAAACCAAAAACTCTAATACCAGTTGTTAGGAAAAAATAGGCATACATAAAAATAAAAGAACAAAAGAATGACAGAAGAATAAAACGTGAAAACTCTAAAACCGGAAAGAAAAAAAAACCACAAACGGATTCTAATGACAACCAGAGAACAAATTTAAAAATTGTTACAACATATAGACTACCCTCAACCACCCCAATACATAACTACATGTCACAACATTGTAAAATAAGAGTATAAGAGAAAGAAAAGGAGTCAGATATAAACCTAAAGTGTTTCTGAATGGCGCGTCTTGTAACGAAGAAATAGAGCCTATGTATATAGTCTTGTTCTATCCCTTTACAATTCTAAGTGATGTGAGATTTCTTCAACATGTATATTTTCAATCAACACCAACGGTTCATTCAAAATAATAGACTACATCAATAAAGCAATAAATCAAAATTGCTAAAATAAAAAAAAAATATGAATCCACAAACAATCTAACATCATCCACTAAAATTGAAGATAATTTTTGAATTTGAACCACACGAACACCGCAACATGATGAAAATCAAAATAACATCCCACCAAGACGATAAACAAAACAATATAAAGCGCTAAGTCAACGAAAACACAAGACAACTCAAATATACGTGAAATCACTTATTTGAATAAAAGGGAAGAAAAAATAATTCAGAAGAATGAGTGAGTGAATAAGATGAAAAAAGGAGGAGAGAAAGTTGTGGCTAGGTTAAAGAGAAGCTAACTTTTTTCTAGCACACGGTGGTTAATAGTTTTCAACTTCCGGCAAAATGAAAAATGGGTTTTAACTCTTGCTAATTTAAACTTTTTCAAAGAAAATTAGGTTTTAACTAGCGTTTAAGGACTCATTTGGTGCGCAGGATAACTAGACAGAATATGATACAATTATTCTATCCTGATGAAATCTATTGTTTGATGCATTAATAGAAAAAGATAAATTAAATATATTTCTAATCTTATCCTACCCAATCTTTGTTATTCTTATCCTTGGTTTTTGGTAGGTTAGCAGCCTAATAGCATAAAACTACCGTTCTTTGTTTCTTCCAAAATCCTTGTTCGACTCCCGCAGTATATGCTTTCTACGATTGTTTCCAACTATTTCGTTCTAATAAAAATTTCTTTTTCTTTCTGCGTTGTTTTCGTGGTTGCAATTCAACTTCAATATTTTTTTTCTAATATTTTTCCTGCATTTTGGGATTTGATTTTTTTCCGAAGCCCAATCATTTGTGTTGCTTCTACTTGCTATTTATTTATTTATTCTTTTACGTAATTACCCATGTTTTTTTATGAAATATATGTTTTTTGTTATGTGGTTGAATATTTTAATTTTTAGTAGTACAGTTTTTTTGTTGCAATTATATGAAATTGTTTAATTACTCGTTATTTTTTTATTGTCAATTAACAATATGAAAATTATATTTTTTCTTCATAGAAAGTATGAATTTGTTTAACAAGGATAACTTTGTAATTTAAATAGAATATAATTTTTATCATGTCAATAGCTAGCGTGCACCAAACATGTAATAGGATAAAATAATGTTATCATCTTTTTATCTACTATGCACCAAACGTATGACAGGATAAATGTTTATCCTGTCACTATCATATCCTATCTTTATCCTATTTCTTATCAGGTCTTTATCATATCTTGCGCACCAAACAGGTAAGAGTTTTGAATGTGTAATATCCCAATTGTTTGAGATGAGACATCAAAGAAGTGATAAGCATAAGGAACATAATTTATTTTCTCGCTATTAATACAAACTCAAAATTTGAGTTGACAAATTTTAATGACACAATCGAAAT